>LNFM01002352.1_pt1 | contig 47796 bp, 44 predicted proteins | sample 596031 | NCBI WGS metagenome assembly LNFM01 (sample SAMN04254537, study PRJNA301005) | activated carbon metagenome | isolation source: dual media filters at the Ann Arbor, Michigan drinking water treatment plant | place: USA: Ann Arbor
GGCCCGGGCCGGGCTGCCACTGCCCTGCCCGGCCAGCCCGGTGGGGCGCTGAGCAGCTGGGCGCCGATGCAGCCACAACCCGAATACGGCACCAGCCACATCAGCATCGTGGACCGGTTCGGTCAGGCGCTGGCCATGACCACCACCATCGAAACCGGCTTTGGCGCCCGGCTCATGGTCAGCACCGATACGTCGCGCCCGGGTGGCTTCTTGCTCAACAACCAGCTGACCGACTTCAGCTTTGCGCCGCAGGATGCGCAGGGCCGCCCGGTGGCCAACCGGGTGGAGCCCGGCAAGCGGCCACGTTCGTCCATGTCACCCACGCTGGTGTTCGACGCCAGCACCGGCGAGCTGCTCAAGAGCGCGGGCAGCCCGGGTGGCGCTTTCATCATCCACTTCACCGCCAAGACGCTGCTGGGCACGCTGCACTGGGGATTGAGCCCGCAGGCCGCCATCGATTTGCCGAACTTCGGCACGCTGGGCGGCCCGGTGTTGCTGGAGGCGGGTCGTTTTCCGTCGGCCACGGTGAAGGCGCTGGAGCAACGCGGGCACACGGTGAGTGAAACGCCGATGCCCAGCGGGCTGCAGGCGATCCAGCGTGGGGTGAAGGATGGACAGCCGGTGTGGCTGGGGGGTGCTGATCCTCGGCGCGAGGGGGTTGTGGCGGGGGATTGAGTTTTTGCCTGTTGTTGACGCTCCTCGCGGCGCCTTTGGAGTGGCAACACGCCTTCGGCACTCGGCCGTGTGGGAAGGTGCAGGCATGAGGACAGTGCAAACCACTCAGACGTCAATCGCCGCCGCAGACCCCGCCAGCTTGCGCAACTCAAACTTCTGGATCTTCCCCGTGCTCGTCTTGGGCAGCTCACCAAACACGACAAACCGCGGCACCTTGAAACCCGCCAGATGCAGCTTGCAGTGCCGCACGATGTCTTCTGGCGTGGTGTGCACACCAAATTTCAGCTCCACAAACGCGCACGGCGTCTCGCCCCACTTCGGATCGGGCCGTGCCACCACCGCAGCAGCCAGCACGTCCGGGTGGCGGTACAGCACGTCCTCCACCTCGATGGACGAAATGTTCTCACCGCCCGAGATGATGATGTCCTTGCTGCGGTCCTTGATCTTGAAGTAGCCGTCCGGGTACTGCACCGCCAGGTCGCCGCTGTGGAACCATCCGCCGGCAAACGTTTCGGCCGTCGTCTTCGGGTTCTTCAGGTACCCCTTCATGGCGATGTTGCCCTTGAACATGATCTCGCCCATGGTTTCGCCATCCTGCGGCACCGGCAACATCGTCTCCGGGTTCAGCACTCGCACGTCGCGCTGCAGGTGGTAGCGCACGCCCTGGCGGGCGTTCAGACGGGCGCGCTCGCCAATATCCAGGTCGTCCCAGGCTTCGTGTTTCGCGCAGACGGTGGCCGGGCCGTAGACCTCGGTCAGGCCATACACATGGGTGAGGTCAAAGCCCATCTGCTCCATGCCCTCGATCATCGAAGCCGGTGGCGCAGCGCCCGCCACCATGGCCTTGATGCCGGCCGGCACACCGGCCTTCATCGCCGCTGGCGCATTGACCAGCAGGCCGTGCACTATGGGCGCGCCGCAGTAGTGCGTGACGCCGTGGTCGCGCATGGCGTCGAAGATCGCCTGCGGGTCGACCCGGCGCAGGCACACGTTCACACCCGCGCGCGCCGCCACCGTCCAGGGAAAGCACCAGCCGTTGCAGTGGAACATGGGCAGGGTCCACAGGTACACCGCGTGCTTGGGCATGTCCCACTCCAGCACATTGCTGATCGCGTTCATGGCCGCACCGCGGTGGTGATACACCACGACACCACGCCCTTGGGATTGCCGGTGGTGCCGCTGGTGTAGTTGAGCGCGATGGCGTCCCATTCGTCGCCCGGCAGGCTCCAGGCGAAGGCCGGGTCGCCGCTGGCGAGGAAGGCCTCATAGGTGGTGCTGCCCACCGGGGTGGATTCGCCCGTGAACAGCGCATCTTCCACGTCGATCAGCAGCAGCGGCGTGGTGGCCTGGCGCAGCTTCAAGGCCTTGGCCATGGTGCCGGCGAACTCCGGGTCCACGATCACCGCCCGGGCCTCGCCGTGATCGAGCATGAACGCAATCGCCTCCGGGTCCAGCCGGGTGTTGAGCGCGTTGAGCACGGCGCCCGCCATCGGCACGCCAAAGTGCGCCTCCACCATGGGCGGTGTGTTGGGCAGCATGACTGCCACGGTCTGGTTCTTGCCGATACCGGCGCGCTGCAAGGCGCTCGCCAGCTGGCGGGCACGGGCATAAGTCTGACCCCAGGTCTGGCGCAGCGGGCCGTGCAGAACAGCCAGCCGGTCGGGGTAGACCTCGGCGGTGCGCTCGATGAATGACAGGGGGGAGATGGGCGCGAAGTTGGCCTCGGTGCGGGGGAGGTCCTGGTCGAAGATGCTTGTCATGTCTTGTCTCCTGAAAGTCTTGACGCGTGGGGGAGAATACCCCGGTGGCCATCCCCCAGACCTTCATCCAGGAACTGCTCAACCGCGTCGACGTGGTCGACGTGGTGGGCCGCTATGTCCAGCTGAAAAAAGGCGGCGCCAACCTGATGGGGCTGTGCCCGTTCCACGGCGAAAAGTCGCCGTCGTTCAGCGTCAGCCCGACCAAACAGTTCTACCACTGCTTCGGCTGCGGCGCCAACGGCAACGCCATCGGTTTCCTGATGGAGCACGCCGGCATGAGCTTCGTCGAGGCGGTGAAAGACCTGGCGCAGCAGACCGGCCTGCAGGTGCCCGAAGACGACGCCTCGCCGCAAGACCGCGAGCGCGCCGCCCAGCAGCGCCAGAAGCAGGTGACGCTGAACGACGTGCTGGAGAAGTCGGCCCACGCCTACATCAAGCACCTGAAGGCATCGCCGCGCGCCGTGAGCTACCTCAAGGGTCGCGGCCTCTCGGGCGAGATCGCCAAGACCTTCGGCCTGGGCTACGCACCCGAAGGCTGGCGCAGCCTGGCCAGCGTGTTCCCGGACTACGCCGATGCGCTGCTGGTCGAGTCCGGCATGGTGATCGCGCACGAGGATGAAAAAGGCCAGGACGGCGAGGCCAAGCGCTACGACCGCTTCCGCGACCGGATCATGTTCCCGATCCGCAACGTCAAGGGCGAGTACATCGGCTTTGGTGGGCGGGTGCTCGACAAGGGAGAACCCAAGTACCTGAACTCGCCCGAAACGCCGGTGTTCAGCAAGGGCCGCGAACTGTACGGCCTGTTTGAGGCGCGCACTGCGATCCGCGTCGCGGGCTACGCGCTCGTCACCGAGGGCTACATGGACGTGGTGGCCCTGGCCCAGCTCGGCTTTGCCAACGCGGTGGCCACTCTGGGCACGGCCTGCACGCCCGACCACGTGCAAAAACTCTTCCGCTTCACCGACAGCGTGGTTTTCAGCTTTGACGGCGACGGCGCCGGCCGGCGCGCGGCGCGCAAGGCGCTCGACGCCGCCCTCCCCCTGGCCACCGACACCCGCAGTGTCAAATTCCTCTTTTTGCCCGCCGAGCACGACCCGGACAGCTACATCCGCGCCAACGGAGAAGCAGCCTTTGCCCAGTGCGTCAAAGAAGCCGTGCCGCTGTCGCGCTTTCTGGTCGACGCCGCCAGCGCCGACTGCGACCTGAGCAGCGCCGAAGGCCGCGCCCGCATGGCCAGCCAGGCGCGCCCGCTGTGGAACGCCCTGCCCGACGGCGCCTTGAAACGCCAGTTGATCACCGAGCTGGCCAATGGGATCGGCATTGGCAGCGCCGACCTTCTGCAACTCTGGCAACAGTCTGGCGGTGCGCGCGCGCAGCGCCCGGCCCACCGCGAACAACCGGCATCGCAGGACCCCGGCTACGACGGCGGCAGCCACACCCAGGGCTATGGCGATGCCCAGGGCGGCGGCTACACCCCGTCGTACAACCCCTCCAGCGGCGGTTCTTATGGCGACAACAGCGGCTACGGCAAGGGCAGCTACGGCAACAAGGGTTACAGCAAATGGCGCAAGGGCCCACCGCCGCCGCCACGCATGCTGGGGTCGCGCCGCTCGGGCGGCAGCCGGGCCGATCGCGCCGTGGGCCTGCTGCTGGCCAATGCAGAAGCCTGGGATTCGCTCTCGGCCGAAGACCACGCGATGTTGGCCCACCTGCCCGCGCCACACGGCCCGGTGTTTGCCTGGCTCGAAGCCCAGTTGCACGAACACGGCCCCCAGCCCTGGGCGGCCCTGCGCGAGGCCCTGCGCGGCAGCGAGCACGAAGGCTTTGTGTGCGCCGAGGTGGAGCAAGCGACCATGGGCGCGGACTCGGGCATGGAACTGAACGAACTGGCCGATGTGATGGACCGGCTGCGTGCCGACGCGCTGGAGGCCCTGGCGGCACTGCTGGCGGCCCGGGTGCAACAGGGTGACACCTCTGCCTACGAGGAATACAAGCGGGTCATCGAACGCATCAAGACCCTGAAAAGCGCTCCGCCGGTATAATTCAGGGTTTTGCACCGCAAGCGCGACAGCAGCACCTCCGGAACAGGCCGGCCCCCAGACAGGGGCAAGACGGGAATCCCCCTGGCCACCTCAGCGCCCTGGACTCAACGCCAGGCCTGACGGAACTCCGCAAGGACTGCACACCAAATGTTCGCCCACACAGCTTGCAGGCCCACCCTTCCCGGCGAAAGGTGAGCGCAGTGCCCGACAAAAACCACCGGAGCAGCCGTTTGCGGCGAACTTCCGGCGGTGTTTGTGCTTCCTGCCGGTTCCATTCCTGACATTTTTTTTGAGGTCCTCATGCCTGCGAAGAAGTCCAGTACGCCCGTCGTGTCCAGCACAAAAACCGCCCAGAAGGCCAAAGCAAGCGCTGCCGCTCCCGAAGCGCCCAAGAAGAAAGCCCCCCCTGTGACCGCCAAGACCCCCGCCAAGACACCCGCAAACAAAGCCGCTGCCCAGAAGTCCGAGACCCAGGCTGAAGCCGTGGCAGAACCCAAAAAGAAAGCCGGTCGCCCGGCCAAAGCCGCCAGTGCCGAAACACCGGCCGCCAAGCGCGGCCGCAAACCCAAGGTCGCGGCTGGCAAAGAAGCCAACGACCTTGACGATGCCGACCTGAGCGACATCGAAGACGATCTGAGTGGCGAAGTTGAGGCCGAGGTGGTGGACGCCACCGCGCAGACGACCGAGAAGGTCAAGCCGCTGCGCATGAAGATCAGCAAGGCCAAAGAGCGCGCGCTGATGAAGGAATTCGGTCTGGACGAAACCGTCCTGTCCGAAGAAGAAGCCAAGAACCGCCGCGAACGTCTCAAGACCCTGATCAAGCTGGGCAAGACGCGCGGCTACCTGACGCACGGCGAAATCAATGACCACCTGCCCGACAAGCTGGTCGAAGCCGAGACGCTGGAAGTGGTGGTCTCGCTGCTCAACGACATGGGCGTGGCGGTCTATGAGCAGACACCCGACGCCGAAACCCTGCTGCTGAACAACACCGGCCCCACCGCAGCGACCGAGGAAGAAGCCGAAGAGGAAGCGGAGGCCGCTTTGTCCACGGTGGACAGCGAATTCGGCCGCACCACCGACCCGGTTCGCATGTACATGCGCGAGATGGGCACGGTCGAGCTGCTGACGCGCGAAGGCGAGATCGAGATCGCCAAGCGCATCGAAGGCGGGCTGAACGACATGATGGCGGCCATCAGCGAAAGCCCGGCCACCATTGCGGAAATCCTGCGCATGGCGGAAGACATCCGCGAAGGCAAGGTCGTGATCTCGACCGTGGTGGACGGTTTTGCCGACGCCAATGCAGCCGATGACTACGTTGCCGAAGAAGACTTCGACGACTACGACGAAGCTGATGACGACGACGGCAAAGGCGGCTCCAAGGCCCTGACACGCAAGCTCGAAGAACTCAAGCGCGAAGCGCTGGAGCGCTTTGACAGCATGCGCAATCAGTTCGAAAAGCTGCACAAGACCTACGACAAGGAAGGCTACGGCACGCCCCACTACGTCAAGACACAACAGGCCATCACCGAAACGCTGATGAGCATCCGCTTCACCGCCAAGGCGATTGAAAAGCTTTGCAGCACGCTGCGCAGCCAGGTGGATGACGTGCGCAAGAAAGAACGCGAACTGCGCCGCATCATCGTGGACAAGTGCGGCATGCCGCAGGACAAGTTCATCGCCGACTTCCCGGCCAACCTGCTGAACCTGAAGTGGGTGGAAAAGCAGGCTGCGGCCGGCAAGCCCTGGAGCGTGGTCATGCAGCGCAACATCCCGCCGGTGCAGGAGCTGCAGACCGGCCTGATGAACATCCAGAGCAGCGTGGTCGTGCCGCTGGCGCACCTGAAGGACATTCACAAACGGATGAACTCGGGCGAATCCACCTCGCGCGACGCGAAGAAGGAAATGATCGAGGCCAACCTGCGCCTGGTGATCTCGATCGCGAAGAAGTACACCAACCGCGGCCTGCAGTTCCTGGACCTGATCCAGGAAGGCAACATCGGCCTGATGAAGGCGGTGGACACCTACGCCACCTGGTGGATCCGCCAGGCGATCACGCGCTCGATCGCCGACCAGGCGCGCACGATCCGCATCCCGGTGCACATGATCGAAACGATCAACAAGATGAACCGCATCAGCCGCCAGCACCTGCAGGAGCACGGCTTCGAGCCCGATGCGTCGATCCTGGCCGAAAAGATGGAGATGCCCGAGGACAAGATCCGCAAGATCATGAAGATCGCGAAAGAGCCGATCTCGATGGAAACCCCCATCGGCGACGACGACGATTCGCACCTGGGCGACTTCATCGAAGACCAGGCCAACACCGCGCCCATCGAGGCCGCGATGCAGGCCGGTCTGCGCGAAGTGGTCAAGGAGATCCTGGACAGCCTGACGCCGCGCGAAGCCAAGGTGTTGCGCATGCGTTTCGGTATCGAGATGTCGACCGACCACACGCTGGAAGAAGTGGGCAAGCAGTTTGACGTGACGCGTGAGCGCATCCGTCAGATCGAATCGAAGGCGGTGCGCAAGCTAAAGCACCCCAGCCGTTCGGACAAGCTGCGCAGCTTTATCGATTCGATGTAAGCCTCTTCGGCGTTTTGTTTTTGACGTTTCGACGGATGGGAGCCTTTGGGCTCCCATTTCTTTTGGTGCGCCAGATTGTGTGGTGTGTCTCGCAGAGGTGGGGCGTACTGCGCAGCGAAGCAAAGGAGGAGGCTGCCTCCCGCCGCCGTGGAACATTCACGGAGTCGGATGCCGGACGCTTCTGGCACCCGCACAAAAGCAGGAACGAGAAAAAGGGAGCCAACGGCTCCCCCCTTCAACCACCCACAAGACATAGCAAAGAAACGGTCAGACCGTCTCCAACGCCAACACCCCGGTAGCCGTGTTCGAAATCGGGATGTGGTAGTTGCCGTGCACCTTTCGCACCCGCGACCCACCGGCTGTCAAGGCCGCCCGCATCGCCAGCCACATCAGCAGTTCCACACCTTGCGTGCCCGCCTTCTCCACCAGTTCCAGATCGCTGAATTGCGTGGCCCACTCGGGGTTGGTTTCCATGCTGTCGAGGAACTGCAGGTCGAACTTCTTGTTGATGAAGCCGGCACGTTCGCCTTCGAGCTGGTGGCTCAGGCCGCCCGTGGCCATGACGGCCACTTTCTTGTCGCTGTCCCAGCTCTGGATCGCCTCACCCACCGCCTTGCCCAGCTTGTAGACGCGCTTGGCCGTCGGCAAGGGAAACTGCACCGTGTTGATGTCGATTGGCACGATCTGCACCGGCGCCAACTCGTGCCCGGGCCAGAACAGCTTGAGCGGCAGGCTGCAGGCGTGGTCCACCAGCATCTCCTGGCAGGTCACGATGTCGAACTCTTTTGCGATCAGCTGGTTGATGATGTGCCACGAGAGTTCCGGGCAGCCGGCCATCGGCGGCAGCGTCGGGATGCCCCAGCCTTCGTCGGCGTTGCTGTAGCTGGCCGCGGCGCCCACCGCGAAGGTCGGCATCTTGTCGAGGAAAAAATTCAGGCCGTGGTCGTTGTAGAACACCACCACCACGTCGGGCTTGACCCGGCCCAGCCAGTCGTGGATGGGCGGAAAGCCGTCGAAAAACGGCTTCCAGTAGGGGTCGTTCTGCTTGCCTTTGTGGATGGCGCCGCCGATGGCGGGGATGTGCGATGTGGCCAGGCCACCGATGAGTTGTGCCATGAAAAATCTCCGTGAATTCAGATCAGCAATCCAGCACAGGCCGTGGAGCCGGCTTTGCCGGACCACAGGCATGGTTCCCCTGGGGAGAAGCCGCGCAGCGGCGCAGGGGGGTCAACACTGTTCATTGGCGGCCACGAGCTTGGCCTTGAACTCGTCCTTGGTCATGCCCGTCTGCTGGGCGCCGATGTCCTGCATGTCCAGGCCGAAGATGCCGGCGAACTTGGCCAGGTAGTAGGCGTTGCCGCCGGCTTCCAGCAGCGCCAGCACCTGCTTGGAGCGGATGGCGTCGGCCTGCTGCGGGTTGAGCCCGTACTGGCGCATGTAGGCCTCGGGGTCGGCGACGAAGGCGTCGCGGTTTTCCTTGTGGTTGAAGGAAAAGCACATCTTGTTCAAGGCATAGCCTTTCTGGGCCATGCCGCCGTCAAAAGGCGTGGTGCCGGGGATCGTGAGGCTCACGGTCTGTCTCCTGCGTGGGGTGGATTGACGAAGGTCAGGCCGGAGTATTGGCCCGCCATTGCCAAAGATAAACAGATCAAAGATCATCAGATACATGAATGAAATCGATTGGTTGGCCCTGGACGGGCGCTTGCTGCAGCTGCTGGTGACGGTGGAGGAACAGGGTTCGGTCACAACCGCGTCACACCAGCTGGGCGTGACGCAGTCGGCCGTGAGCCACCAGCTGGACCGGCTGCGCGCCATCACGGGGGATGCACTGTTCGTCAAAAGCGGGCGCGGCATCGTGGCCACGGCCCGGGCCCATGAACTGGCGGTCCAGGCGCGGGAACTGTTGCGCCAGCTGCACGGCTTCGCACAAGGCAGCGACTTCGACCCGGCGCGCTGGACCACCACGCTGACCTTGGCCGCCAACGACTTCCAGCGCGACCTCCTGCTGCCGCTGCTGGCTGCCCGGCTGCGCGAGCAGGCGCCCGGGGTGTCGCTGCGGATCATTCCCTCGGGCATTCCCAGCCTGGAGATGCTGCGTGACGGCGCCTGCGACCTGGTCATCAGCCCGCGCCCACCCGAGGGCAGCGACATCGTGCAGAAGCGCCTGTTCGAAGACCGCTACCGGGTCTTCTACGACCCGGCGGTGCGCCAGCCGCCGCGTTCGCGGGCGCACTACCTTGCGGCCGACCACATCACGGTGGTCTACGAGCCCAGGCGTCCGCTGGACCTGGACCGCATGCTCGCCACGCAGGGCGTGCAGCGCCGCTTTGCGGTGATGGTGCCGGGCTTTGCCGGAGTACCGGCCTTTCTGCGCGGCGGTCCGCTGCTGGTGGCCGCGCCCAGCCTGATGGCGCAGGGCCTGCTTCGCGACTTCGCCAGCGTGCCCATGCCCCTGCCCTGCCCGGGCCTGCCGATGTACCTGGTCTGGCACCGGCGCCATCAGCAGGACACGGCCCACCGCTGGCTGCGCGAGCAGATCGAGGCCCTGGTGCCTGCGGTGCTGGGACGCTGATCAGGCGGGCGCGCCGCCCTGGGTCTGCCAGGTCTGGCGCCAGCGCTGCGGGCTCAGCCCGGTGCGGCGCTTGAAGAAGCGCGAGAAATAGGCCGGATCGGCAAACCCCAGCTCCAGCGCCAGGCTGGCCGCCGGTGCGGCGATGTAGGCCAGCCGCCGGCAGGCCTCGCGCGTGAGGCGCTCGTGCACCAGCTCCAGGGCGCTGCGCCCGCTTTCGGCGCGCACCAGCCGGTTCAGCCGCTGGGTGGACAACCCCAGGCGCGCGGCGTAACGCTCCAGCGGCCAATGTTCCAGAAAATGCTGCTCCACCAGCAGCAGGAAGCGCGTGAACTGCACCTGGTGACGGTGCGCTTGTTCAGCCCCCTCCTGGGCACCCCGCGCACTGGCCCGTGCCAGTCGCCAGATGACGGCCCGCGCGATCCACAACGGTACCGGCGACGCCGCCGAGTCGGGCAGCGCGAACTCGGCCGCCAGTTCGGCCAGCTGCGCCTGCAGCCGCAGTGCCTCGGCATCATCGGCTGAAAAATGCAACACCCCGGGCGCGGCAAACAGCGAGCGGAAGGCGTCGCCCACCTGCTGGAACTCGCCTTCGACCAGCAGACGTGCCGAAAACGTGAGCACCCGGCCATCGGTTTCCGGCGCGAACCGGAAACCGTGCACCACGCCGGGCGGCACCACGATGGCGGCCGGTCCGCGCACATCCTGGCGCCATTCGTCCAGGCCCACCTCGGCCCAACCCGACTGAATCCAAAGAATCTGGTAGAGCCCCTGGTGCAGGTGGGGGTCGATTTCCCAGTGGTAGAGACGGCTGCGCGACTGCACTTCTTCGATGTGCAGCAGCTCCTGGCCGGGTGTCGCGGCCTCGCCGTAGAGTGCAAAACGCGGGATCTGGCGCGCCGCCCGCGGGCTTCGGATTGGCGTTTTTCCGGTTGGTGGCGCAGAAGCCATGGCGGATTGGTTTGATCGAAAAGTACAAGATTTGACCCTGATTATTGCAGTGTCATTGAGGGGCACAAGGCCTACAGTTCGATCCGCTATCCACCCAACAGGAGACACAAGCATGAACCTGGGCAGCTTCCATTTCGACCCGTACTCGCCGGCCATCGACGCAGACCCCTTCCCGGCTTACCAGCGCCTGCGTGACGGATTTCCCTGCTTCTGGAGCGAAGAAGCCCAGATGTGGGTGCTCTCGCGCTACAGCGACATCGTGACCGCCGGCCAGGACTGGCAGACCTATTCGAGCGCCAGCGGCAACCTGATGACCGAACTGCCCGGGCGCGCCGGCGCCACGTTGGGCAGCTCCGACCCACCCAAGCACGACCGCCTGCGCGGCCTGATCCAGCACGCCTTCATGAAGCGCAACCTGCTGGCGCTGGAAGAACCGATCCGTGACGTCGCCAGGCAGGTCTTTGGCCAGTTGCGCGGCGTGGGCGAGTTCGACTTCAAAGATGTGTCCTCGCAGTTCACCGTCAGGGTGCTGATGGCCGCGCTGGGCCTGCCCATGGGCGAGGACGCCCTGGTGCCCGAACAGGAAGTACGCGACAACGCCGTGCTGATGGTGCAGAGCGACGCCCGCACCCGCGCCAAGGGACCCGAGCACATTGCCGCCTACAACTGGATGCAGGACTACGCCAGCAAGGTCATCGCCCTGCGCCGCGCAGAACCCAAGAACGACCTGATCAGCCACTTCGCTCTGGCCGAGATCGACGGTGATCGGCTGGACGACCGCGAGGTGCTCCTGACCACGACCACACTGATCATGGCCGGCGTGGAAAGCCTGGGCGGCTTCATGATGATGTTCGCCTACAACCTGGCCACTTTCGACGAAGCACGCCGCGCCGTGGTGGCCAACCCGGCCCTGCTGCCCGACGCGATCGAGGAAAGCCTGCGCTTCAACACCTCGGCCCAGCGTTTCCGTCGCCGCCTGATGAAGGACGTGACCCTGCACGGCCAGACCATGAAGGAAGGCGATTTCGTCTGCCTGGCCTATGGCAGCGGCAACCGCGACGAGCGCCAGTACCCCAACCCCGACGTGTACGACATCACGCGCAAGCCACGCGGGCACCTGGGCTTCGGCGGCGGCGTGCACGCCTGCCTGGGCACAGCCATCGCGCGCCTGGCGGTCAAGATTGCGTTCGAGGAATTCCACCAGGTGGTGCCCGACTACCGGCGCGTGGCCGACCAGCTGGCGTGGATGCCCTCGTCCACCTTCCGCAGCCCGCTGGTGCTGCAGCTCAAGGCCCTGTAACACCCCAAGAGAGAACCCACGATGGCACACATCACCTATGTCGAGGCCAATGGCCAGTCCACCACCATCGACCTGGCCGACGGCTGGAGCCTGATGCAGGGCGCCACCACCAACGGCATCGACGGCATCATCGGCGAATGTGGCGGCTCCTGCGCCTGCGCGACCTGCCACTGCTATGTCGACGATTTGCTGGCCGGCGTGCTGCCGCCGCCCTCGCAGGGCGAGCTGGACATGCTGGAAAACGTGGTGGCCGAGCGCCGGCTCAACAGCCGGCTGGCTTGCCAGATCAAGGCCACCGCTGCGCTGGAAGGTGGCGTGGTGACCCTGCCCGAGTGCCAGGAATGACGGCGGCCATGAAGGCGCCCGGCATGGTCATCGTGGGCGCCGGACAGGCCGGCGTGCAGGCCGCCGAAACCCTGCGGGCCGGTGGCTGGGAAGGCAGCATCACCCTGCTGGGTGACGAGCCGCACGGTCCCTACCACCGCCCGCCGCTGTCCAAGGCCTGGCTGGCCGGCGAGATGGACGCCGCGCAACTGGTCATGCGCGCGCCAGAGATACTGGCACGCAAGGGCATTGAACTGCGCACCGGCGTGACAGTACAGGGTATCGACCGTGCGGCCAGCGTCCTGCAGCTGGCCGGCGGCAGCACCCTGCCCTACAGCGGCCTGGTGCTGGCCACCGGCGCCACGCCGCGTGCCCTGCACCTGCCGGGCGGCGATGCGCAAGGCGTGCTGCCGCTGCGCTCGCGCGCGGACGCCAGCACCATCGCCGAGCGCATGGCGGTGTGTATCGAAGAAGACCTGCCCATTGTGGTGATCGGCGGCGGCTTCATCGGCCTGGAAGTGGCGGCGACCGCGCGCAAGAACGGCGCGCACGTGACGGTGCTGGAAGCGGCCCCGCGCCTGCTGGGTCGGGTGCTGGCACCTGTGCTGTCCGACTGGTATGCCGATCTGCACCGCGGCCATGGCGTTCAGCTCATGTTGAACGCCCAGGTGGCGGGCCTCGAGGCCGATGCCAGCGGCGTGATCAACGTGAAGCTGGCCGACGGCAGCGTGTTGCCGTCGGGGCTGGTGGTGGTCGGCATCGGTGTCGTCGCCAATGACCAACTGGCGCGCGACGCCGGGCTGGCCTGCGACCGTGGCATCGTGGTGGACGCCTGCGGCCGCACGGCCGACCCGGCCATCGTCGCGGCCGGGGACTGCACTGCGCGGCGCCTGGCCGACGGTTCGCTGCTGCGGCTGGAGTCGGTGCAGAACGCGACCGAACAGGGCAAGAGCGCAGCCGCCGCGCTGCTCGGCCAGGAGCGCCCCTTCACCGCCACGCCCTGGTTCTGGAGCGACCAGTACGACAAGAAGCTGCAGATGGCCGGCCTCTCCATGGGCGCGGACAGCTGGGCCGTGCGCGGCGACATGGCCGCTGGCACGTTCACCGTGGTCCACTGCAAGGGCGACCGACTCATCGCCGCCGACAGCGTCAACGCCAGCAAAGACCACCTGCTGGTGCGCAAGCTGCTGGACGCAGGCATCTCGCCCACGCGTGAGCAGGCGGGCGACCCGGACTTCGATCTGGCCGGCCTGCTGAAGACCTGAGGCGGCGTCAGCCCACCAGTGCGCCCAGCGCGGCCACCCCCACCGGGGGCTGTGCCAGCCAGGGCAGCACAAACGTGCGCTTGGCCAACCCGCCTGCGATCCGCTGCGCCTGCCGGATTTCGCCCTCCAGCCGCGCCCGCAGCAGCGGGTCGGTGGTCCCGGTGGCGGCGATGCTCTTGTTGATGACCCAGGCCCAGGGTTCGATCTTCGCGCGGCGCAGGTCGTCCTGCAGCGCGGCGGCCTGGCTGACCGGGGTGACTTCGGGCAGTGTGACAATGATCACGCGCGTCATGCTGCCGTCTTGCAGGCGCATGAGCGGCGTGATGATGTGCAGGCCTTTGCCCTCTGTCTGGCCTTCGTATTGCTGCACCATCTGGCGGTGGTAGGCGCCGGTGGCGTCCATCAGCAACAGGCTGTGGCCGGTGGGCGCGGTGTCCAGCACCACGAACGAAGAACGCGCCTCGTTGACCACGCGGCTGAAGGCGTGGAACACGGCCACCTCTTCGGTGCAGGGCGACTGCAGGTCTTCGAGCAGCAGCGCCCTGCCCTGCTCGTCCAGATCCTTGCCGCGCGTGGCCATGATCTTGGTGATGTAGGCAGCGGTCTCGGCCCGGGGGTCGATGCGGCCGACCTTGAGACCTGTCAGGCTGCCGTTCAGCGCATCGGCCACGTGGGCGGCCGGGTCGGTGGTGGTCAGGTGGACGCTGTGGCCGCGCTGTACCAGCCCCACAGCGAGCGCGGCGGCGATCGTCGTCTTGCCCACGCCGCCCTTGCCCATGACCATGATGAGGCCGTGGCCGACGGCGGCAAGCTCGTCGGCCATGCGGGACAGGGGCTCGGCGGGCAGCGCGGTTTTTGCAGCTTGGGCCGCAGGAGCTTCCACTTTGCCACCCTGCAGCAACGCCCGCAGCGCGGGCAGGCCCACGGTGTCGAAGGCGCGCAGCGGTACCTCGTCGCGCGGCAACCGGCTCAGTGCGTCGGGCATCTCGTCCAGTGCCTGGCGGCCCAGTGCCTCGATGGCGTTGGCGGTCGGGTCGCTGGCGCTGCCGGCGTGGAACACACCGTTGATCGCCAGCCGCTGATTGGCCAGACCCAGCTGACCCAGTTCTTCGGCGGTGCGCGCGGCTTCCCGCATGGGGCGCGGGTCGGGCCGGGTGACGAGCACCACGGTGGTGAGCGCGGGGTTGCTCAATGCCTGCAGCGCGGCGTTGAAGCGTGCTTCCTGCATCTTCAGGCCCGAGTGCGGGCCGAGGCAGGAAGCGCCCCGGTCATTCCCGGCGAGAAAGCCGGTCCAGGCCTTGGGCAGACTCAAGAGGCGCAAGGTGTGGCCGGTGGGCGCGGTGTCGAACACAACGTGCTCAAAGCCGCCGTCGATGCCCTCGCCCGCCAGCAGCGCGGCGAATTCGTCAAACGCGGCGATTTCGGTGGTGCAGGCGCCCGAGAGCTGTTCACGCACGGTCTGGCGTTCTTCTTCGTTCGCGCCGGCATCGAGCTGTGCCAGCACGCGCTGGCGGTAGGCCTCGGCGGCGGTGTCGGGGTCGATGTTGAGCATCTGCAGCCCTGGCACGCCGGGCACGGGCACCGGCAGGTTCGACAGCGGCACGCCCAGCATTTCGTCGAGGTTGGACGCGGCGTCGGTGCTGACCAGGAGCACCCGCTTGCCGCCGTCGGCCAGTGCGATGGCGGTGGCGGTGGACAGCGAGGTCTTGCCGACGCCGCCCTTGCCGGTGAAGAACAGGAAGCGCGTGGGCGCCGTGGCAAAACCGGGGAGTCTGAAGGTGCTCATGCGGTCAGCATGGCACACCTGCCGCGCACGCGTGCTGACGCGCGTCAAGCGCTCGCCGCTCAGCCGCGAGGCAGTGTGACGGTGACCGCCAGCCCTGGCCGCGCGTTGCGCACCACGAACGTGCCGCCGTGGGCCTGTGCCACCAGCTTGCACAGGGTCAGTCCCAGACCCACGCCGCCCTGGGCCCGGGTCCGCGCGGTGTCGGGTCGGAAGAAGGGTTCGGCCAGATGCGGTATCTGGTCATCGGCGACACCGGGTCCAAAGTCACGCACCTCGATGCAGATGCCCTGGCCGTCGGCGCGCAGCTGCAGTTCGGGCGGTGACGAGGCGCCCGAGCTGTGGCGCAGGGCGTTGTCCAGCAGGTTGCGCAGCAGCAGACGGATGCGGGTCGGGTCCAATGCCAAGTTAGGCAGATCGGGGGCGGCCAGCAAGGTGATCTCCGGGCGTGCGTCCGACCGCTCAGGCTGTCGCGCCAGCACCTCGGCCACGACTTCCCGGGCCAGCGCGGCCAGCGCCACCGGTTCGCGCTGCAGCGCGGCGTGTTTGACCGACAAACGCTCGCTTTCAAGCAGATCACTGATGAGGCTGGCCATTTCCTGCAGGTCGCGCAACAGGGCCCCGCGCTGCGGGCTCACATCCGGGCCTTCGGGCAGCAACTCGGTGTTGAGCCGGGCGCGGGTGAGCGGGCTGCGCAACTCGTGGCTGATGGCCAGCAGCAGCGCACGCTTGGCGTCCAGCATCTGGTGGATGTCGCGGCCCATGGTGTTGATGGTGCTGGCGAGTTCGCCCAGTTCGTCGTGGGCTTTGCAGCAGCGGTCGGGGATGGGTTGGCTGAAGTCGCCGGCGCCGAACCGGCGCGCGCCCTCGCCGATCGCGTCCAGCGGCTTGAGCAGGCGGCGCACATACAGCCACGCCAGCAGTGTCAGCAAGAGCAGCGCCGTGAGGGCAAACCCGATCAGGCGCGGGCGGCGTTCGAACACCTCTTCATTGATCCCGAACTCGACGCTGTGGTCATCGCTCGTCTGGCGTTTGAGGATGCGTTGCCAGTCTTTGCCACCGCCCCAGTCCTCGCGCTGAAATCGCTGCTCGTCGGTACCGCCTTCACGCTGCCAGTCGGGCGCATCCTGATCGGGGTGCGAAGCCCATTGCACCTGCGGCCCGTCGATGCGCACGGTCAGCGGCAAGCGCCGGGTGATGGCCTGCGCGCGCTCCACACTCGGCAAGCCACCGGCCGTGATCTCGCTGGCCAGCCGGTCCACGTAGTCCATCAGCAGGGGTCTGGCTGCCTCGCGCCAGCCCACGGAAAACGCCTTCTGCGCGCCCGTGACCATCACGAACGTCATGGCCGCAGCCAGCACCAGGAACACCAGCACCATGCGCAGCTTGATGGAGTGCGCGATGCGGTGTTTGGCGCGCTTCCACGACGAGACGGCGGGAGTCTGGATGTCGTTCATGGGGTGATGCGCCGCAACGCCAGCGAGTAACCGGCGTTGCGCAGGGTTTTGATGCAGTCCAGAGGCTCCAGCTTCTTGCGCAGGCGGCTGACCACAATGTCCACCGCGCGGGTGTACAGGTCGGCCTCGTGTCCACGCAGCTGGTTCAGGATGTCGTCGCGGTTGAACACCTTGCCGGGCTCGCGGGCCAGCAAAAGCAGCAGCTCGTACTCGGTGCCGGTGAGCTCGATGGTTTCGCCCGCGCGGGTCACGCTGCGGCGAGCGGTGTCGATCTCCAGGCCGTCGAAGCGCAGCGTGGGCGCAGCGCTCAGTGACGGGTTGTGGCCATTGCCCTGGCCGTTGCCGCTGGGCTTCAGGCGGCGCAGCACGGTCTGGAGGCGGGCCACCAGTTCGCGCGGCTCGAAAGGTTTGGGCAGGTAATCGTCGGCGCCGAGTTCGAGACCGACGATGCGGTCCATCACCTCGCCGCGTGCGGTGAGCATGACGATGGGGATGTCGCTGTCCTTGCGGATGGTGCGGCACAGCTCGAAACCGTCCATCTCGGGCAGCATCACATCGAGGATGGCTGCGTCAAAACCGCCGCCGCGCAAGCGCTGCAGACCCTCGCTGGGGCGGGTGGCGTGCACCAGCTGCAGCTCAAAGCGCTGAAAATAGGTGGCCAGTGGTGGTCCGAGGTTCTCGTCGTCGTCGATCAGCAGGATGCGGTGCATGCGACATTCTTACATTGCGGTCTCGCCCAGGGCCCGGTGCCGCACGATCAGCCGACGAAGGCGGTGCTGCATCGGGGCGCCCAGGGCATCGAAGCGGTCGGCTGCCGACAGCAGCGCGGGCAACACCGGCAGCGCTTCGGCGGGTTGTTGCCGAGAGAGACGGGCCCAAAGATCGAGCGCGTGCTCCCGGTCGAAACGCGGACCCCAGACCATGGCCAGCAGCTCCGCGTGTGGGTCGCCGGTCCCGGTCAGCAAAACCGGGCCGTGCAACCGGCTTTGCTGCGCCAGGTGGTGGATGGGCTGGAAAGCGGGTGACATGGCCGAGCTCTTCAGGGTGGGCCCGAATCAACCCCGGCCCCACCAGCCGTGACCGCGGCGGTCCATCTTCTCGCGCACCTGCTGTTGCTGTGCCGGGGTCAGGCTGTCGTAGAAGTCGCCAAAGGCGGCCAGCATCTTGGGTCCGTTGCCCTGCACCACCTGAGTCTTCTGATCAAGCAGGGCCTGGGCCTTGGTGCGGTCGAACTTGTCGCCCGCGATCAACGCCTTCATGTCGGCGCGGGGATCGGCGGAGTTGCCCTTGAAGGCCTTGCGCGAAGCGATCATCTCGTCGGCCAACACACCCAGCTTGGTTTTCTGCTCGGTGTTGAGTTCCAGCTTGCTGCTGATTTTCTCGATGGCCTTGCCGCGCACCTCGGTGATGCGCTCGTCGCTCCAGCCTCGGGCATGGTCGCCGCGAGAACCGCAGGCGGTGAGACCGCCGAGGATGACGGTGGCGGCGGTGAGGCCGATGAGACTGCGTTGGATCCAGGTTTTCATGGTGTTGCCCCTTTCAGGAAGCTGTTGAACATGACCGTGATGGTGCCGACAGAGGGCCGGCACCGGGTGTCGGCGCGGTACCGGTTTCTTTCGTTTTGTTTCAGGCGCACGGTCACAGGGCCGTCAAGGTGCGTTCATCGGGATGTCACTGCAAGAGGTGATGCTCCAGCCATCGTCACTTCAGCAACCACCCACCATGCGATTCCTCCCCCTTCCCCTGACCGCCTCCATCGCCCTCGCGCTGAGCGCCTGCGCGGTTCAGGCACAAACCGCCTTTCCAGCAACCCTCGTCGGTCACGCCGTATTGCCCGCGAAGACCTTCATCGCTGCCCCCAAAGACGCCCCGGCCGACCTGCAGGTCAGCGGCAAGTTCACCACCGGCCAGCGGGTCGAGAAGATCGGCAGCGTTGAGGGCAAATCGGCCGGCCGCCCCACGGGCGTGTCGCTGCCGTTCCAGGGCCAGCCGGTGCAGGGCCATTCGGGCATCAAGCGCATGGCCGACGGCAGCTTCTGGCTGCTGACCGACAACGGGGCCGGCTCGAAGGCCAACTCGCCGGATTTCATGTTGTTCCTCAACCACTACACGGTGGACTTCAAGAGCGGGCAGTTCAAGCGGCAGGCGACAGTGTTCCTGCACGACCCGGACAAGAAGGTGCCGTTCCGCATCGTCCACGAAGGCACGAAACAACGTTACCTGACCGGATCCGATTTCGATCTGGAGGGTTTTCAGATCGCGGACGGGCACTTCTGGATCGGTGAAGAATTTGGCCCTTACCTCATCAAGGCCGACATGAAGGGTCGGGTCAAGGCCGTCTTTGAGACCAAGGTGGACGGCAAGCTCATCGTCTCGCCCGACCACCCGTCGGTCACCACACCGGGCACGCCGGGTGGAGAGGTCAAGTTCCAGCTGCGCCGGTCCAAGGGTTACGAAGGCCTGGCCTCCTCAATCGACGGCAGCAAGCTCTACCCGCTGCTCGAAGGCGCGCTGTGGGACGAAGCCACCAAAGCACCGGAAATGCTGGACGGCAAGCAGGTCTTGCGCGTGCTGGAATTCGACGTGAAGACCGAGCAGTGGACCGGCCGCCACTGGAAATACGTGCTCGAAGCCAACCACCACGCCATCGGCGACTTCAACATGATCGACGCCACCACCGGCCTGATCATCGAGCGCGACAACGGCGAAGGCACGGCCGACAAGGCCTGCCCCGAAGGCAAGCGGCGCACCGACTGTTTTCACGACCTGGCAAAGTTCAAGCGGGTCTACAAGGTGGAGCTGAGCGAGGCCAACGTGAATGGCCCGGTGCGCAAGATCGGCCATATCGACCTGATGGCGATTGCCGACCCGAACAAGCTGTCACGAAAACCCCTGACCAACGGCGTGCTGACGTTCCCGTTCTTCACGATTGAAAACGTGGACCTGGTGGACGCCAACCACATCGTGGTCGGCAACGACAACAACCTGCCGTTCTCCAGCAGCCGAGAGCCCAACCAGGCCGATGACAACGAACTGATCCTGCTGGAGGTGGGTGACTTTCTGAAGGCGCGCTGAGCGGCTACCTGGCTGGAACCGCAGGAGCCGAAGGAACGGGTCCCGGCCGCTTCATGTGGGTCAGGACACCGCGCCAAACACCTCGGTGTCGACCTCGCTGTTGGCCTGGGCGTTGTAGCGGTCGCCGTGCACCGTGTGCTGGTTGATCAACCCGTTCAGCCGCGCGATCATGTAGGCGGGCAGCGTCACGTTGGCCGCGCCAAGGTCGTCCATCAGGTGCTCCACGCTCGTGGTGCCGGGAATGGGCAGGATGTCGTCGCCCTGGTGCAGCAGCCAGGCGATGGCCAGCTGCGACGGGGTGCAACCCGCTTCGGCCGCGAGGCCGTTGTAGGCCGGCAGCAGGGCCAGGTTCTTCGCGTAGTGGTCGGGCGCAAAACGCGGCATGGTGCGGCGGATGTCCTTGGCGTCGAAGGTGCTCACATCCATCGGACCGCACAGAAAGCCGCGCGCCACCGGGCTGAAGGCGACAAAGCTCACGCCCAGATCGCGGCAGGCCTGCAGCACCGCGATCTCGGGATTGCGCGTCCAGAGCGAATACTCGGTCTGCAGCGCGGCAATGGGGTGTTCGGCGTGTGCCTTGCGCAGGGTGGTGGCCGAGACTTCGCTCAGGCCCACGCTGCGGATCTTGCCCGCGCGAACCAGTTCGCCCAGCGCGCCCACGCTTTCTTCAATCGGCACCTGCTTGTCCCAGCGGTGCAGGTAGTACAGGTCGATCACGTCGGTCTGCAGTCGCTTCAAGGCGGCTTCGCAGGTGGCCTTGATGGTGGCGGGCCGACCATCGATCACGCGCACCTTCACGCCGTCGGCATTGGGCACGCCTTGCATGCCGCACTTGCTGGCCAGGGTGAATTTGCTTCGGTGATTGGCCAGGAATTTGCCCAACAGCGTTTCGCTGGCACCAAAGCCGTACAGCGCCGCGGTGTCGAAGTGCGTCACGCCCGCATCCAGCGCGGCCAGCAGCACGCGCTCGGCCTGCTGCTCGCTGACCGGTGCACCGTAGGCGTGGCAGATGTTCATGCAGCCCAGGCCGATGGCGGAGACTTGGAAGGGGCCGAGTTGGCGTTGTTGCATGGGTGGTGTCCTCGTGGCGCGCAAAAAGGGGTCAGAGCACATCGCCGCTGCGCGGCGAGTTGTCCGACCCCATTTTGCTTTGAGTGGGTGTCAAGCGCTCAGCTGTTGTTCGAGCTGGTGCAAGACCTGGTAGCAGTTGAACACCTGGGCCACGCTGGAGTTGGGCTCGCGTCCCTCTTTGATCGCAGCGAAGAACTCGCGGTCTTGCAGCTCGATGCCGTTCATCGACACCGCCACCTGGCTCACGTCGATCTTTTCTTCCTTGCCGGTGAACAGATCGTCGTAGCGCGCGAGGTAGGTTGCGGTGTCGCCGATGTAGCGGAAGAAGGTGCCCAGCGGACCGTCGTTGTTGAACGAGAGGCTCAGCGTGCAGATGGCCCCGTTGGCGGCCTTGAGCTGGATGCTCATGTCCATGGCGATGCCCAGCACGGGGTGGATCGGTCCCTGGATGGCGTTGGCCTGGACGATGGGGCTGTTGCACTGGTAGGCAAACAGGTCCACGGTGTGGGCGGCGTGGTGCCACAGCAGGTGATCGGTCCAGCTGCGGGCCTGGCCGAGCGCGTTGGTGTTGGTGCGGCGGAAGAAGTAGGTCTGCACATCCATCTGCTGGATGTTGAACTCGCCCGACTGGATCTTGTGGTGCACGAACTGGTGGCTGGGGTTGAAGCGGCGGGTGTGACCGCACATGGCCACCAGGCCGGTCTGCTTCTGCAGGGCCACCACTTCTTCGGCGCCCTTGAGGCTGTCGGCCAGGGGAATTTCCACCTGCACGTGTTTGCCAGCCTTCAGGCAGGCCAGGGTCTGCTCGGCGTGCATTTGCGTCGGCGTGCAGAGGATGACGGCGTCCACTTCCTTCATCGCGAGGCTGTCGGCGAGGTCGGTGGTGACGTGGCCGATACCGTACTTGTCGGCGACCTCTTTGGTCTTCTCCAGGTCGCGGCTGATGAGCGACACGACCTCGACACCGTCGATGTTCTTGATGCCATCGAGGTGTTTGATACCGAAGGCGCCGGCGCCGGCGAGGGCGACTTTGATGGTCATGTTGTGTTCCTTACGCGTTCTCAAGAATGAGGTGGCCCACCGCCGTGTTGGAGGCGGGCACATGGTAGAAGCGGTGCTTGACGGTGGGCGCCGGGCCAGTGACCTTGCCGTCGTTGACGTCGGACATGGCGCCGCGCGCGATCAGCCACATCACGAGTTCAATGCCTTCGCTGCCCGCTTCGCGCACGTAGTCGATGTGCGGCGTGGAGGCACAACCCACCGGGTCGGCGATCATCTGGTCGAGCCAGGCGTTGTCCCACTCGCGGTTGATCAGGCCGGCGCGCGCGCCCTGCAACTGGTGGCTCATGCCGCCCGTGCCCCAGATGTGCACATTCAAATCTTCGTCGTAGCTTTCCACCGCCTTGCGGATGGCCTGGCCGAGCATGAAGCAGCGCTTGCCCGAAGGCACCGGGTACTGCACCACGTTGACCGCGAACGGGATCACCGGGCAAGGCCAGGCGTCTTTCTTCGGGTCGAGCTCGCCGCACATCAGCGACAGCGGCACGGTGAGGCCGTGGTCCACGTCCATCTTGTTGACAATGGTGAGGTCGAAGTCCTGCTGGATGACCGACTGCGCGATGTGCGAGGCCAGGTCGGGGTGCCCGATCACCTGGGGCACCGGCCGCGGGCCCCAGCCTTCGTCGGCCGGCGTGAACTCGGCCGCGGTGCCGATGGCGAACGTGGGAATCATCTCCAGGCTGAAGGCCGTGGCGTGGTCGTTGTAGACGAGGAAGATGACGTCGGGCTTGTTGTCCTTCATCCACTGCTTGGAGTAGTTGTAGCCCGCGAACACGGGCTTCCAGTAGTCCTCTTTCGTCTTGCCCAGGTCCAGGGCCGCGCCGATGGCGGGCACGTGCGAGGTGAAGACGGATGCGGTGATGCGTGCCATGTCAGTGCTTTCCTTGGGGTTGGCGATGGGGTTGTGCGTCGCCGTCCTCACCGAGGTAGCGGTTGCCTTCCACGGAACGGCCGCCGCCGACCATCATGTCGCGGTACTCGGCTTCGGTCATACCGGTCATGGAGCCCGCCATCTGCTGGAAGCTTTTGCCGTCGGTGGCGCCGATCTTGGCCAGGAAGTAGATGTTGCCTCCTGTTCGCATGCACCAGTTGAGGTCGCGCGCCAGCACGGCCTGCTTCTGCTCTTCCGTCATCGCCCACTCGTCGAGGTAGGCGCGCTCGTCGGCCTTGAAACGCTCGCGGTTCGGTGCCTTCATCAAGGACATGCAGAACTGGTTGAGCCAGTAGCCTTTGCGCGATTGCTCGGCGTCAAAGATGATCGTGCCGGGCACGTCTTTGTAGGGTTTGTCGAGTGCCATGTTCAAACCTCCTCAGGCCAATAAAGTTTCATGGGGTTCGTCACGAGCAGCTTCTGTTGCAGCTCGGCCGACGGCGCGATGTGCGGGATGAAGTCCACCAGCAGGCCGTCGTCGGGCATGTGGTCTTTCAGGTTGGGGTGCGGCCAGTCGGTGCCCCAGAGCACGCGGTCGGGGAACTGCTCGACGATGCGCCTGGCGAACGGGATCACGTCCTGGTAGGCGTTCTGCTCGCCGTTCAGCGCCCTGGGGCCGGTGACCGACAGGCGCTCGGGGCAGCTCACCTTGCTCCACACGTTGGTGTGCTCGCGCATGAACTTCTCGAACAGCGCGAACTGCGGGCCATCCACCGGCAGCGACACGTCTGGCCGACCCATGTGGTCCACCACCACGGTGGTGGGCAGCGCGGTGAAAAAGTCCCACAACTCGGGCAGGTCCACCGCCTCGAAGTAAATCACCACGTGCCAGCCGAGCTTTTTGATGCGGCCGGCGATCTCCATCAGCTCGTCCTTGGGCGTGAAGTCCACCAGGCGCTTGACGAAGTTGAAGCGCACACCGCGCACACCGGCCGCGTGCAGGGCCTGCAGTTCTTCGTCGGTCACCGAGCGCTTGACTGTGGCCACGCCACGCGCCTTGCCGCCGCTGGACAGGCAGGCGTCGACCATGGCGCGGTTGTCGGCGCCGTGGCAGGTGGCCTGCACGATCACGTTGCGCGCAAAACCGAGGTGGTCGCGCAGCGCGAACAGCTGCTGCTTAGATGCATCGCAAGGCGTGTACTTGCGCTCGGGCGCATAGGGAAACTCGGCCCCCGGGCCGAACACATGGCAGTGCGCGTCCACCGAGCCCGCGGGCAGCTGGAACGTGGGCTTGGACGGACCGGTGTACCAGTCCATCCAGCCCGCGGTTTTGGTGAAGTCACCGGAAGTCGGTTTGCTCATGATCGGCTTTCAGTCTCTGTAGACAAGGCCAGCAGCGGCCAGCGGCTCTCGCATCTTGTACATGTCCAGCCCCAGAATGCCCGAAGCCAGCTTGTCGCGCTTCTCGCCCTCGAAGCTCTCGCGCTTGATCGCAGCGGCCAGCGTCTCGGCCGCACGGGCGGCGGGCACGCAGACCACGCCGTCGTCGTCGGCCACGATCACGTCGCCCGGCGTCACCAGCATGCCGGCGCACACGATGGGAATGTTCACCGACCCCAGCGTCGCCTTGATCGTGCCCTTGCTGCTGATGCACTTGCTCCACACCGGGAAGTTCATTTCCTTGAGCGTCTTCACGTCGCGCACACCGGCGTCGATGATCAGGCCGCGCGCGCCGCGCGCCTGGAACGACGTCGCCAGCAGGTCACCGAAGTAACCATCGGTGCATTCGGCGGTGACCGCCGCGACCACGATGTCACCCGGCTGGATCTGCTCCGCCGCTACATGCATCATCCAGTTGTCACCGGGCTGCAGCAGCACGGTGATGGCCGTGCCCGAGACCTGCACGCCGGTCTGGATCGGCCGCATGTAAGGTTTGAGCAGGCCGACACGGCCCATGGCCTCGTGCACCGTGGCCGAGCCGAGAGCAGCCAGGCCGTCGGCGGCCGCGCGGTCGGCGCGGTGGATGTTGCGGTAAACGACGCCGAGTTCATACATGGTCGATCTCCTTGACGGGTGAGGCTCAACGGCCCTGGCTTTTCAGTTGTGCGTCCAGGCGCGGGAACACGCGGCGCGCGTTGCCTTCGTAAACCTGGTAACGCTGTTCGTCGCTGAGGTTGCCGGTGGCCTGCACGTAGCGCTTCGTGTCGTCGTAGTAGTTGCCGGTCTCGGGATCGATACCGCGCACGGCGCCGATCATTTCGGACGCGAACAGGATGTTGCCCACCGGAATCACCTGGGTCAGCAGGTCGATGCCCGGCTGGTGGTAGACGCAGGTGTCAAAGAACACGTTGTTCAGCAGATGGTCCTTGAGCAGGGGCTTCTTCATCTCCTGCGCCAGACCGCGGTAACGGCCCCAGTGGTACGGCGCGGCGCCGCCGCCGTGGGGAATGATGAATTTCAGCGTCGGGAAGTCCTTGAACAGGTCGCCCTGGATCAGCTGCATGAAGGCCGTGGTGTCGGCGTTGATGTAGTGTGCGCCCGTGGTGTGAAAGCACGCGTTGCAACTGGTGCTCACATGGATCATCGCGGGGATGTCGTACTCCACCATCTTCTCGTAGATGGGGTACCAATGGCGGTCGGTCAGTGGCGGGCTGGTCCAGTGGCCGCCCGAAGGATCCGGGTTCAGGTTGATGCCGACGTTGCCGTATTCCTTGACGCACTTCTCCAGCTCGGGGATGCAGGTCGCGGGGTCCACGCCAGGGCTCTGCGGCAACATGGCGGCCGGCACGAAGTGGTCCGGGAAGAGCTGGCTGACGCGGTGGCACAGCTCGTTGCAGATCGCCGCCCAGGTGGAGCTGATGTTGAAGTCGCCGATGTGGTGGGCCATGAAGCTGGCGCGCGGGCTGAAGATGGTGATGTCCGAGCCGCGCTCCTTCATCAGTCGGAGCTGGTTGGTCTCGATCGACTCGCGAAGTTCGTCGTCGCTGATCTTCAGATCCGACACCTTGGGCATGGACGCCGGGTCCTGGATGCCGGCGATCTGCGCGTTGCGCCAGCTCTCCAGGGCCTTGGGCGCCGTGGTGTAGTGGCCGTGGCAGTCGATGATGAGGGGGTTTTTCTGGCTCATGCGGGGGTCTCCGAGAATCTGGCAGAGGACTCCATTCTGGTTTGCTCCGGAACGCGTCACAAGACGCATAGCCCTCTACCAGATATCGCACAAAGACATGGATTGCGGCATCCATGCCGCCGTTCGATAACAGAAAGATGTCCACGCCGCTGACGGGTCAGCCAGCGCACTGTTAGCCTGCAGCAAGTCACAACATCAGGAGACAACCGATGATCACCATTCCTTCCCGCCGCCATTTTGGTCGTTGGACCGCCGCTGGAGCGCTCCTGTTCGCTGCGCTTCCCCTGGCTGCGCAAGCCCAGGCACAGAACTACCCGAACCGCCCAATCCGCATGGTGGTGCCGTTCACGCCTGGGGGCACCACCGACATCCTGGCTCGGGCCATTGGGCAAGAACTGGGCAAAGCCTGGAACGCTTCGGTAGTGGTGGAGAACGTACCGGGCGCGGGCGGTGCAATCGGAGCCGAGCGGGTGGCCAAGGCAGCGCCCGATGGCCACACCCTGCTCATGGGCCACATCGGCACGCTGGCGGTGAACCCCAGCCTCTACCCGAAGCTGCCCTACGACCCGGTCAAAGATTTCACGCCGGTCGCCTGGGTAGCCAATGTGCCGAACGTGCTGGTGCTGCACCCCGCCACCCAGGCAGCCAACTTGAAGGCCTTCGTGGCGTACGCCAAGGCCAACCCCGGTCGGCTGAACTACGGCTCCGGAGGCAACGGCAGCGCCGCCAATCTGGCGACCGAATACCTCAAGATGCGCACCGGCATCTCGCTGGTGCACATCCCTTACCGGGGCACGGCACCGGCCGTCAACGACCTGGTGGCCGGCCAGACGCAGGCGCTGTTCACCGGCGTGCCCGCGGTCATCGGCCAGATCCGCAACGGCCAGCTCAAACCGCTGGCCGTGTCGGGCCAGCAGCGGGTGGAAGCCCTGCCGGACGTGCCGACAGTGAACGAGGCGCTCGGCCTCAAGGACTTTGAGGCTGACCAGTGGTACGGCGTGGTCGCACCCACCGGCACGCCCGCCGACATCGTGGCCAAGCTCAACCAGGCCATCAACGCGGCGCTGAACAGCCCGGAACTCAAAAAGCGGCTGGCGGCTGAAGGTGCGGTTGGCAACCCCACCACACCACAGGCCTTTGGGCAGTACATCTCAGCCGAGATCGCGCGCTGGAAACCGGTCATCACCTCCGGGCGGGTGAAGATTGACTGACCCCAATCGAAAGCTCCCCGCGCCGCCTTCGGCGTCACCCCTCAAGGGGCGATGCGAGTGGCCCGGCAAAGCCGGTTCCACCGCATCCTGGAGGTGACTTCGCTCCGAGTTGTATCAATCTGAATAACTGGCTACTAGCTATCGCAGAGTGAAATAATCAGACCCTCTTCCAAGGGGCCTGCATGGATCTCAAGCAACTCGAATACTTCGTCCGCGTCGCCGAACTGGGCAGCTTCACCAAGGCCTCGCTGGCGCTGGACGTGGCGCAACCCGCGCTGTCGCGGCAGGTGCGCCTGCTCGAAGTGGAGCTGCGCCAAAACCTGCTGGTGCGCAACGGCCGCGGCGCCACGCCCACCGAGGCGGGGCGCCTCCTGCTGGAACACGGCCGCGGCATACTGCACCAGGTGGAGCGGGCGCGCGAAGAACTGGGCCGGGTGCGCGGAGCACTCGCCGGGCGGGTGGCGATTGGCCTGCCGCCCAGCCTGTCCAGGGTGCTGGCGGTGCCGCTGACCCGCGCCTTCCGCGAGCAGCTGCCAGAGGCGCGGCTGTCGATCTCGGAAGGCCTGTCCACCCAGATGCAGGAATGGCTGGTCACCGGCCGGCTGGACATCGCCGTGCTGTACAACGCGCAACCTTCGCCGGACATTGAGATCGCGCCGCTGCAGGACGAAGAGCTGTTGCTGGTGGAGCCCCGCGCGCCGGGCCTGGCCGATGACCCCCCGGCGGCCCCGATCCCGCTGACCGCGGTGGCGCTCCTGCCCCTGGTGATCCCCAGCCGGCCCAATGCGATCCGCATGCAGGTCGAGGCCGCGATGGCGGCCGTGGGCGTGCGCCCCCTGGTCGCGCTGGAGATCGATGGCGTCTCCGCCATCCTCGATCTGGTGGCCGACGGCGCCGGAGCCGCCCTGCTCTCGCGCAACGCGGTGGCGCGCTCGGTCCGGCCGTCGGCGTACCGCACGCGTGCGCTCACGCCGCCGCTGCGCACCCGTCTGAGCCTGGCCACCAGCTCGCAACGGCCGGCCACACTCACGCAGCAGACCACGCAGACGCTGATCCGGCAGACGCTGGCCGCTCTGGGTTGAGCATCCGAACACGGATCGGCTTACCCCAGCCAGCCGGCGTTGTGGCGCATCAGCCAGAGAATGGCGTTGAGCGAAAAGAACGAAGCTGCGGTGGTACCCAGCAGCGCAGCCGCCGCCAAGCCTTCGTGCCCATGGCGTTGCGCCAGGATGGCATAGACCCCCAACATGGGCATGGCCGCCGACAGCACCGCCGCCGCCTTCAAATCGCCTTCGGGCACCGGCATGCCCGATGCCGCGAGCAAGACGATGGCGCCCCACACCGCGGCCGGGTGCAGCACCAGCTTGCCCAATGCGATCCAGCCCACCTGGCGGCGCAGGCCGCGCACCTGCAAGCCCACGAGGTTGCCCCCGATGATGAACAGCGCCAGGCCGCCTGCCGCGCCGGAAAAAAGGGTGACGAAACGGTCGAACACGGGCGGCAGCGTGGTGCCCGAGAGCGAGACCGCGAAACCCAGCACGATCCCGATGATCATGGGGTTCTTGGCCAGCCGTTGCGCAGTCTGGCGCAGCACCGACACCGGTGACAGGCGCTGACCTTCGTGGGCGCCGGCGTCGGCCAGGGTGAACAGCAGCGGCAGCTTGATCAGGTTCTCCACGATCAGGTTGAGGGCCAGCACCACGGCGCCCAGCGGGCCGAAGAGCAGCAACATCACCGGGTAGCCGATGTAGCCGCTGTTGGAACAGGTCATGCCCATGGCCACGTAGGCACTTTCGGTCAGCGACTTGCGCTGCAGCTTCCAGGTCCAAAAGAGGCTGCCCAGCAACAAGGCCAGCGAGCCCAGCGTGAATGCGAGCAGGTAGCCCGGCCGCATCACCTCGGCCAGCGGCCGCGAGGCCAGCGCGTTGAACAGCAGCGCCGGCAACGCGATCTGCAGCACAAACTTGCCGAGCACCCGCATGTCGGCCTTGGTGAAGAAGTCCCAGCGCACGCTGGCCCAGCCCGCCAGGATGCAAAGGTAGATGGGGCCGGTGATGGCCAGGATGTCGAACATGGAAGGCCGGACTGGCGACTCAAACCAGAGGATCGTTGGCGGCCAGCAGCCGGTCGGCGTAGGCCTGCCAACGGGGTTGCGGTCCCAGGTCGGCGAAACGGCCGTCCCGTGCCTGGGCGGCCATCCAGTCGTGCTTCTGCGCAATCGCAGAGGCCATGAACGGCTCGAAACCGGCTTCGCGCACGGTGTTCGCCACTTCGCGCATTTCTTCCGCTCGGCGTTTGCCGTGCTGGGCGACACGGCTGAAGAAGTAGCTGCCTTGCTGTGTCCAGTCGATGCCGGGGAAGGTCTCCTGCAGCGTGGCGATCATCGCGTCTTCCACGCCGTAGTGGCGCGCCGTGGCGTAACTTTCCAGCACCAGGGCTTCGAGCCCCTTGATCATCACGCTGCGGCACATCTTGGTGGCCGATGCGATGCCCAGTTGTTCGCTGGCCACCGTCGCATGGAAGCCCAGGGTGGTCAGCACCGGCTGCAGGTGCGCAGCGTGCGGACCACCCAGCAACATGGGCACCCGGATGCCATGCGGCGGCACCGAAGTCATGACACCGGCCTCGACGTAGTGCGCTCCAACGGCCTCCACCAGGGCGGCGGCGGCCCGCTTGGTGCCGGGCGAGGCCGAGTTCAAGTCCAGAAAAAAACTGCCGGGGCGCAGGTGCTGGGGGGCCGCCTGCGCCACCGCCAGCGTGCTGGACGCCGTCACGGCCGAGATGATCAGGTCGGACTGCGCGCACAACGCGCCCAAGCCGTCGCAGGCCGTGATGCCTTGCGCAGCCGCATGGCCCAGCGGTTCCTCAGCCTGGGTCGGGTCAGCGAACTTCAGGTCCCAGGCGCCGACCCAGGGGGCCTGATCCCGCAGTCCGGCCGAGAAGATGCGCCCGACCTCGCCATAGCCAATCAGGCCGATGCGCAACCCGTTCATCTGGCCTCTCAGGTCACTGCTTCGGAATCCCGGCCTTGTCGATCACGGCGCCCCAGCGCTTGATGTCTGACGCCAGCAACTGCGCGGCTTCGTCTGGCGTGCTCGGATCGGCGTCGATGTTGAGATCGGCCAGCTTCTTCTTCACATCCGGCTTGGCCAGCGCGGCGACGATGTCCTTGTTCAGGCGATCGATGACGGGGCGCGGCGTCTTGCCCGGCACCGCCAGCGCGTTCCAGGACGAGGCCTGGAAATCCTTGACGCCCGCTTCCACAGCGGTGGGCACCTCGGGCAGTGCGATCGAACGCTTCTTGCCGGTGACGGCGAGGGCACGGAAGGCGCCGGCCTTGATCTGGGTGAGCGCCGGGCCGAGGATCTCGACCCCGACGTCCACCTGCTTGCCGCGCAGGGCACCGACCAGGGCCGGTGTGCCGTTGAACGGCACGATCTGCACATCGATGTCGGCGGTGGACTTGAAGAGTTCGGCGGCCAGGTTCTGCGTGCTGCCGATGTTGATGCTGCCGACATTGAGCTTGTTCGGGTTCGCCTTGGCGAACGCGACCAGCTCGCCCAGGGTCTTGTAAGGCGAGTCCGACGGCACCAGCACCGCCAGATCGAAGGTACCGAGCGTGGACACCGGCGCCAGGTCCTTCAGCGTGTCGTAGGGCAGGCTCTTGAACAGGCTGGCCGTGACCGCAGTGCCATTCGACATCAGGAACATCGTGTGGCCATCGGGATCGGAGCGCGCCACCGTCTCGGCGGCCACAACGCCACCGGCTCCTGGCCGGTTTTCAATGGTCACCGGCTGGCCCAGCGACTGGCTCAGTTCCGCACCCACGATGCGCGCGGTGAGGTCGCCGGCACCCCCGGCGGCAAACGGGACGACGATGCGCAGGGGTTTGCTCGGAAAACCCTGCGCCAGCACGGGCATGGACAGCCCCATCATGGACAAGGCCAGGCCGGTGGCCAGCAGGCCACGGCGGAACGGGGACACGGAACGGGTCATGGGGTCTCCTGTTGTTCAATTGCCAAACGGCACGCCACTGTACCCAGCAAGCCCTGAGCGCGCCATGGCATGCAGGCCCATTCAGCTATTCATGTTTGTGATGGCACCCGCACCGTTTCACAGCCGCAGCACAAAAAGGGTGATGCCCGGGAAGGCCACCAGGATGGCGGTGCGGATGAAATCGCTGGTGACGAACGGCAGGACAGCCCGGTAGGTCTGGGTGATGGGCACGTCCTTGGCCATCGAGTTGATGACGAACAGGTTCATGCCCACCGGTGGCGTGATCAGCCCGATCTCCACCACGATCAGCACCAGGATGCCGAACCAGATGGCGGTCTCCTCGGGCGTCAGGCCGAAGTCCAGCGCCATGACGATGGGAAAAAAGACCGGAATGGTCAGCAGGATCATGGACAGCGAGTCCATGAAGCAACCGAGGATGACGTACAGCACCAGAATGGCCACCAGCACCAGGATCGGGCTCAGGCCCCAGCCGGCCACCGCGCTGGCCGCTTCCTGAGGCAGTTGCGACAGCGCCAGGAAGGTGTTGTACAGGCCGGCGCCGAGCACGATCATGAAGATCATGCCGGTGGCGATCGCCGTGCCCATGACCGCGCCTTTCAGGGTCTTGCGGTTCAGACCACCCCCGGACCAGGCCGCGATGCCGGTGGAAAAAGCGCCGATGGCCGCGCCCTCGGTGGGCGTGAAGATGCCGGCGTAAATGCCCCCCACCACCACGAAGAAGATCACGATGACCGGCCAGGTGCGGGCGGTGGCGGCCCAGCGATCTTTCATGGGCATGGGCGGCATGGAGCCCATTTCCTGCGGCCGCAGGCGCGCGTAGATGGCGATGGTGATCATGTAGCCGATGGCGGCCAGGATGCCGGGCACGAAGGCCGCCAGGAACAGCTTGGCGATGTTCTGCTCGGTCAGGATGGCGTAGATCACCAGCACCACCGACGGCGGAATCAGGATGCCCAACGTGCCGCCGGCGGCCAGGCAGGCGGTGGAGATGCCGCCGGCGTAACCGGCGCGCTTGAGTTCGGGCAGCGCCACCTGGCCCATGGTGGCGGCGGTGGCCAGCGACGAGCCGCAGATGGCGCCAAAGCCGGCGCAGGCGCCCACGGCCGCCATGGCCACGCCGCCCTTGCGGTGCCCGATCCAGGCCTCGGCCGCCTTGAACAGCGCCTGTGACAGACCGCCGAGCGCCGCGAACTGCCCCATCAGCAAGAACAGCGGAATGACCGACAGGTTGTAGTTGGAAAACGTGGTGTAAGTGACCTGCTTGAGCTGGTTCAGGATGGGGGAGGCTGAGCCGTAGATGATCCAGGCGCCGCCCAGGCCGCACAACAGCATGGACAGGCCGATCGGCACGCGCACGAAGATCAGCAACAGCATTAAGGGGAAAGACCAGAGGGCCAGTTCGATGGTGCTCATGCGATTCTCTTTTTATGAATGACCGGCGTTGGCCTCGACAGTCCAGCCCTTGGGCTCAGACCCGATGCCGAAGCGCGTGAGCGTTTTGGCCACGTAGCACAGGCAGCCGATCACGGCGCCCAGCAGACAGAAGGCGTAGGCCCACCAGAGCGGCATCTGCAAGATGAATGTGGTCTCCATGTATTCCTTCTTCTCCAGCATGCCTTCCCACAACTTCCAGGTCAGCACCAGCCAGAGGGCCATCATGGCCACGTCGCTGAAAGTGTCGACCGTCTTGCGGAACCAGGCGGGCATGTGCATGTACAGCAGATCCACCGTGGCATGGCCGCCGCGCAGGTAGCACCAGGGCATGAAGAAGAAGATGGCGATGCCCACACCCACCTCGACCAGTTCGAAATCACCCGGGATCGGGCCCAGGCCCAAGCCCATGAGGGCTCGACCGGCGACGCTGGCCACCACCATCAGGGTCACGGCCACCAGCACGACCCCGCCCACCAGGGCGGTCCAGTTCGCTAGGCGGTAAATCCAGGCAATCATTTTTGGGTTCCTCGGTGGTCTTGTTGACAAGGCCGACATTGTCGCCTCGCACCCGGTTCAAAACAGCCGTCCGAAAGCGGTCTCTCATGAAAAGGGTCGCTGCGCAAGGCAATCAGTCAGTGTGCTTATGGTTTTTTAAAATAATCAAAATGTCAAGATCGCTAACCCCGACGGTGCGGCGCTGCACACCGCCGGGAAGCCGCTGTCAACGGGCCTGCTGGGCGACCAGGGCTCGGGCTTCCGACACCAGTTTGGCGCCATCGATGCCCTTGCCCTTCATTTCGCCGACCCAGTCGGTCTCGACCGTGGCGGCGGTGCGGCGCCAGCGCTGCGTCTCGGCCGCGTCCAGCGCCACGATGGTGTTGCCCGCCTTGACGGCGATGTCGCGACCGATCCTGTCGCCCTCGTCCATCACGCGCCCGAACATGGCGGCGGTCTCGATGCCGCTGTTGTTGTCAATCACCTTCTGCAGGTCTGGCGGCAGTTTGTCGTAGGCGGCGCGGTTCATCGAGAAAGCAAATGTCTGCGTGTACAGCCCGTCCTTGCCGGCGAAGGTGGTGTGGTTCTTCACCAGTTCGGTGATCTTCACCGCCGGCGCCACCTCCCAGGGGATGGTCGTGCCATCGATCACCCCCTTGGACAGGGCCTCGGTCACGGCGGGCACCGGCATGCCCACCGGGGTGGCACCGAGCTTGACCAGCATGTTGTTGATCACGCGCGATCCGCCACGGATCTTCATGCCGCGCAGGCTCTCCAGACCCGTCACCGGCTGCTTGGTGTGGAACAGGCCCGGGCCGTGGGTATGTGCTGCCAGCAGCTTGACCGAACGAAACTCGTCGGCTGCGTGCTTCTCCACGTACGTGTGGAAGGCGCGCGAGCATTTCTCGCCGCCGCCACTGCACATGAACGGCAGCTCGAACACTTCGGCTTTGTTGAAGCGCCCCGGGGTGTAGCCCAGCACGGTCCAGGTGATGTCGGCCACGCCGTCGCGCGCCTGGTCAAACAGCTGCGGCGGCGCCCCCCCCATCTGCATGGCGTGGAACATCTGAACCTTGATGCGCCCCCCCGACTCGGCCTCGACCTTCTGCGCCCAGGGGATGATGGCCTTGGCCGGGATCACCGCCTGGGGCGGCAGAAACTGGTGCAGGCGAAGAGTGACGGTTTGGGACTGGGCGGGCATGACGGCCAGAACAGACAGGGCGGCGGCGGAAGCCAGCAAACTGCGGCGGGAAAGTTTCATGGTTGTCTCCTGAGGGTGGTTGGGGGAAGGGTCTGGCCGGTTGCGCAGCCGATTGGCCGTCAACCAAGCCCATGCCAACGGGGCTGTACTGTCGTCGGTCCGCCACCCATTGAATAGAGGCAAACCTAACTTTCAGCTATAGCGGTTCAGCATGCTTTGAGAGGTCTATCGGATCTGGTTTCACCAGTAAACACAGGCTCCGATGTCTTGTCGGCCGGCACCGCGGCCACGGAATACAGCGCACCCGGCGCGTTGCGGGTCTGGAGGAACTCATCCAGCGGCAGGCCTTTCATGGCGGCGTAGATGTGCAGGTTGCTCACGCCCACCACCGCGCCAAGCTTCTCCAGTACAAAAAAGATCGCGCCGTATCGGATCAGGCCGCGCCAGTCGCGTTGGCGCAGCAGCTCACGCTCTTCTTCGGTCAGCATCGCTTGCTCGAACGCGGCTTCCGGGTTGGCCAGGAAAGCCGCACGGTGGGCCGGCTGCACCATGGCGTGCAGAAAGCGGTTCAACCGCAGCGCCTTGACGCTGCGCGCCAGGGTGTACGGATAGGTACCCCGCAATGTATCGGCGCCTTTCGTCTGCAGTACCACCTTGTCGCGTTGCCGCTGCAGCTCGCCGGCCACGGCGGGCTGGGCCTGGTTCACGTACACGGCGGTGGCAATGCCGGTCATGGACGGCAGGTAGTAAGCTTGGTGGCGCTTGTTCACCGAGGCCGAAAGCGCACCGCGCATCACCAGCCACATGATCACTTCGGCGCCCTCGACGCCACCCAGTTCGGCCAGCTCGGCCTGGGTCAGGTCGGCCAGGCGCTCGGGGTCTTTCTCAATCATCTCCAGGAACTGGTGGTCCCAAGGCACGTTGTTGAAGCCGCAGCGCTCGCCGTGCACCTGGTGCGACAGGCCACCGGTGGCGACGATGGCCACACGCAGGTCTTCGGAGTAACTTTCGATGGCACGGCGCAGCGCCTTGCCCAGCTCGAAGCAACGGCGCGCCGTCGGCATGGGAAACTGCAGCACACCGATCTGCAGCGGGATGATGGGCATCGGCCAGCCCTGCTCGCCATGCGGCAGCAGCACCGACAGCGGCGAGAAACAGCCGTGGTCCAACGGCTTGCCCTGGAAAAAAGAGAGGTCAAACGAGTCCGCCATGACCGAGGCTCCAATGTGCGCCGCCAGCGCCGGATGGCCGTTGATGCCGGGGATGCCGCGGACGCCGCCGCCCTCGTCGGCCACTTCCCAACGCTCGCCCACGCCGAGCGCGAAGCTCGAATAGTGGTCGAGAAAAAAGGAGCTGATGTGGTCGTTGTAGACCACGACCAGGACGTCAGGCTTCTGCTCGGCCAGCCACTGGCGCGAGGGTTCGAAAGCTTCGAAGATTGGCGCCCAGACTGGGTCGGTCTGCTTGGCGGCGTCGTGCGCGAAGCCGATCGTGGGGGTGTGCGATGCAGCAACCGCACCGATGATGGTGGCCATGAGCTTGTCTCCTGAAGTCGAGCGGTTTGCGATACGTCAAACCGGGTTGGGGGCGGATTCTGCTCAGACCCATCTCGCTTGAGCAGATGTTCAGATGCCGTGCGTGATAACCTGAAGTTATCGCCAGAGGCTTTTTGAACCCTACCCGGACCATGAAACTGATCGCTCTCAAAGCCCTGGTGGCCGCCGTGGAAGAAGGCAGCCTGCGGTCGGCCAGCCGCCGCATGGGTCTATCGCAACCCGCATTGACCAAGACCGTTCGCGAGCTGGAAGTGGAACTGGGCACCCAACTGCTGATGCGCTCCAGCAAGGGCGTGGTGCCCACGGCTCAAGGCAAGGTGCTGTTCGAGCAATCGGTCCAGACTTTGCGTGGGCTCGATTCGGCGGTGGACCAAATCCATCAGCTTGGTGGCCGAATGGTGGGCGAACTGGCGGTGGGTGCGGTGCCGCTGGCGGTGATGCTGCTGATCCCCGAAACCCTGCGCACCTTCGGCGCAGCCTTTCCCGACATCCGCCTGCGCGTGAGCGAAGAGCTGTACATCGCGCAACTGCAGCGGCTGCGCAAGGGCGAAGTGGACGTGGCGGTGGGTGGCATTCCGCCCGGCCTGGCGAGCGGAGAATTCGTGGTGGAGCCCCTGCTGGCCACGCGCATGGTGGTGGTGGTGCGCAAGGGCAACCCAATCGAGCAGGCGCGTTCGTTACGGGAACTGGCCAAGGCCAAGTGGGTTTACACCGGTGCCAGCAGTGACGAGGGCTACGCCAAAACCCTCTATGAAAGCCACAACCTGCCGCCACCGGCGGTGGGCGCGGTGGTGAACTCCACCCTGGCGCTGCTGTCGCTGGTGGGCTCGGGTGACTTCGTGGGCCTGCTGCCGCAGCAGATCGCCCAGCATCCACTGTGCGCGCGCTACCTGTCGCTGGTACCGGTTGCCGAAGAAGGTCTGCCGCTGACGGTGGGCGCCATCGTGCGCAGCGATTCCACGGTCACGCCCGCCGTTCGGCATTTCATCGCTCATCTGCACCGCGCTGCACACCATATCCAGCCAAGTGGCGATGTGCGCCCGACGGGTCCGGGCTGAAAGTCCAAACGGACAAAGCCACCCGAAGGTGGCCCTGTGCGTCAGCGGATTCGCGCCCTACTTGCTGTGCTTGGCGATCAAGGCACGGGCTTCCGAAGCCAGTTTGGCGCCATCGATCCCCTTGCCCTTGACCTCGTTCACCCAATCGGTCTCCACCGTGGCGGCGGTGCGGCGCCAGCGCTGGGTTTCAGCCGCATCGAGCGCCACGATGTTGTTGCCGGCCTTGACCGCGATGTCACGGCCGGCCTTGTCGCCCTCGTCCATGGCCTTGCCGAACAGCGTGGCGGCGACCATGCCCGAGTTGTTGTCGATCACCTTCTTCAGATCGGGCGGGAGCTTGTCGTAAGACGCCTTGTTCATCGAGAACGCGAAAGTCTGGGTGTACAGGCCGTCTTTGCCGGCGAAGGTGGTGTGGTTCTTCACCAGTTCGGTGACCTTGAGCGCCGGCGTGACCTCCCAGGGAATGGTGGTCCCGTCGATCACGCCTTTGGACAGGGCCTCGGTGACCGCCGGAACTGGCATGCCGACCGGCGTGGCGCCCAGCTTGGTGAGCATGTTGTTGATGATGCGCGAGCCACCACGGATCTTCATGCCGCGCAGACTCTCCAGCCCCGTCACCGGTGTCTTGGTGTGGAAAAGGCCCGGGCCGTGGGTGTGCACAGCGATGAGCTTGACGTCCTTGAACTCTTCGGGAGCGAATTTCTCGACGTATTCCTGGATGGCCTTGGACGACTGTTCGGCACTGCCGCTCATGAACGGGAGTTCAAACACTTCGGTTTTGGGGAAGCGCCCGGGCGTGTAGCCCAGCACCGTCCAGGTGATGTCGGCCACGCCATCGCGGGCCTGATCGAACAGTTGAACCGGTGTGCCGCCCAGCTGCATCGAGGGAAACAGCTGCACCTTGATGCGGCCGCCCGATTCGGCCTCCACCTTTTGCGCCCAGGGCACGATGGCCTTGGCCGGAATGGTGGCCTGCGGCGGCAGCATCTGGTGCAGACGCAAGGTCACGGTCTGGGCGCTGGCGGTGCTGGCCAGGCTGGCCAGTGCCACGGCACTCAGGGCGTGCAGCGCGGTCCGTCGTGTGGTGAGTTTCATGGTGTCTCCTGTGGTGGGTGGAAAAAAAAAAGGCTTCCCTGGGGTCGTTGGTCGGGGTGGTGGCTGGCTCAGGTCTGGCGCCGGATCAGGCGGATGGCCGGCAGGGACCCGGACGCCAAAGCGGCGTCGGTCGATGGCGCATGCAACACCTCGTGCAGGTTCCGCTGCGCCAGGCGCGAGTGCTCACGCATGATGGCTTCGGCGCGGTAACTCTCGCGCTGTTCGATGGCGGTAAGCACCTGCCGGTGCTGGTCCTGCGCCACCACCAGCATGTCGCGGGCGCGGCCGGATCGGGCTTGCAACAGCACGAACCCCGACGGCGAAGCGAACGGCAGGCCGACCACACGCTCCAGCTGGCGCGCAATGGTCGGGCTGTGGGCCATCTCGCACAACAATCCGTGGAAGCGGTGGTTGAGCGCCACGTAGGTAGAAAACCCGTGATCGTCCAGGCGCGGCGCCGACAGCACCGCATCGATGCCGTCCAGGCACTGGCGTGCCGATTGCAGGGCCATCGGCGTCGCGCCGCGCTCGGCCGCCAGGCGCGCCAGCAGGCCTTCGAGCGTTCCGCGCAGCTCGATCGCATCGGCCACATCGCGTTCCGTGAAGCTCTGCACCACATAGCCCCCGCCGGGCAGCGCGGCGAGCAGACCCTCCTGCTCCAGCCGCACGAGCGCCGCCCGGATGGGCGTGCGCGACATGCCCAGCCGCTCGACGATGGCCAGCTCGGCGATGCGGGTACCGCCGGAAAGCTCTCCCGAGAGGATCAGCTCGCGCAGCCGCAGCTGTGCCCGTACCTGGGCACTTTCGGTGGCGGCCGGCAGTGGGGGCAAGGCGTCATCGGAGCGATGGGGAACGGCACTCATGGCATCAATGTATACAGAAAGCCTCGGAAATCGCTGAAAAAGTGGCCCATATCCGGGAAATCCATGAGTTTCTGTATCCCGGAACGAGGGAGTGGACGGGCAGGCCAGCATCGACCAGGCGCCCACATACCAGGACCGCCCGAGGCGGCCCCGGATGACTCATGCGGGCACCGTGGTCATTTTTCGTAACGGCTGATCAGGGATCGCGCCTCGGACACCAGCCGTGCGCCGTCCACGTTCTTGGACTGCATGTCCTTGATCCACTCCGACTCCACCGTGCCGGCGGTGCGGCGCCAGCGTTGCACTTCGGCCGCTTCCAGGGTGGTGATGCGGTTGCCGGCCTTGACCGCGAGGTCGCGCCCGACGTTGTCGCCCGCGTCCTGGGTCCGCGCGATCATGGCGCTGAACTCAACCCCGGAGTTGTCGTCGATGACCTTCTTCAGATCGGGCGGCAACTTGTTGTAGGAAGCCTTGTTCATGGCCACCACAAACGTCGTGACATACAGCGCACGGTCACCCGCGAACGTGGTGTGGTTCTTGACCAGCTCTTGCACTTTCAGGGCAGGCGCCACTTCCCAGGGAATGGTGGTGCCGTCGAGCACGCCCTTGGACAGCGCTTCGGTGACCGCCGGCACCGGCATGCCCACCGGCGTGGCGCCCAGCTTGGTCAGCATGCTGTTGACCACGCGGGTACCGCCGCGGATCTTCATGCCACGCAAGCTCTCCAGGCCGGTGATCGGCTGTTTGGTGTGGAACAGTCCCGGGCCGTGGGTGTGCAAAGCCAGCACGTGCACGTCCTTGTACTCGTCCATCGCGTTTTTCTGCACGTAGTCCCACAGCGCGCGCGAGGTCCGCTCGGCCGACAGGCCGGCGATGAAGGGCAGTTCGAACACTTCCGACTTGGGGAATCGACCGGGGGTGTAACCCGGCAGTGTCCAGACGATGTCCACCACGCCGTCGCGCGCCTGGTCGTACAACTGCGGTGGCGTGCCACCCAGCTGCATGGAGGGAAACAGCTGGATCTTGATGCGCCCTTTGGACTCGTCTTCGATCTTCTTGGCCCAAGGGGTGAGGGCCTTGGCCGGTACCGTGCCCTGAGGCGGCAGGAACTGGTGCAGGCGCAACGTCACCTCCTGGGCAAACGCGTTCAGGCTGGCCGATGCAGCCAGCGCCAGTGCTGCGACTTTGAAACTCCAAGATGCCATGTTGATCTCCTGTAGGTGGCCCTTGCGAAGGCCGGTGGGTAAGTGCAGCACGCCACAGCGCGTCGCTGATGGTTATTTTCCATAACAATATGCGCGGCAACCTCCTAGGACTTTCCCTTAGGGAGCGACACACCCGTTGCAGCGCCATGGCCCTCGGAGGCCGCTGCTATGCTTGAGAGCCTGTGGTGACGGGACACAGGTTCCTTCGATGAAGAGCCTCCACGCGCTGGCGGTGCGCGCCGCAGAGACCTGTCCCGTGCAGCCCACCCCCACACGCCATGGCACCCCGATTCGACGAGCATCTGCACCACGAGCCCGGCCACCTGATCCGCCGGGCGCACCAGCTCGCGGTGGCCACCTTTCACGAGGTGCATGGCCGCCAGGTCACGCCGGTGCAGTACGCCGTGCTGCGTGCGCTCGCCGACACGCCCGACATTGACCAGGTGACGCTGGCCGAGAAGGTGGCGCTCGACACCTCCACCACAGCCGACATCGCCACCCGGCTGGAGGCCAAGGGCTGGATCGAACGCCGGCTGCTGGCCCGGCGCCAGCGCAGCCTGCGGCTGACGCCCGAAGGCCGTGCGGTGCTGGAGGACATGATCGCCCGCGTCGAGCCGATGTACCAACGGCTGCTGGCCGGTCTGTCGTCCCAGGAGCAGACCGTTTTTCTGCGCCTGCTCGCCAAGTTCGCCGGCACCTCAAGTCCGGGTAATCCCGAAGACTGAACGGCTAGGCAAGCGTTCGGAAGCACCCTAAAATTTATTCATTCAGCATACTGAATGAAGATCGACCACCACCTCTGGAGATGCCCATGTTCGCCCTCAACACCTGGTACGTGGCCGCCCGCAGCGATGAAATCGGCAGTGAGCGTCCGCTGGGCCGGCGCATCTGCAACCAGGCCATGGCCTTCTACCGCAACAGCGCCGGACAGGTTTCTTCGGTCGAAGACTTCTGCCCGCACCGCGGAGCACCGCTCTCGCTGGGTTTCGTGCAGGGCGATACCCTGGTCTGCGGCTACCACGGCCTGGCGATGGGCGGCGACGGCAAGACGGTCTCGATGCCCTGTCAGCGGGTGCGCGGCTTCCCGGCCATCCGCAGCTTCCCGGTGCACGAGGCGCACGGCTTCGTCTGGGTCTGGCCGGGCGATGCGACGCTGGCCGATGTGGCGCTGCTGCCAGCGTTCGAGTGGATGGGCAACCCGGCGTTTGGCTACGGCGGCGGCCTGTACCACATCGCCTGCGACTACCGGCTGATGATCGACAACCTGATGGACCTGACGCACGAGACTTACGTGCACGCCAACAGCATCGGCCAGAAGGAAATCGACGAAGTGCCCTGCAAGACGCGCGTGGACGGCGACCATGTGGTCACCGAACGATTCATGGAAGGCATCGAGGCGCCGCCGTTCTGGAAGATGGCCCTGCGCATGAACGGCCTGCCGGACGACCAGCCGGTCGACCGCTGGCAAATCTGCCATTTCACACCGCCGAGCCACGTGATGATCGAAGTCGGCGTTGCATTGGCAGGACACGGCGGCCACGCCGCACCCGACGCTGTGAAAGCCGCCAGCTGGGTGGTGGACTTCATCACACCCGAAACCGACACGTCCATGCATTACTTCTGGGGCATGGCGCGCAAGTTCAAGCCCGATGAGCCCAGCCTCACCGAGCAGATCCGGGAAGGCCAGGGGAAGATTTTTTCGGAAGACCTGGAGATGCTGGAACGCCAGCAGCGCAACCTGAGTGCCCACCCCGAACGCAAGCTGCTGATGCTCAACATCGACGCCGGTGGCGTGCAGTCGCGCAAGGTGATCGAGCGCATGATCGCCGCCGAACAGGGCGCCATGGCATGAACAGCGACGGGCTGATACGGGTGCGCGTCGCCAGCCGGCGCGACGAGGCACAAGACATCTGCAGCCTGGAGCTGGTGGCCGAAAACGGCAGCGCCCTGCCCGCCTTCACCGCCGGCGCGCACATCGACCTGCACCTGCCCAACGGTTGGGTGCGTCAGTACTCGCTCTGCAACCCGCCCGGCGAAACGCGGCGCTACCAGGTGGCTGTGCTGCGCGACCCGTTTTCGCGCGGCGGATCGAAAGCCGTGCACGACCTGCTGCCGGTGGGCACGGTGCTCGCCATCAGCGCACCGCGCAACCATTTCGAGCTGGCGCCCGACGCCCCCCACCACCTGCTGCTGGCGGGCGGCATCGGCATCACGCCGCTGCTGGCCATGGCCGAACAACTGACCGTCTCTGGCCAGCCTTTCGAATTGCACCACTGCACCCGATCCCGGGACCGCACGCCGTTTGTGGAACGCCTGGCAGCCGCACCCTTCGCACCCCAGGTGCACCACCACTTTGACGACGGCGGCGCCGCGCAGAAGCTGGACATCAAGGCCACTTTGCTGGGGGCACCGGCCGGCACCCACCTGTACGTCTGCGGGCCGCAGGGCTTCATGGACGCGGTGCTGAACGCCGGCCGGGCTGCCGGCTGGCCGGAAGAGCGCCTGCACCGCGAATACTTCGCGGCGGTACCGGTGGACCACCCGAACAACAGTGCTTTTGAACTGGAGTTGTCCAGCAGCGGCCGCGTGATTCCGGTGTGTGCCGACCAGAGCGCACTCGCCGCCCTGCTGGCCGCCGGTCTGGACATTCCCATGTCGTGCGAGCAGGGTGTGTGCGGCACCTGCCTGACCGGCGTGAAGTCGGGCACGCCCGACCACCGCGACCAGTACCTGACCGACGAAGAACAGGCCGCCAACGACCAGTTCCTGCCCTGCTGCTCGCGCTCGCTCAGCCAGCGCCTGGTGCTGGACCTCTGAAGCCGGCCCCCGCGCTCCGGCGGGTCAGGCCAGTCCCAGCAGGCGCACCGCGTTGCCCTTCAGAATCCCGGGCATCACTTCAGGCTTGAAGCCGGCCACCTCGAAATCCTTCATCCAGCGCTCGGGCGTGATCAGCGGGTAGTCGCTGCCGAACAGGATGCGGTCTTTCAGCAACGTGTTGGCGTACTGCACGAGCTGTTTGGGGAAGTACTTCGGACTCCAGCCCGAGAGGTCGATCCACACGTTGGGCTTGTGCGTGGCCACCGACAGTGCTTCGTCCTGCCACGGAAAACTGGGGTGCGCCATGACGATCTGCATGTCAGGGAAATCGATAGCCACATCATCCAGGTGCATGGGGTTGCTGTATTCCAGTCGCAGGCCGCCGCCGCAGCGCATGCCCGATCCGATGCCGCTGTGGCCGGTGTGGAAGATGGCCGGCAGTTTGTGCGCGTTGATCACCTCGTAGATCGGCCAGGCCATCTTGTCGTAGGGGTGGTAGCCCTGCACCGTGGGGTGGAACTTGAAGCCTTTGACGCCTTCCTCCTGGATCAGACGCTCGGCTTCGCGCGCGCCCATCTTTCCCTTGTGCGGGTCGATGCTGGCAAACGCAATCATCATGTCGCTGTTGTCGCGCGCGGCCTTGGCGATCTCTTCATTCGGAATGCGTCGGCGACCGAGCTTGGACTCGCTGTCCACCGTGAACATCACCAGACCGATCTTGCGTTCGCGGTAATAAGCAATGGTCTCTTCGATGGTGGGGCGACGGTTGCTGCCGAAGTACTTGTCGGCGGCCCGGTCGTATTCCTCGCCGTAGTTGTCAAACGGGTTCCAGCAACTCACTTCGGCGTGGGTGTGGATGTCGATCGCGATCAGGTTCTGGTGGTCCATGGTGACTCCGGACTAAGGGAAAACACGGGGTTGATACAACCGGGATAGGCTTGATTTGGTTATTGTTTATAACAATAATTCCAACACCCAACAAGCCCACAAACCCGGCACCCACCATGACCATGCAACACCCCGACCTGACCGTCAACCTGCGCGGCGAACAATCCGAAGTGGCGGTGATCACGCTCAACCGCCCGGCCAAGCGCAACGCGCTCAACGACGGCCTGATCCTCGCCATCCGCGACGCATTCCAGAACCTGCCCCAGAGCGTGCGCGCTGCCGTGGTGGACGGCAGCGGAGAACACTTCTGCGCCGGCCTGGACCTGTCGGAGTTGAGCGAGCGCGATGCGTCAGAAGGCGTCTTTCACTCGCGCATGTGGCACGCCGCGCTGGAATGCGTTGACAAAGGCACCGTGCCTGTGGTCGCCGCGCTGCACGGTGCGGTGGTGGGTGGCGGTCTGGAACTGGCCAGCGCCTGCCACATCCGCGTGGCCGACGAGACCACCTTCTATGCCTTGCCCGAAGGCACGCGCGGGATCTTCGTCGGCGGAGGCGGCGCGGTGCGCGTGCCCAAGCTGATCGGCGCGGCCCGCATGACCGACATGATGCTGACCGGCCGCGTCTACAACGCCGCCGACGGCGAACGCATCGGCCTGGCGCAGTACCTGGTGCCGACCGGCACCGCGCTGGACAAGGCCATCGAGCTGGCCACGCGCATCGCCGGCAACGCCCGCATGACCAACTTCGCGCTCATGCACGCGCTGCCTCGCATCGCCGAACAGCCGGCCGACCACGGCCTGTTCACCGAGGCACTGATGGCCTCCATTGCCCAGAGCGCGCCGGAAGCCAAGGAGCGAGTCCAGGCGTTTTTGCAAGGCAAAGCCGAAAAGGTGAAGAAGGCGGACTGATCAACGCCACGACCGCGGCACAAGAGACTTGAGGAGACAACACATGACCGCAGCCAAGTACCGGCCCCTGACTTTCGGCGTCACCCGCGCCACCTTGCGCGACGGCGTGACCGGTACGCATTACCTGCGCGCTGACCAGGAACTCAGGCCGTTCCCGGAACGCCTGACCGACCGGCTGCTGCACTGGGCGAAAGAGCGCCCCGACCAGACCCTGTTCGCGCGCCGCGTAAAAAACGCCGACGGCAGCAGCGGTGACTGGAAGCACATCAGCTTCGCGCAAGCGCTGGACGCGGCGCGCCGCATCGGCCAGGGCCTGCTGAACCGTGGCCTGAACGCCGACAAGCCGGTGCTGATCCTCAGTGAAAACGACCTGGAGCACGCGCTGCTCGCCCTGGGCTGCCTGTACGCCGGCATTCCCTGGTGCCCGACCTCGCCGCCGTATTCGCTGATCAGCCAGGACTACGACAAGCTCAAGCACGTGATCAAGACACTGACCCCGGGCCTGGTCTTTGCCAGCGATGCAAACCGCTATGGCCGCGCCATGCTGGCCACGCTGGGCGATGACGTGGAACTGGTCTGTACCGACGGCACCGTGCCCGGACGCGCCACCACCTCGTTTGCCGCGCTGCTGGCCACCGAACCCACGCCGGCGGTGGACGCGGCCATGGCCGCCACCGGGCCCGACACCGTCGTCAAGTTCCTGTTCACTTCGGGCTCGACCAAGATGCCCAAGGCCGTCATCAACACCCAGCGCATGTGGTGCGCCAACCAGCAGCAGATGACGCAGTCGATGCCGGTGCTGGGCCAGGGTGAGCTGACGCTGATCGACTGGCTGCCCTGGAACCACACCTTCGGCGGCAACCACAACTTCGGCATGGTGATCTATCACGGCGGCACGCTCTTCATCGACGACGGCAAACCCACGCCCGCCCTGATGGACGAAACGCTGCGCAACCTGCGCGAGATCGCGCCCACGGTGTACTTCAACGTGCCCACTGGCTTCGAAGCGATCGCCCACGCGATGAAGACCGACGATGTGTTGCGCAAGAACCTGCTGTCCAAGGTCAACATGTTTTTCTACGCCGGCGCGGCACTCGCCCAGCCGATCTGGGACAGCCTGTTCGAGAGCCAGGAGCGCGAAGTGGGCGAGCGCATCGTCATGGGCACCGGCCTGGGCATGACCGAGTCCGGCCCGTTCGGCATCTTCGTCACCAGCCCCACCGTGAAGGCCGGCGATCTGGGCCTGCCCACGCCGGGTCTGGAACTCAAGCTGGTGGACACCGAGGGCAAGACCGAGGTGCGCTACCGCGGCCCGAACATCACGCCCGGCTACTGGCGCCAGCCCCACGAAACCGCCGACGCGTTCGACGATGAGGGTTTCTTCAAGACCGGCGACGCGGTCAAGTGGATCGACGAGACCGATGTGCACCAGGGTCTGAAGTTCGACGGCCGCATCGCCGAAGACTTCAAGCTCGCCACCGGCACCTTCGTGAGCGTGGGTCCGCTGCGCGGCAAGATCATTGCGGCCGGCGCGCCCTACATCCAGGATGTGGTGCTCACCGGACTGAACATGAAGGAGGTCGGCGCCATGGTGTTCCCCACGCCCGCGGTGCGCAAGCTGGCTGGCCTGCCTGCACCCGGCGTGCTGGCGCAGTTCCAGCAGATCGTGGACGAGCTGGCCAGAAACGCCACCGGCAGCGCCAACCGCATCGCGCGCCTGTGCCTGCTGGCCGACGCGCCCACCATCGACCGCGGCGAGATCACCGACAAAGGCTCGATCAACCAGCGCGCCGTGCTGATGCACCGCGCGGAGACGGTGGCCAAGCTTCACAGCGATGGTCTGCGCTACATCCTGAAACCGACGGTCTGAGGAGACACACCATGGCCAGCAAAGGCTTCTTCAACGCGTTCACCGATGTGGTCATCCTCGACGGTGTTCGCACACCGATGGTGGACTACTGCGGTGCGCTGGGGCACATCTCGCCGACCGACCTGGGCATCAAGACCGCGCGTGAGGCGCTCAAGCGCGCGGGCGTGCCGGGCGAGCACATCGGTTCGGTGGTCACCGGCAACATGGCGCCCGGCGACTTCGACCAGTTTTTCCTGCCGCGCCACATTGGCCTGTACGCCGGCGTACCGGTGGAGGTGCCGGCCATCATGGCCCAGCGCATCTGTGGCACCGGCTTCGAGCTGTTCCGCCAGGCCGGCGAACACATCCAGGGCGGCGCCTGCGACGTGGCACTGGTGGTGGGCACCGAGAGCATGACGCGCAACCCGATCGCTGCCTTCGACCACCGCACCGGATTCAAGCTCGGTGCGCCGGTGGGCTTCAAGGACTACATGTGGGAAGCCCTGAAAGACCCGGCGGCCGGCATCAACATGATCCAGACCGCCGAGAACCTGGCGAAGAAGTACGGTATCACGCGTGAGGAAGTCGATGCGTTCGCATCGGCCTCGTTCGCCAAGGCCGTGGCGGCGCAGGAGAGCGGCTTTCTGGCGGGCGAGATCGTGCCGGTGATCACCGAAAAATTCGAGCTCGACGGCTACAAGGCACGCGGCATCCGGCTGCAGGGCAAGGTGACCGAGGTGGCGACCGACACCCACCCGCGGCTTTCGCCGCCCGAGGTGCTGGCCAAGCTCAAACCCGTGTACGAAGGCGGCGTGCAGACCGGCGGCAACAGCTCGGCCCTGGTCGATGCGGCGGCGGCCTGCGTGGTGGCGTCAGGCGCTTACGCCAAGGCGCAAGGCAAGCGGCCGCTGGCGCGCGTCGTGGCCGCCGCCGCGGTGGGCGTGCCACCCGAAATCATGGGCATCGGTCCGGCGCCGGCCATCCGCCTGCTGCTGGAACGCACCGGCCTAAAGCTCGATCAGATCGCCCGCTTCGAGATCAACGAAGCGCAAGGGGCGCAGACACTGGCCGTGGGCCGCGAACTCGACCTGGACCTGGCGCGACTGAACGTCAACGGCGGCGCGATCGCGCTGGGCCACCCGCTGGCCGCCACCGGTGTGCGCCTGACGCTCACGCTGGCGCGCGAACTCCAGCGCTCGGGCCAACGCTACGGCATTTCCAGCGCGTGCGTGGGCGGTGGCCAGGGCATCGCACTGCTTATCGAAAACACGGGCATATGAACACCCCCGC
>LNFM01001767.1_pt1 | contig 47785 bp, 38 predicted proteins | sample 596031 | NCBI WGS metagenome assembly LNFM01 (sample SAMN04254537, study PRJNA301005) | activated carbon metagenome | isolation source: dual media filters at the Ann Arbor, Michigan drinking water treatment plant | place: USA: Ann Arbor
GCCTTGAACCCTGCCCGCCCCGTACGAGATGCCCGCTCGGAGCGCGCGCCCTACCCTGCCGGGGACGCCGTGGCGGTGACGCGGGCCAAGTCTTCGAAAAACCGGGGGTAGGTCTTCTCGGTGCAATGCGGGTTGGTGATGACCACGCCTGGCACGCGCAGGCCGGCCAGCGCCAGGCTCATCGCCATGCGGTGGTCGTTGTAGGTCTCGATGATCGCGCCGTGCAGGGGTGACGGCGTGATCGTCAGCCCATCGGCGTGCTCGTCCACGAGGCCACCGAGCTTGCGCAGTTCGCGGGCGAGGTCGCCGATGCGATCGGTCTCCTTGTGGCGGATGTGGCCGACGCCGGTGATCGTGGTCGGTCCGTCGGCAAAGAGCGCGACGACGGCGAGCGTCTGCGCCGTGTCGCTGATCGCGTTCATGTCCACCTCGATGCCCCGCAGGCGGCCGCCCGTGACGGCAATCCCGGTGGGGGTGTCGGCGACCGCACAGCCCATGCGCTGCAGGCAGTCGACGAACGCCACGTCCCCCTGCAAGGCGTCGCGGCTCAGCCCCTCCACGGTGACGGTGCCGCCGGCGATGGCCGCAGCGCCCCAGAAGTAGCTGGCCGCACTCGCATCCGGTTCGATCGCGTACGTCGTGCCCGCGTACCGTTGGGGTGCCGCGATGGCGATGTGGGTGAGCTGCTCGGCGTCGGCCGTCACTCCGAAGGCCTGCATCACCCCGAGCGTCATGTGCACGTACGGCTGCGACACGAGCACGCCGTCGACGCGCACGACGACCTCGCTCGACGCGTAGGGGGCGGCCATGAGCAGCCCGCTGAGGAACTGGCTCGAGATGTCGCCACGAATGTGCGCGGTGCCGCCACGCAGCCCCCGCGCGTCCATCACCACCGGCGGACAGCCGCCCGCTGACTCGGCGCGGCACTCGGCCCCGAGGGCGTTCAGCGCATCGAGCAGGTCGCCGATCGGGCGCTGCCGCATCCGCGCAATGCCGTCGAGCCGGTAGTGCCCCCTCGTGGCCGCCAGCATGCCGGTGAGGAACCGGATGGTCGTGCCGCTGTTGGCGACGTAGAGGTCGGCCTCCGGCACCCGGAGTCGACCGCCGCAGCCGGTGACGGCGATCGTCGCGGCCTCGACGTCCACCTGGACATCGAGGCCGAGCTGACGCAGTGCGTCGACCATCACGCGCGTGTCCTCGCTGTCGAGGGCACCATGCAGCGTCGACACGCCGTTGGCGAGTGCCGCACAGATGAGCGCGCGGTTGGTGATGCTCTTGGAACCCGGGGGGCGAATCGTGGCGCGCAGCGGGCCACTTCCAGCGATGGTGACGGCGTCCATGTACGTGCCCAGTATCGCATCGGGCGTCCGCCCAGCCGCGCCACCGGGTCTGATATCCTGCGCCCCCGTGCGACTCTTCTCCACCCTCCTGCTCCTGCTGGCCACCGCGTCCGTGACCCACGGGCAGACGGTGAGCCGCGACCTGCCCTACACCACCCCGGCGACGGAGCGACAGACGCTCGACGTCCACGCCCCGGCCGGCGCGACGGGTCTGCCGGTCGTGTTCTGGATCCACGGCGGCGGCTGGCAGACCGGCCACAAGGGCCTGGTCGCCCTCAAACCCCGCGCCTTCAACGACGCCGGCCTCGTGCTGGTGTCGATCAATCACCGCTTCCTGCCGACGGTGACGATGGACGAGATCGTGCGCGACGTGGCGAAGGCGTTCCGCTGGGTGCACGACCACGTGGCCGAGTACGGCGGCGACCCATCGCGCGTGCTGGTGATGGGCCACTCGTCCGGCGGCCAGTTGGCGGCCCTCCTCTGCACCGACGAACGCCTGCTGAAGGCCGAAGGGCTGTCACTCGCGCCGATCAAGGGGTGCGTCCCCGTGGATGCCGATACGTTCGATCTGCCTGCCGCCATCGAGGTGGCCGAGACCCGGGCCCGCGCCTACGGGGTCCCGTTGCCGACCAACGGCCATCGGCAGAAGTTCGGCAACGATCCGCGCAAGCATGTCGACTTCTCCACCGTGACCCATGTGGCCGCGGGCAAGGGCATCTCGCCCTTCCTGATCCTCCACGTGGCGGAGAACGCCGACACGGGCGCGCAGGCCCGCCGGTTGGCCGCGGTGCTGAAGGGCGCCAGCATCCCGGCCACGGTCGTCGGCGTGCGCGAGACGAGTCACGAGCAGCTCAACGCGAATCTCGGCAAGCCCGGCGACCCCGGGTCGGAGGCGCTGTTCGCCTTCGTGAAACAGGCCCTCGGCCGGTGATATCCTCGCGCATCATGACCCCAACCATGTTGCGCACGCTCGGCCTCCTCGTCCTCACGGCGTCCGTGGCGCAGGCACAGGTGCCCGCCCCGGAGGCGCAGATCGCCGGTGCCGTGCAGGCAGCGCCCGCCGATCAGCGCGCCACCGCCACCGTGGTCGGCTTCGACGCCCAGGGCAAGCACACCACGCTCCGCAAGGGCACGGGCCTGCTCGTGTGCCTGGCGGACGACCCCGCCGTCGACGGGTTCAACGTCGCCTGCTATCACCAGGATCTGGAACCGTTCATGGCGCGCGGCCGCGCACTCGCGGCGCAGGGCACCAAGGGACGCGGGGCCGAGGACATCCGCTGGAAGGAAATCGCGAGCGGCACGCTCCCGATGGCCAAGGAGCCGCGCCTGTTGACGATCGTCACGGGCAGCGCGTTCGATGCGGCGGCCGGCACGGTGACCGACAGCTACACGCGCTGGGTGATCTACACGCCCAACGCGACGGCCGAATCGACGGGCCTGCCGACCACGCCGGCTCCCGGCGCCCCGTGGCTGATGTTCCCCGGCACGCCTGGGGCGCACATCATGATCAGCCCGGCCCGCCCGAAGTAGGTCCGCGCTCGGTACATCAGGGGGTTCGGCGACGCCGCCGCTGCTGATCGGACGACGGTCAGTGATCGAGCGCGCGCCGGACCGTCCGCAGCAGCGTCTCGGTCGAGAACGGCTTCTGCAGGATGACCAGATCGTTGGTCAGCGTGACGCCATGCTGGGCGATGACCGCGTCGGAGTACCCCGACATGAAGATCACCTTGACGTCCGGGAACTCGACGCGCAGCACCTGGCCGAGCGCCCACCCGCTGGTGCCCGGCATCACGACGTCCGTGAGCACCAGATCGAACTGGCCATCGGCCGCGCGCACCGCGGCGAGCGCCTGGTCGCCGTCGGCCGCTTCCTGTACCTGGTAGCCGCGCAACTGCAGCATCTGCGCCACCACGTCGCGCACCCCCGGCTCGTCTTCGACCAGCAGCACACGTTCCGATCCGCCGACCACAGGCGGCAGCACCGGTGTCATGGTGTCGATCTCGTCGGCGACCGCCGGGAGATACAAGGTGAAGGTCGTCCCGCTCCCCGGCGCGCTGTCGACCGCGATCTGGCCGCCGTCCTGCGTCACGATGCCATGGACGATGGACAACCCGAGACCGGTGCCGCCTTCCTTCTTGGTCGTGAAGAACGGCTCGAACAGCCGGCGCATCACCGTCGTGTCCATCCCGACACCGGTGTCCTGCACGCGCAGCCGCACGTAGTTGCCCGGCGTGAGGAGCACCTCGCGCGCCGCGGCCTCGTCCAGCACCTTGATTGGAGGTCTCGAACGAGAGGATGCCGCCCCGCGGCATGGCGTCGCGCGCATTGACGGCCAGGTTGGCGATGACCTGGCTCATCTGGTCCTGATCGACGAGGATGGCCTCGAGGGCCGGCACGCACCCGTGCGCTGATGGCGATGATGGAGGCGAGGGTACACAGGCCGTCGGCCGTCTCGATCGGCGTGAGGGCAATCTCGATCGGGACGTCCTGGCCATCTCTCCGGCGGCCGAACAGCGCGCGATCCTCCGCCATCGGCCGCGCCCTCGGTTCGCCGAAGAACTCGGCCACGTATCCGACGTGCGCCGCGCGATAGCGTTCGGGCACCAGGACGTCGATCTGCTGATCCAGCAGGGCGTGGCGGTCGTAGCCGAACAGAGCCTCCGCTCCGCGATTGACGAACAGGATGCGGCGCTCGCTGTCCATGATCACGATGGCACTCGGCGCCGACTCGACGACATGGTGGAACCGTGCCTCGGCCCGGCGCGCCGTGTCGGAGGCCTGCGCCAGATCGCGGGTCCCCTCCTCGACCTGCCGCTCCAGCACGGCTCGCAAGGCTTCGAGTTCGAGGCGACGTTCATCCGACAGGCGCGCGGCGGCCATGAAGGCCCGGGCCTTCGGCAGCACGCGCAGCAGCGTCACGGCGGCGGCCACCGCCGCCAGCGACGCGACGACGGTGACCGACACGCTGCCGCGCGAGAGCGGCTCCCACAACCCGACGAAGGTCGCGAGATTGGCGAGGGCGGAGGCCGCGAGGAAGAGGGCGAGCGCCCCCACGGCCCAGAAGGGCGCGAGGCGGGGTCGCGTGGTGCGGACGAAGTGCAGCAGCGCCCCCAGCATCGCGAGGCACGACAGGGCGATCAGCAGCTCCGCGCCGCCCTGCAGCCGCAGCAGCACGGGATCTGCTGTCGCGGCGACGGGCACGCCGAGCGGCGCCTGCCCTGCGGCGCGGTGGGAGGCCGGGCCGAGCAGGGCGATCGCCGCCCACGCCGTTGTGCTCAGGCGATTCAGGCCCCGGCGTCGGCCACGGCGGTGCTCTCGGGTGCTGCGCGTCGTCAGGTGGCCGCCCTTGGAAACGCCCGACTATTGCATCAGTCACCGGGCTTGCCAAGGGGCACCGCCCCCAACCGCCGTGCCCGCGCTATACTCCGCGCCGTCTCCTCCTTCCCGAGCCCCCCATGACCCACACCGACCGTCGAGCGTTTCTCAAGAAGAGCGTGGTGGCCACTGCCGGCGCCGCCATCGGCACCCTGTCCACGACCGCGCGCTCCTACGCGCAGATCCGCGGCGCCAACGACCGCATCACCGTCGGCGTCATCGGCATCCGCAACCAGGGCACCGTGCACCTCCAGAACTGGTGCGCGCTGAAGGACAGCCACAACGTCCAGATCCGCACGCTCTGCGATACCGACGAGCGCCTGTTCCCGAAGGCCCTGGCGCTCGTGAATGAGAAGTCCGGCCAGACGCCCGGCACGGAGTGGGATCTGCACCGCGTGCTCGAAGACAAGGCCATCGACGCGGTGTCGATCGTGACGCCCAATCACTGGCATGCGCTGGCCACGGTGCTGGCCTGCCAGGCGGGCAAGCACGTGTACGTGGAGAAGCCGGCCTCGCACAACATCTGGGAAGGTCGCCGGATGATCGAGGCGGCCCGCAAGTACGGGCGGCACGTCCAGGTGGGCCTCAACAACCGCTCGGCGACCAACGTGCGCGAGGCGATCGCCTTCCTGCGCAGCGGCGGCATCGGCGAGGTGTACATGGCGCGGGCGCTCTGCTTCAAGGCCCGGGACTCGTACGGCATGGCGGCCGACAGCGAGGCGCCCGCCGCCTTCCACTACGACCGCTGGCTCGGCCCAGCGCCGTGGCGGCCGTACAACGAGAAGCGGGGCCACTACAACTGGCACTGGTACTGGGACACGGGCAACGGCGACACGGGCAACACCGGCCCGCACCAGCTCGACATCGCCCGCTGGGGCCTTGCCAAGAACGAGCACCCGGTCTCGGTCTATTCCGCGGGCGGCCTCTACGGCTTCCGCAAGGACGATGGCGGTACGGCGACGCCAGGCAAGCGCGTCTATGGCGACGTCGAGACCTACGGGCACGACAGGACCTCGCAGGAGACGCCCAACACACAGACGGCGACCTACACGTACGCCGATGGCACGCTGCTCGAGATGGAGACGCGTGGCCGCTACACCAACCACGAGGGCAGCGCCGGTCAGGAAGTCGGCAACCTGTTCTTCGGCAGCGATGGCTGGCTGGAGATCAGCGGCAACACGTGGAAGGCATTCCGCAAGCGTGAACGGGAGCCCTTTGCCGGGGCCAAGGAGGCCGAGCGAGGCAGCCACTGGGGCAACTTCCTCGACGGCCTGCGCGCGGGCAAGACGGAGGCGCTGCACGCCGACATCCTGGAGGGACACCTCTCCACGTCGTTGTGCCACCTGGCCAACATCTCGTACCGGGTGGGTCGCTCGCTGAAGTTCACGGGCACCACGGAGCGCTTCGTGGACGCCCCGGATGCCGATGCGTTCCTGACACGCACGTATCGCAAGCCGTACGTCGTGCCGGAGCGCGTGTAGGACGCCCCCCTGATACGTAGCCGCCGGGCTTGCCCGGCGGCTACGTATGGTTGCCAGGGCCCGTTGCGCCAAGGCGGCCCTACCGAAGCCGAATCCCCACGGTCACCGAGGCGCGCATGTGCGGCTCCCACCCGAGCGTGAGCTCGGGCGCGATGAAGACGCGCGGCGAGGCGTTGATCCGCACGCCGCCGCCTGCGATGAAGGCCCCCTCGGTCGAGCTGTACGACTGCCCCCCGTAGAAGGTGTCGCTGTGGGTCATGGACCCGCCCCCGAGGGTAACAAACGGCGCCACCTTCGATCCGAGCGGCAGAACCCCGATTCGCGCGACCCCGAGCACGAAGAGGTCGCGGTCGTCGTCGGGCCCGATCATGGACAGGATCTCGGGCCCGATGGCGATACGGGGCGTGAGGACCCACTCGAGTCCACCACCGAACGCGCCGTGGTCGATCCGGCCATCGTCGACGAACCCGGCCCAGCCCCCACTGAACATGAGGTTGGGAACGGCCGACGGCTGCGCCGATGACAGGTCGGGAATGAGCAACGTGAGGGCCGCGGCGACGACGGCGGCAGCACTGCGGGCACACATGACAATGTCCTCCACCCGTAAAGGTGAAGGACGCGCCCGAATGGGCTCATCTCATCCGTGCAGTCGCCTGGGGCGGGATCTGGCCCGGGCACGACCGTCAGCGCGCTGCCTGCAGATGTGGCGCCAGCACCTGCTGCAGCGCGTCATCGGTGGCCGGTTGCTCCACGTCGCGGAACAGGGACCACCGCTCCTCGTGCGTGGCCGCGCCCCCCGGCGCGAGCGAGACGAGCGCCCCGAGCGTCTCGAGTTCGACGAACGCTCCGGCCGTATAGGCCTCCGTGTTGACGCCGAAGTCGGGATACGTCGCCGACTCCTGCCAGTCGTACCGCTTGACGAAGAGTTGCCCGTTCCGGTGATAGGCGGCCCACCCCTGGCGGTTGGCGATGCCCACCTTCTGCGATCCGGCGCGCGACGCGTCGGTGCGCAGCCGCAGGAACTTCGGTCCGATCTGCCAGCGCGGGTCAGACAGATCGGTGTACGCCCAGAGCGTCATCGCCCGCACCGGCTGCAATGCGTCGTCGTGCGAGGCATACGGCTCCTGCGGCAGGATGATCGTGCCGCCGGTGTTCATGATCGTCAGCGCCCAGGGCGACACCTCGATGTCCCACAGGTTGCGATTCACGAGGCGATGCCCGACGATCACACCCGTGCCCGTCTCCGCGAGCGTGACTGTGAGGATCTTCTCGATGCCGGTCTTCGGCTCGACCGCCTGCGTCAGCGTGACGCTGCGGCCCGACACCTGCACGTCCACCGGGTCGTTGTCGGGCGAATAGCTGCGTGGCATGTGCTCGGGCGCGCTCCACAGACGGTGCCCGCCCCACGCCTTCCATTCGCCGAGCTCGGTCTTGACGGTGCTCTCCGGCACCCACCCGAGGAGGTTGTCGCCGCCGGCGAACCCGTAGCGCACGATGCGCGGGCCGATCTCGGTGGCGACGAGCACCTCCACGGTGCCATTGGCCAGTCGCACGCATTGGCCCTGCCCCGGACACGGAACACGATCCACCTTGACCTCCGCCCCGGCCGAGGACGCGAGCACGAGCGACGCCGCCACTCCGATCATCACATCGCGCACCATGGGCGGATTGTATGTCGCGGAGGGACGCCTCGGCGAGGCGTCCTTCGACAATCCGTGCTGCTACAGACCCGGGCAGTTCACCGGACGACGTGACGAAGGGTCGGCTGGGGCGGCGTATCATCGCCGCATGGTCGGCCCTGACGAGATCGCTGCCGCCGTCGAGGCTTTGCGTGCGGGCGAGGTCATCGGCCTGCCGACCGAGACGGTCTACGGGTTGGCGGCGGATGCGTCCAACCCCGCCGCCGTGGCCCGCATCTTCGCCATCAAGGGCCGCCCGTCCGACCATCCCGTCATCGTCCATCTGGCAGAGGCCGCGGACATGTCGCGGTGGGCTCGCGAGGTGCCACCGGTGGCCGCCGCACTCGCCCGACGGTTCTGGCCCGGCCCGCTCACCCTGGTGCTGCCCCGCGCGCCCTCCGTTGCGCTCGCTGTGACCGGCGGACAGGACACCGTGGCGCTTCGGATCCCTGCCCACCCGGTGGCGCTGGCAGTGCTGCGCGCGTTCGGCGGCGGCCTCGCCGCGCCGTCGGCAAATCGCTACGGGCGGATCAGCCCGACGACGGCGGCTCACGTGCGCGAGGATCTGGGTGAACAGGTGCGGATCGTGCTCGATGGCGGGCCTTCGGAGGTGGGTCTGGAATCGACGATCGTCGCGTGCCTCGATGGCCGCGTCACGGTGCTGCGCCCAGGCCGCATCGGCGTCGAGGCTATCGAAGCCGTCTCGGGTCCCGTGACCAAAGCGACGGCCGCGGCACCCCGCGTCCCGGGGAGCGTTGCGTCGCACTACGCGCCGAGGACGCCGGTGGAACTGATCGCGTCGGCGGCGGTCGCGGATGTGGTGACGGCGCATCAGCGCGACGGTGTGCGAGTCGCCGCCCTCGCGCCCTCATCCCCGGCAGAGGCCGCGGCAGTGGCGTGGATCGTCGCGGCACCAGACGCGGAGCGCTACGGGCGCGACCTCTACAGCCATCTGCGAACACTCGACCAGGCGGGCGCCGACGTCATCGTCGTCGCACGACCACCGGAGGCGCCGGACTGGGTCGCGATCCACGATCGCCTGACACGGGCGGCCGCTGGGTAGGCAGCTCGAGACCCCGCGCGGGCGCATTGGCGTCTTCATCCGATGCGCCGTGTTCCACATCCTCGTGTCGCTGGCCGGGCGTGACTCGCACGGCTTCGCGATCATGCAGAAGGTCGCGGCCCGGGCCGGCGTACGTCTGGGACCCGCCGCGTTCCGCGAGGGATATGGCGAGGACATGACATGGGCCTTCGCCGAGCGGCGGCGTACCGAGCCGGCCTGGCGGGTCTGGCCGCGCACGCTGGTACGTCGTGGTTTTCGGGACGACACCGCGCTGCTGTTCCTGCTGGTGGGCCTGGTGGCGAGTGCACTGCCTGCCTGGCGGGCTGCGCGGGTGGAACCCGTCCGGGCGCTGCGATCCGAGTGACGCGGCGCCCTCAGCTGCGTCTGACGACGACCTTCGGTTCGCCACCGTCGGCGACCGTGAACGGGTACTCGTGGTCGTGCTGGTGGTGCCCGCTGGTCTCGCGGGCGAGGAGGATGGACCAGGACCAGCCGGCATTCAGGGCCGTGGGCGGCCCGGGGGCCTGCACCGTGACGTCGATGGCCGTGTCGGACAGGGCGTGGAAGTCCTCGGCGAGGATGACGCCCGCGCGCAGCCGGTCTCGAGCGATCCCAACCCACGAACATCGGGATGGTGAACGTGGCAGAGCCGACTCCGGCCAGACAGCCTCACCGGCGCATCGATGGCGGCAGGCCGCCCGGCATCGGTCAGGCGAACAACGTCACCGGGGTGGCACCGGCCGCGAGGATACGGCCGCCGTCGTACCGATAGTTCAGCGCCCCGTCCTTCCACTCGCGCAACCGGTAAATGGTGGCGAACATGAAATCTGGGGCCGCACCGCCCTGGCCGCCGACCACTTCCCCGCCGCGGCGGACGTTGTCCTGCATCCACGGGGGCACGAGCAGGTGGTAGGGGTTGCGCCGGACCTCCTCGACGTGGAACGAGAGCGCCGTCATCATGTCGGCGAGATCCTGCACACTCGACTCGACCATCAGGTTCGGGGTCGCCATTGCCCCCCAGAACTCGGTTTCGACGACGTGGCAGGCGAAGCCGGCGCCCTGGCGCCCGAGCGCATCGACGAGCAGGTGGTACGTGCCGATGTGCGAACTGTTCCAGTCGGTCTCGTGCGGGAAGAACACCACCGCGGGCTGCTGCTCGGCCAGGATGCGCGCGATCACGTCCACGCAGGCGGCCCAGTGGGGCGGGTCGGCGATGCGTGTCCCGGCGTTGATCCGCTCGAGCCCACCCGGGACGGTCTGCACCAGGTCGAACCCGAGGTACGCACATGCCTTCGTGAGCTCGTCCCAGCGCCCCTGCCGCCTGGCCTTGTTGCTCCCCTGCGTGACCGCGACGTTCACCACGCGGTAGCCGGCCTCGCGTTGGAGTCGCAGCGCGAGTCCGCCGATGATGCACTCGTCGTCGGGGTGCGGCGAGAAGATGAGGGCCCTCGGGGCATCGTCGGCCACCGGCGGGTGCGCCGGAATCGGGGCACTCCCCAACGGGAACTGCTTGCCGGCGTGCACCATCTCCGCCAGCGACGATACGTAGGTGAGGTACGGATTGTGCGGCGCCGACATGGTTACCAACGATACCATCGACGTCATCGGGTCGTGACCTTGCGGTGCAGGAACACGCTGTCGGCGAGCGGGGCTGTCGCACCGCGGATCGTCGCTATCGTGACGTATCGCGCCTGCTCGAATGGCAGCCCCAGATCTGTCGTGATCTCGCCGAGGACGGCACGCCCCTCGTTGTGCAGCACCACGCCCCCAGGCCTCGTCATGGCGGCGATGTTGCTCATGGCCAGCGCGAGCTCGAGGTCGTTGAAATACGGGAAGATGTTCGTGGCGACGACGAGGTCGAAGCCAGGCCCTCCGAGCCGCTCGGTGACGATGTCGAGGGTCTCGGCCGGGACGAGGGCTCGCGCCGAGTCGACGCTGACCTGGATCACCTTGCGCAAACCGGCGCCTCGCGTCTCGCTGCCGATCGTTCGCCCGAGCCTGGTGAAGTAGTCGAGGTAATCGGGCGACATCACCACGGTGTCGCTGCCGCCGAGTGCGCTCGCGAGCCGCAGGGCGGGCGGGCTCCCACGAGCCCGCCGCAGGTGGTCCACCACGCGCGGGTTGATATCCGCAGCGACGATCGACAGGTCGCCCAACTGCGACAGGCCGAGTGAGACCAGCGCATCCATCACCGCCCACGGCTGATAGCTCTGGGGCGACGCATCGTCGAGCAAGCCGGTTCGCGGCGCGAGATCGAGACCGGGCCCGACGACCAGCACCCGGCGTACGCGCCGCGTCGGCTCGAGCGCCTGGAGCACTGCGAGCCCCGTGTGGACGACGAAGCCGGCCTCGATGGCGGTGTCGGTGCTGAGGCCACGCTCGCGGTAGAGATCGTGAACGTCGGACGTTCCACGCGCGGTTGCTGGCGCGAGGAACTCCTTCCGATAGAGGAACCGCATGACCCGCACATACTCGCGTGCGAGCGCCGCCTCACGGCCGCGGGCGGCAGGAAACGCGGTGTGGACCAGTTGCCGGAAGAACGCCGCGCGCTCATCGCTCCGCTGCGGCCCGAGGTACGTCACGAGCTCTGCGATACGACTCCTGACGGCGGCCGGCACCGGGACGTCAGGAATCGAGGGACCGGTCAGGAACGCGGCGTGCGCCTCAGGATGGAGTGATTCGACGAGGGCCTTGGCCGACAGGGCCGGCTCGATCGGTGGTCGGGTCGTGAAGCGGGTGGACTGCAGCGCGTAGAACACCAGGTGGTCGAGGTCGCCTTCGCGTACGCGCGCGGCGTTCTTGGCGTGGGTCCGGTCGATTACGTCGTGCAGCGTGTCGGACGAGACGCCGTGCCTGGCGAGGTACGACTGGATGGGCACGAGGTCACGCCAGGTCGGGCGCTGAATCGACGACGACGATTGAGCGGCCGCCAGGGCGCCGACAAGGAGGATCGGAAACGCCAGCGGCCTGGGGATGGCCCCCAGGCCGTGGCGCATCACGTCAATGAACAACCGCGCGCGTCCCTAGAAGATCAGCCGGAACCCGAGCTGGATGAAGCGCTGGAAGTTCGATTGGCCCGTCGCGTTGCGGTTGATGCGACCGAAGTCGGCCGACGTGACGGTCTGGTTGTAGTTGCGCTCGTCGTACATCGGGCTGTTGAACAGGTTGAAGGCCTCGAGGCGGAACTGGAACCGGAGCCGCTCGGTGAGCTGCGTCGTCTTGGCGAAGTTCATGTCGACCTGCCAGTACCCGGGTCGACGGAACTCGTCGTAGCGGAACATCGCGGTACGGCGCTGGAACGCCTCGCGGACCAGGAAGAACGGCTGCGTGCAGCCATACGCCGTCGACACCGACAGCAGATCGTACTGCCCCGTCGTCGCGTTGCGCTGGCCCACGCACGGCTTCACGCCGTAGATGAACTGGCCGTCCTTCTGCCCGTCGAGCGCGACGTCCGCGAGATTGACGCCTGGTGCGAGATCGACGTTGCCTGGCATGTCCCAGGGCTGTCCGGCCTGGTAGACGAACGCCGGCGATATCGACCAGCCGCCGAGCAGGTAGCCCAGGATGCTCTTCTGATTCTCGAACCAGGGCAGGTACCAGACCCCCGATGCGGTGATGCGATGTTCGCGGTGCGAGAAGTAGGGACCGCTGTTCTGCAGGAGCGAGACCTCGTCGACGTAGGCGTTGCCGATGCCGGTGGTGGTGTTGGCACCCGTTTCGGTCCACCGCGGCACCCACGTGTAGCCCATGTTGATGGTCACGCCCTTCGCCCACCGCTTGTTGGCCACGAACTGCAGCGAGTCGTACTGCATCGTGCCCAGGTTCTGCTGGTTCTGGCTGAAGCCGCCGAATGCGTTGTACGGCCGCGACAGTTCGAACCGCGAGAGATTGGCGGCCGTGAACCGGTTCGTCCCCTCGAATCCTGGCACGCCGAAGTAGGGGTTGGGCAGTTGCTGGTCGCACAACGTGCGGCTGCCACCGAGTGTGACGTCGCACTGCGCCTGGAACGCCGCCGACGGCTCGTTGTAGCCGCCGAAGTTCCCTTCGATGTCGTAACTCCGGCTTCCGGCGTAGGTCACGTCGAGCGACACACGCCACGGCAGCTCGCGCTGGACGCCCATGGAGAACTGATGGACGTTGGGCACGACGAAGTCAGGGTTCGAAAAACTGGGCCCGCGGCCGAGGAAGGTCAGCGGCCCCAGGGAGGCGCCCGGCGCGTCCAGGATGCCGCCTGGCCACGGGTTGGCCAGGTTGTAGGTCGGCGTGCGACCACCGTCGTTGGAGGCAACCAGCGCCGTGCTGTTGCTGAAGCCGGCGTTGAACCCCTGGCCGGTCGGATTGAGGAAGTACTTGCCCCACCCACCGCGCAGCACGGTCTTGTCGTTGAGCGAGTAGGCCGCGCCGATACGCGCCTGGTAGTTGTCCTTGTCCAGTTTCCAGGGCCGTTCCGGGGCGCCGTTGACGCCGGCGAACGTGAGCCCACCCATCACCTGTTGACCGACGCGCGCCGAGATCGGATTGACGATGCTCGGATCGAACACGTAGTTCAGCTGGTTGTCGGCTTCCGTGACCGATCCGTTGATGTCCCACCGGAACCCGAGATTCAAGGTCAACTTGTTGGTGATCTTCCAGTCGTCCTGGATCCACGGCGCCACGTACAACCACTTGTATTGCGGCGTGGGATTCACGTCCACGTTGCCCCCGCTCGCCGCGCCGAGCAGGAACGAGGCGAAGGCGTTGCCCTCGAGCACGCTCGTGCTGTTCAAGGTGCTGCGCGTGAACTGGCGCGTGAAGGAGATGTTGCCGCCGGAGTTGTTGTAGTTCTCGTTGTAGACGTTGGTCCAGCGCATGTCGAGACCGCTGCGGATGTTGTGCCGGCCGCGGGTCATCGAGAGGTTCGGCTGCAGCGAGTAGTTCCGGTTCCGGTTCGGGCTCGAGCCGCGCGAGAGCTGGACGTACTCCTCCATGTTGACCACGGGGAAGATGCCATCGACCGCCTTGCTCGGCAGTTGGTCGACCAGGCTCTGCGGCCAGAACTCGGAGGCATCGAACCCCAGCGAGTCCTGCGAATAGCTCCACTCCAGGAAGTACGTGTAACTGGCACGCAGGTTGAACACCGTGCCGGCGCCGAAGATGTGCACCCAGTCTCCAACCATGGCGCGATTGGCCCGCCAGAGGGGCAACTGCCCGTTCTGGGCCGGACCGCTTCGGATCGCGGTGGTGTTGCGGATCTCGTTGCGCTCGTTCTCACCCCACCGGAAGAACACGCGATCGTTGGGGCTGAAGTTGTGGTCGACCTTGCCGACCATGTTCCAGAACAGGTCCTTGTTGAAATGTTCGGGGTAGTCCAGGTTGTTCTGCCAGGGCGCAGCACCGGCCAACGTGTAGTTCGGGTCCGGGTAGTACTGCATGAGGGCCCGCGCCGCGGGCGAGATGCGATCGGCAGGGATGCGATTGCCGGGGAACGGATCGCGCGTCCAGACGCCGTTGACGTCGCGTCCGGTGGCCGGGTCGTAGATGATGATCTGCCGCCCGTTCTGGTCGACCAGGCCGCTGAAGTCGCCGTTCTTGAACGCCGCCGTCGGCACGGTCGAATTCAGTGGCGACGGCGTGCCTTCCCGGTACCGTTCGCCGTTGAACAGAAAGAACGTCTTGTTCTTCCAGATCGGGCCGTCGACGACGAACCCGTACTGATCGATGTACTGGTCGGTCTTGGGCAGGGTGCGCGAATTGAGGAGGAACGAGTTGGCGGCCAGCGCCTTGCGGCGCATGTAGTCGTACGCGACGCCGTGGAACGAGTTCGTCCCGGACTTCAGGGACATGTTGATGACGCCACCGGCGGTCCGGCCGTACTGGGCGTCGTACGAGTTGGTCGAGACCTTGAACTCCTGGACCGCTTCGGCCGGCGGCACGTACGCGATGTTGTTGCCGCCCTGGTTGGCGTTGTTCGGCGCGCCGTCGAGCAGGAACTCGTTGTTGCGGTTCTGGCCGCCATTCATCGAGAAGTCGGCAAGCGCACCGTTGTCGAACGGACGCAGGTAGATCGCCGGTCCGTTGAAGTTGACGCCAGCGACGAGGGTGGCAAGCGCCATCGGGCTGCGTGACTGCAGCGGCAACTCGGCGATGCGGGCGCTGTCGATGACCGTCCCGCGACTCGCGTTGCTCGTTTCGAGCAACGGGCCCTCGCTCGACACGGTCACCTCTTCGGTCACGTCGCCGACCGCCAGTTGGACGTTGATCTCGGCGACCTGGCTCACCTGGAGCCGCAGGCCGCTGCTCGTCTGCTTCTTGAACCCGGCCAGCTCGACAATCACGGTGTAGAGACCAGGCCGCAGGAACGGCACGGTGTAGTTGCCTTGCTCGTTGGTCGTCGTCGAGGCGAGTTCATTGGTCTCGGCGTTCTGCACCGACACGGTGGCGCCTGGCAGCGCCGCGCCGCTGGAGTCGAGCACCTGCCCTCTCACCGTGGCCCGGAACTCCTGCGCCGACACGTTGGCCGCGCCAAGCAACAGGGCGGCGAACAGCAGAGCCCCACTCATCGCTTTCCGCATACGGATTCCTCCAAGCCGCCTGCCCACGGCCCGTGCGGACCATGGGTGACGTCGAATGCTGCCGTGCACACGCAACCCGGGAACTGCGGGTACGCACTTCGCGTCTCGGAACGAGCACACGTATACAGGCATTCGGAGAGCCTGACAAGCAAGGAACGTCGTGGGGCGGAGTACGGCCAGCTAGCGTAGGACTCGACCTACCTCAGGCAGGCTGGCGGCGGCCACGGCCTGACCGTGGCGCTTGTCCTTTTCGTCGGGCACATGGAAGGTGATGCGGCTGGCGAGCTCGGGGAATTCGACATCCAGCACGTGACGCGCGCCGTTGACGATGTCGTCGCCGCCAGGGCCCGAGGTCACGCGGCCGAGCACGAGCACGTGCGCGATGTCGTAGAAGTCGGCGAAGTGCGCGATGCCGTATCCCAGGTAGGTGCCGAGCGTGTCGTAGATCTGCTTCGCGCCGACGTGCCCCTCGTCCCGGAGCTTCTGCACCACCTTCAACTTCTCGGGCAACCCCATGTCCGGTGGCGTGGCGATGCCGGCCAGCGGCGCGAGGCGTCCGACGGCCTGCTGCGAGAAGTACTGCGACCCGACGCCGACGTCACCCGACCACTCGTCCACCGGCGCATCCGGATTGAAGGCGATGGGCACGAAGGCGAGTTCGTTCAGCCACGAGGTGATGTTGCCGTCCGGCGTCACGTAGCCGGCCGCCGTGCTCGTGCCCAGGGCCACGCCGAGGATGGCGTTCTTGCCGAGCGACATCGATCCGGCCAGGGCCGTCACTTCGCCATCGTTGACGACCTCGAACGGGACGTCGTGCCAGGCGGCCTTGACCTCGAAGAACAAGTTCTTGACGCGCGCGTCGAACAGGTCCTGCGGCACGCCGCGGAACAGCGATCCGGCCTTGACGCGGTTGTTGACGTACACGCCCGCGGCACTGCCCCCGATGGCGTCGACCCGCGGCAGGTGCTCGGCGGCCTTGCGCAGCGAGTCCATGATGCCGTCGAAGTGATACTGCGGATCGGGCTTGTGGTAGGGATCCCACACCGTCTCTTCGCTGAAGACGACCTCCCCGTTCACCACCGCCGCGACCTTGCGGTCACTGCCGCCGAGATCGAACCCGATCCGATGCCCCTCCAGATGGCGACCGAGAGGCTTGGTGACCGAGCGCTCCTCGGGCAGCGTCGTGGTGTGGACGACCTCGATCGGATGGTCGAACATCCGGAAGGCGACCAGGTCGGCGTCGAAGCGGCCCGTGGCCGTGTCGGTGTAGTGGGACCGCAGCGCGTCGACCAGGTCGGCCGGGCCGTCGACGTGGATGCGCCAGCCGCCGCGCGACCACAGCAGGAACTTGACGAAGCGCTCGACGAAGGCGGCGTTGCCGGCCGCACCGGGATGGGTCGGCGGCAGCACGGCGATGTCGAAGCGGAAGACGGATCCGTCGGCCTGTTCGATGGCCAGACGGACCGGAATGCCGCCGCCAGCCGCCGCGACCTGCGCGCGGAAGGCGCGCACGGCGAGGACGGCGGGGCGGAACGCCGGGTCGAGGACCGGCGAAATCTTGGGGGCGACGAGAGGAAGTCCGTTGAGGGTGTCCATGGCAGTTGGGGGGGCCGCCGGCCGTGGGCCGTGGGCCTCAGGATGCCAACAATACCATCGGGCCACCGCTCCGGGGCCGGACCAGAGGCGCGTTCGCGGAGCGCGTGCCCCTGGCCTCGGGTCCCCTCGCGATCTACCGCAAGCGCGTGCCCAGGGCGTTGGAGCCCGCGGCCCAGTTGACGCCACGGGCGTCGTTGAACATGGCGCGCTCCACCACGAGTTCGGCCGGGGTCGCGCCCACACTGTCCACGATCGTGCCGAAGCGCTTGCCCACGGCGGCAGGAAACTCGATACCGACAGCCACGTTCATGCGGCTGTTCGCCTCGAGCGGAAAGTCACGGGTCGCCTGCGTGCCATCCTCGAACACCAGCGTCACGCGTGCGGTCCCCGCGAACGCGGACGTATTGCCGATGAGCACGTAGGTCTCGGCGCCGCGCGCGTCATCGATCTCGCCGTCGGCCAGGCCCCACTTGGTGCCCGTGGCCTGCGCACCGGCGCTGTTGTGGCCCTCGTACCACCCGGCGCTGCCGCCCCACCACATCGCGCGCTCGATGACGACGCCGACGTTGTTGGTCACCTGGAACACCGTGGCCACGGCCGTGTCGGCAAGGGCCGGCCCCTCCTGGTCCACCCAGATGTTGAAGCGGCTGTTGGGCGGCACCGGATACGTGCGGACCACCACCGTGCCGTCCGGCCTCAGGTACCGGGCCTCCACATCGGCCTGCTGGCTCGTCGGGTTCGCGATCAGGAAGAACAGGTCGAAGAACGCGCCAGTCGCGCCCTCCGCGAAGTACCAGCGCAGGGCCGGCGCCTCGACGCCCGCGCTCTCGTGCCCGGCTCCGAACACCTGACCCGGCAGGTTGAGGTACATCGCACGCTCGACGATGACCGGCACGCCGTTGGTCGAGGTCACCACCGCCGACACCTCCGCGTCGTCCAGACGCGCATCCTGCTGATTCACCCAGATGTTGAACCGGCTCCGTCCGGTGACCGTGTACGTGCGCACGACGGGGGCCTCCGGTGCCGGCAGCAGGTAGCGGACCTCGATCGTTGCGTCGGTGGCATTCGGGTTCTGCACCAGATAGAAGAGCTCGAAGCCCCCGATGGTGGCGCCCTCGGCGAGGTACCACTGCGTGAGCGGGCGCCCGATGCTCGTCTCGGCATGGCTGCCATAGCCGTCCCGATCCCAACTCATGGTGCGGTCGGCGATGATGGGCTGGTCCGACTCGATGACGGTCGAGAACTCCGCATCGGTGAGACCCAGGGCCTTCGGGTCGACCGTCAGCCTCGCGATGGGGCCCATCGGCAGCGTCTGCAGGACCTCGGTGCCGTCGCCCTTCTGGAAACGGACGCGTACGGTCGCCGGTCGTCCGGTGGCGTTCAGCAAGGCGATGCGGGTGTCGAAGAAGCCGCTCGTGGCGCCCTCGGCGAAGTACCGCGTGAACTCGCCCACCTGCGCGACGAAGAACGCCGCGATTTTGTCCTCCTGCAGGTTCGGGAAGGCCTGCGTCGCGGGATCGAACACGAACGTGCCGCGCGTCGGCGTGATGGTGTAACTGCCGCCTTCGGGCACGGTGAAGCTGTAGCGGCCGTCGACGTCGGTGGACTGTGTCGCGTTGCTCGATCCGCCGAGCGTCATCGTCACGCCGCTGACGCCCGTGTCGTTCAGGTCGCGCACCTGCCCACTGATCGTGTAGAGCCGCGTCGCGGTGAAGTTGGCGACCTGGTCGCTCACCATGTTGGACAGCGTGGTCGACACCGGGGCGATGAGGTAGCCGGCAAGCGACGGCGTCACGGTGTAGGTGCCCCCCGACGTCAGCGCCGCGAAGGTATAGGCGCCCGCCCCGTTGGTCACCGTGGCGGCATTTGCGGAACCGCCCAACGTCACGGCGACGTTGGCGACGGCGGGCGCTCCCGGACCGCTGCCACGAGTGACGACGCCGCTGATCGACACCGTCGGCGTCAGTGTGGCACGGCACTGCGAGAACTCGGACGTCCCCTCGGGGCCCGTAGCCGTCGCCGTGATGATGGTCCGGGCGCCCGCCACCGGGAACTGCAGATTCGAGAAGCTCGCGTTGCCGCTGGCATCAGTGGTCACCTGCGTGAACCCCAGGAACGCGTCGCCCTCGCCGTTGTTGAGGGCATCACAGGTGGTGTTGGCGTAGAAGTCGAGCGTGTAGGTCTGGTTCGGCTTGCTCGCCAGCGATCCGGCGATCGCGTAGGTGCCGCCGGCGAGCGTGGCAGACGACACCACCGGGAAGTTCTGCTGACCATTCGTGCCGGTATCGGCATCGAGCGGGTCATTGGTGTCGACCAGCAGCGTGTCGCCGATGTCGATGCCCAATGAGCCGTTGGCGTCGATGCGGTTGCCGCGGACCGCCGTGCCTGTGCCGCCCAGTAGCAGCACGCCGCGACTGGCGTTGTGCGCGATGACGTTGGCCTCGCCCGTGCCCGTGCCGCCGACGCTCGCTCCGCTGACGCCAGCGTCGACGAGGATTCCGTCGATGCTGTTGCCGAGCGGGTTCCCGGCCGCGTTGACGCCGATGTGATTGCCGACGATCGAGACGCCCGACACCACGCCCCACGAGGTCTGCAGCAGGTAGATGCCCCGGCCGTTCCCCGAGATCACATTGCCCATGCCCGCGCCCGTGCCGCCGATGCCCAACCCCGGCGCATCGACCACCACACCGCTGCCCACGTTTGGTACGGCCGTCACACCGGTGGAATCGGTCCCGATGCAGTTGCCGTGCACCGTGACGTTGGCAACCGTCACCTGGTTGCTGCCGGACAGGACGAGCCCGTTCAAATTGCCGGAGATCACGTTGCGCGCCTGGGGCGTCGTGCCTCCGATGACCGTGTCAGGCGCCTTCACGAGGATGCCGAACGTGCTTGGCCGGATCGCCGACGTGCCCGCCGCGTTGGTGCCAATCAGGTTGCCCTGCACGGTCGTCGCATACGGCTCGATCCAGATGTTGTGGCTGACGTTGCCGGCGACGACATTGCCGGCCCCGGCGACTGCGCCGCCGACGACGGTGCCGATGCCATTGACCCTGATTCCTGTGGTGAAGCCTCGTGCGAGCGTGCCCGACTGGTCGAGGCCGACGTAGTTGCCCTGGATGAGTGTGCCGGTCGGGCTGGACGCGGTCGGGGTGCCCTCCTGCACCCAGATGCCGACGTCGTTGATGTTCGCATCGCTACCCGCCAAGACATTGCGCGCGAGCGGCGTCGTGCCACCGATGAGGGTGTTGCTGGCCGAGCCTGTGCCAGGGAACGCGCCGGCCACGACAATCCCCGCACCCGGGCCATTCGGCATGGACGTGGTGCCGTCGGCCGCGAGCCCGACAAGGTTCCCCTGCACACGGTTGCCCGACAGCGCCCCTCCACCCCGCAGGCCGATCACGATCCCGTTGCTCGCGTTGCCCGATACCACGTTGCCCGCCCCGGCGACATCACCGCCGATGACGTTGGCGTTGGCGCTGGCCCCGCAGTAGCCGAAGCCGGGGTTGTAGGTCGAGACATGGACGGGAACGCTCGTGTTCGGACGCGCCAGCGTGCCCGTTGGATCGAGGCCGATGTAGTTGCCCTGCACGCGGACGTTGCTCACGCACAGGAGCTGGATGCCATACGAGTTGCCCGAGATCACGTTGCGGTCGGCGGCCGTCGTGCCGCCGATGATCGTGTTCGGATAGTCTCCGGCCAGCCCCACCAGGATGCCGCCGTAGTTGCCGGCGTTGCCCTGTGCGGCGCCTGTCTCGGTCACACCGATGTAGTTGCCGGCCACCACCACGCCATCGGCAGTGACCTGGATGCCCTGGTAGAAGGCCACGACGATCAGGCCGCGAATCGACGAGTTGGCACCGGTGACGCTCAGACCGAACCCGTTGACCGCCGGAGAGCCCAGCAGCTTGATCAGGGGCGTCCCGGCGAACCCCGGCTGGGTCGTGCCGTCGACGTCGATCTCGGTCGAGATCGTCGGCAGGGTGGTCGCAGGCGCGATTGTCTGCAGGCCGCCTGCGCCGATGTTGAAGGTGATGGTGTCGGCGCCCGCGAGTGCGTTGGCCTCCTGGATCGCCGCGCGCAGCGTGCAGACGGCGCCAGCGGTGGCACAGACACCGTTGCCCTGGGCCGCGTCCGCAGCGTCACCGGTGTTGTTGACGACGAACGTCGCGGCGTCGGCGCGACTGACCAGAAGTGTCAGCAGGGCCAGGACGGCCCAGACGATGGTCAACGAACGGAACGGGTTTCGGGCCACGGGACGACTCCTGTCATGTGTCCCCCCAGGCGAGCCGCTCTGGGCAACGGCGAAGGACCCGTCGATGGAAGGACTACCGCTACAAGAGGCGGACCTCGTCCAGTTTGCTCAGCGCACGCAGCGAATCAGGGGCGGCCCTGCAGGACGAGACTGGCCCACAGGGCCGGATGCTCGCGCAGCGTGACCGCGCCGAGTGGCGAGTCCACGACGACGCGACCGGTGCGGAGGTCGGCCAGCCACGCCAGTTGCGCGCGGCGCAGCGCCTCGGCCTTGTTGCCCGTCGCCAGCCATTCGCGGTAGAAGTGCGGCAGGATCGCCCGGGCGGCCTCGTCGGGGAGATCCCACAGCGTGGCGATCACCGACCGGGCGCCCGCCGCGATGAAGGCGCGCGTCAGGCCAAGCAGGCCGTCTCCGGTCACCGGCCCGGTCGCGCTGCGACACGCGCTCAACACGACGAGGTCGGCGTCCAGCCACAAGCCGTAGACCTCTTCGGCCGTCAGGCGTCCATCCCCCTCCTCGGAGGTCTGACTGGCCAGTGCCAGATACGACTCGAACGGGCGCGCGTCGTCCACGATGGCATGCGTAGCCAGGTGCAGCACGCTGGCGCCCGGTGCGGCCTGTCGCAAGGCCAGCTCCGACGCCGTGCCGTCGCGCAACACGGTGGCCGCGGCAGGCGCGACCCGCCGCCGTATCGCCTCGACCTCGCGCGCGGCGCCCGGGAGCCGAGCCAGCGCCTCGCGCCGCGACCGTGCCGCGGACCACGCGGGATTCCCCAGCAGCAGGTATGAGGGCGGACCCGCCCGTGGCGCGCGACCGGCAACCAGGCGCAGCACCGCCACCGAGGGCGCATGGAGCAGCGCATGGTCCTCGACGAGGTATCGGCCGTCGCGACGCGTCAGCGCGGCGAACGAGAGGCGGAACAGTGGACCATGGGGGACAATCGTCACGAGGCCATCGCGGGCGGGCAGCCACCGCTGCACCGGAGCGATGAGCGCATCATGCAAGCGACGGAACGCGGCACGCGATGCGGGTCCCGTGCTGAATCTCGTGGCCTCCGCACCTGGCGTCGCCTGGGTGGCGAGGATGGCGCGCTCGAGGTCGCGCGCGCCTATGGGAAGGCGACGCATGTGCACGTCCCCCTGGGGCGTGATGACCCACACCAGTGTCACCTCGGCGTCCACCCAGTAGGAGACGATGGTGGCGCCCAGCGCGGTGGCCGTGGATCGCATCTGGTCGACCGTCGCGCTGTCGACGGCAGCAGCGCTCTCGAGTGCCGTGCCGCCGGCGCGGGCGCCCGCCGCTGGCCCGCCGGAGGCGCCGCGCAGCACCAACCCTGGAGAAGGCGGTGGCGTGGTGCTGGCGGCGGCCGACAGCGAGGGGCTGTTCTCGACGAGTCGCGACGCGACGAGGTCGGCGAAGGCTCTCGCCCGGGCGCGCTCGGCCACTTCCAGCGCGCGTGTCGCCTCACCGGCAAGGGCGAGGCGGCGCACGCTCAACCCGAACAGCCGGGCCCACGACTGGTCGAACCCGCGCTTGAAGTAGTCGCGCGGCACCAGCGAGGCCCGCAGCCGGCCTAAGGCCTCGAGGGCAGCGTCGGCGGCGATGATGGCCTCGTCGGGGCGGTCCAGTGCATCCAGCGCACGAGCCCGGCGCTCGAGCGTCTCCACACGGCTGTCCACGCCGAGTCCTGGCGCCTCCAGAGCCAGATCGAAGGCCGCCAGCGCCTCGGCGTAACGCCGCGCGGCAAAGGCCACCGTACCGCGCGCGCCTTGCAGGCTGCCCAGGAGACGGGGTTCCGCTGGCAGAACGAGTGCTTCGGCGAGGGAACGCTCGGCTTCTGGCACCCGCTGCATCTCCACGAGCCCGATGGCCTGCTGTGTGAGCGCGTGGACGAGGTCGGAGGGCTGGGGCGACGTGCGCGCGACGGCAACGGCCTCGGCATACGCCGCGGCCGCTTCGTCGAATCGTGCCAAGTGCAGGTGGGCAATCCCGAGGCCAATCAGGTTCTGCACCTCGGCCGGCGTGTTGTCGATCCCTCGCTGGACGTCGAGCGCGCGCCTGAACCACGGGATGGCCTGCTCCGGCTCGCCGTGTACGCGATAGATGCGGCCGACGCTCGTCAGGGCCCGCGCCAGATCCGCGCGGGCGCCGGCGCGCTCCAGCAAGCCAACCGCGCGCTCGGTCTCGCGCAGCGCCCGGATGTAGTCGCCGGCCAGGAACGCCAGGTCGCCGTGCTGGTGCGCGACGAGGCCTTCGAGCGCGGGCCGTTGCTCCCCCTCGAGCGACCGCTCCGCCTCCTCGATCAGGACGAGCCGGTCGGCCATGGGCACGGTCGCCACGAAGGTGAGACTGCGCAGCAGTTGCGCCTGCAGCCAGCGCGGGCCATGCGCACGCGTCAGGGCCACACCGGCACGCCACTGCTGCTCGGCGGCGGCGTGTGCCCCCCGCTCGGACAGCTCGCGCCCACGCTGGAGGGCGAGCGTCGCGCGGAGCTCGAACGCCGCAGCATCGTCGAGCCGCCGCGCGGCGCGCGCATAGTGCTCCTCGGTTGCGGCATCGTCGCGCCGGAGGAAGGCCACGCGGCCCAGCCCCCATTCGGCCCGCCCCTCCACCACGAGGTCTCCCGCGGCGACCGCCTGATCGCGGGCGCGCACCAGCACCGCCCAGGCGTCGTCGAGGCGATTGAGGGAGATGAGCCTGATGCCTTCGTCGACCAGGTGGGCCGGCGTCTCGGCAGCGGTCACCGATGACACTGGCGCCGACGGCGCCTGCGGCTCCGGCGCGCCACGTGCCCGCGCCACGCCCTGGTGGACGCCCGCGGCGAGGAGCAGCAGCAGCAGCGGGAGCGGGCGACCGATGTTCATCGCGGGACGGTCATCGGGACGCGTCCTGCAACGCCTGGCACGCCGCACGCGACCGCGGCCCCCCATCGGCGCACAGCGACCGCAGCAGGGTCACGGCGTGGTCGTGCGCGCCCAGGCGCTCGTGGGCCACCGCGACGAACCACCGCGCATCGTCGCCGACGAGGTCGCTGCCGATCGCAGCCTCGAGAAGCGGCAACGCAGGCGCGGGATCGCCTGCGAGCAAATGGGACAGGCCTGCGTAGAACGCGATCTCGACCTCGCTGGGGTGTGTCCGGGCGACGGGTTCCAAAGCCCTGGCCGCTTCGGCCCAGGCGCCACGACGGTAGAGGTCGAGCGCCGGGCGGAGGTCGCGTACGAGTCCCTGGCGCCGAGCGGCATCGCGCGAGGTCTCGCCGCGCAACGTCATCACGAGGCTGGCGGGCATGCGTACGTCGAGGGCGACGATCGATGCGGCCCACGGCGCGGGCAGCGGAGATGCCGCCGCCGCGGGAGCTGACGTCGACGCGGCCGTCGACGAGGGAGGGCCGGGGCTGGCGACGGGGGCTGGCCTCGAGAGCAGGGCCGCGGCCAGGGCGACGACCACGAGCGCCGCCGCGGCCACCGCCCCGTATCGCAGCCACCACGGTGTCGACGACACGTCGGCCAGCGCCGGCGCCGCGGGGTCGACGTCAGCGGCCTCGCGACGCAGATCAGTGAGCGCTCGATGGATCGCAGCGCAGTCGGCACATCCCACGACGTGGTCGGCCATCAGATCGCGGAGCTCCGGCTCCAGCGTGTCGCTGGTGAGGGCGACCCAGTCGTCTTCCGACGGATGCGCACCATCGCGACGCTGCGCGCCGACGTCGTCAAGATAGAGCTGCCGGAGCTCGTCGTCGTCTGTCAGGCGCACGCCTGGTCGCGTGGTCATGAAATGCCTCGTTCGCGCAGGGCGGCCCGCAGGTCGGCCATCCCGCGCGCCACCAGATTGCGCGCGCGCTGATACGGCCATCCACACAACGCCATGATTTCCTCGACGGAGAAGCCGGAGAGATGAGCCTTGACCGCACGCGCCCGGTCGGGCGCCAGGGTCTCGAGGCTGGCGCGCAGCGCGTCCCGCTGTTCACGCCGCCGCACGTCGTCCTCCGGGGTGGTACCCGTCGTCATCACCCGCTCCACCTCTTCGCCGGCAGGTTCGGCCCGCGCCGCCTGCGCCCGGTCGCGGCGGATGGCACGAACCGTCTCGCGCACGGCCGCCCTGTACACATAAGAGGCCGGGTGGTCGATGGCTTGCTCACGGGCGACCTGCTGCCAAAGCGAGACGAGGACCGTCTGCTCGATGTCGTCGGCCAGTCGAGGCGCGTCGGTACGCGCCGCGCGACGAATGGCGTGGCGGATCAGGCGGCCGTAGTCACGGACCAGGGCCTCGAAGCGGGCATCGGGATGCCTGGCATCCATCGGGGAATCGGGCCATTGTAGCCGTACCCCAGAGCGTCTGGTGCCCGTCGCCGGCAGCGCACCCGGCATGTGTCAGCGCGCGTCAGGGGTCAGGTCTCACCTGAGACCGGCCTTGCGGAGGATGGTCATCATCGGGCACCAGTTCGTGAACGCCGACTGGAACAGGTTCGCGCCGACGAACAGCGTGAAGTAATACCAGTTGGGGTGCACGAACATGCCCAGCGCCACCGAGCCCATCACGACCGTCCCCGCGACCAGGCGGAGGGCCTTCTCGACGGTCCAGCCGGTGTCGCAGGATTGGGCGGTTGTCGGCGAGTTCATCGTCTGTGTGGCCATGCTTCCCTTCATTGGTCGTTCAGAGTCAGTGGGTGGCGGGTAGGGCCGGCTCGGAAAGCCGGCCGTCGGCGACGGTGGTGCGTCGCCGGGCCCCCATGTAGTAGAGGACGGGCACGGCCATTCGTGACAGGAGCAGCGACGCCACCTCGCCGGCCATCAGCGAGATGGCCAGGCCCTGGAAGATCGGGTCGAAGAGGATGACGCCCGCGCCGACGATGACGGCAGCCGCGGTCAGCGCCATCGGTCGGAACCGGACGGCACCGGCATCCACCACGGCCTGCTCGAGCGGCATGCCCTCGCGCACGCGCAACTCGATGAAGTCGACGAGGATGATCGAATTGCGGACGACGATGCCCGCACCGGCGATGAAGCCGATCATCGAGGTGGCGGTGAAGAAGGCGCCCATCAGCGCGTGGGCCGGCAGAATCCCCACCAGCGAGAACGGAATCGCGATCATGATCAACAGCGGGGTCTGGAACGACGAGAACCAGCCCACCACCAGGATGTAGATCAGGATCAGCACGACGCCGAAGGCGATGCCGAGGTCGCGGAATACCTCGATGGTGACGTGCCACTCGCCATCCCACTTCATCGACGGCAGCGTCGTCTGCTCCGGCTGGACGGCGTTGTAGATCGCCACGCCCTGCCCCTCGGGCAGGCGCAGCCGCTCGATGGCCTCGTTCATGCGGAAGATCGCGTAGACGGGACTCTCGTCCTCCCCGGCCAGATCGCCCGTCACGTAGGTGACCGGCAGCAGGTTCTTGTGGTACAGGCTGACGTCCTCGGTGCGCGTCTCGAGGCGCGTCAGTTCACCGATCGACACGGCCCTCGGCGAGGCCAGGCGCATGGCCTGGAACGCCGACAACTGGTGCCGCTGGTCGCGCGGCAGCCGGATCAGAATCGGCACGTCCTCCCGCGAGGTGGCGTCGTGCAGCAGTCCCGCCGACTCGCCGCTGCCGGCCATGCGGACCAGCCCTGCCACCGTCGCCGGGGCAATGCCCGCCGCGGCCGCCTTCTGCTCGTCCACGACGAGCGACAGCTTGGTCTGCGGATCCTCCACGTACCAGTCGGTATCCACGACCCCGGCCGTCTGCTCGAAGATCTGCTTGATCTGGGCGGCCAGGGCCGTGCGGCGGGCCTGATCCGGGCCGTAGATCTCGGCCACCAGGGTCTGCAGCACGGGCGGGCCTGGCGGCACCTCGGCGACCTGGATCGTCGCGCCGGTGGCCCTGGCGATCGGCAGCAGGCGTTCGCGCACCCGGCGCGCGATCTCGTGGCTCTGCTCCGACCGATCGTGCTTGGGCAGCAGGTTGACCTGCAGGTCGCCGAGATGCGCCGCCTGGCGGAGGAAGTAGTGCCGCACGAGGCCGTTGAAGTTGTGCGGGGACGCCGTGCCGACGTAGTCCTGAACGTTGCGGACGGCAGGGTCCTCGAGCGCGGCAGCCGCCATGCGCGCGGTGACCCCGGCGGTCTGCTCGAGCGAGGTCCCTTCGGGCATGTCGACGATGACCTGGAACTCGCTCTTGTTGTCGAACGGCAGCATCTTCACCGTGACGAGCTTCAGCGGCACCAGCGCCATGGCCGCCAGCAACAGGACCACCACCCCGGCCAGGAACATCAGTCGGCGACGGCCGTCCAGGATCAGCGGGTTCATGGCCCGCCGGTACCAGCGGGTCATCGCATCCTCCTCGCCGTCCTCGTGGCCCCCATGCGGGCGCAGCAGGCGCACCGCCGCCCACGGCGTCACCACGAAGGCGACGATGAGCGAGAAGACCATCGCGGCCGACGCCCCCACCGGAATGGGCCGCATGTAGGGCCCCATCAGGCCACCCACGAACGCCATCGGCAGAATCGCCGCAACCACCGTCAGCGTGGCGAGAATGGTCGGATTGCCGACCTCGTCCACCGCCCGCAGCGCGATCGCCGTCAGGCCATCGTCCATGCCGGTCTTCAGCCGCGCGTGTCGGACGATGTTCTCCACCACCACGATGGCGTCGTCCACCAGGATGCCGATCGAGAAGATGAGGGCGAACAGCGTGATGCGGTTGAGGGTGTAGCCGTACAGATAGAACATGAACAGCGTCAGCGCCAGCGTGACCGGGATGGCCACCATGACGACCAGCGCTTCCCGACGCCCGAGCGCGATCCAGATCAGGATCGACACCGAGACGACGGCGATCGCCATGTGGTACAGCAGTTCGTTGCTCTTCTCCGCGGCCGTCTCGCCGTAGTCTCGCGTGATCTCGACATGGACGTCGGCGGGAATCAGGGTGCCCTCGAGCGCCTCGACCTTGGCCTGCACGCGCTCGGAGACGGCGATGGCGTTGGTGCCGGCGCGCTTGGCGAGTGCAATGGTCACGGCCGGGGCCGCGCCCGCGCCGCGCACATGGTGGCGGACGTAGGTGGCCGGGTCTGCATCACGATCCGAGACGGTCGCGACGTCGGATAGCCGGACCGGGCGGCCCGATCGCGAGGTCACGACCACGTCCCGCAACTGCTCGATGGTCTCGAGACGCACGCCGGCCTCGAGCGTGCTCGTCTGCCCGTCGACGAGCGGACCGGCGGCCCCGGCGCGGCTGCTGCCCTGGATGGCGGCGCGCACCATCAGCGGGTCGACGCCGTAGACCTCGAGGCGAGCCGGATCGATCTCGACACTCGCGACGCGCGGACGACCACCGATCAGCGCGACCTCCGACACGTCGGGCACTTCCTTGACGGCGTCGTGCAGCTGCGCGGCGAGCAGCCGCAGCTGATGGTCGTCGTACCGGGTCGACCACAGCGTGATGCCGAGGATCGGCACATCGTCGATCGAGCGCAGCTTGACGAGCGGGCCGTGCGCGCCCGGCGGGATGCGGTCGGTGTTGGAGGCGAGCTTCTGGTTGAGCCGAACGAGGGCATCTTCCTGGTTCTCGCCGACCCGGAAGCGCACCACCACCATGGCCCGTCCCGGGCTCGAGGTCGAGTACACGTACTCGACCCCCGGGATCTCCCACAGCAGCTTCTCCACCGGTCGCGTGACGCGCTGCTCGACTTCGGCCGGCGAGGCGCCGGGGACGTCGACGAACACGTCCACCATCGGGACGATGATCTGCGGCTCCTCCTCACGCGGGAGCCCGAGCACCGCCATGACGCCCAGCGCCGTGGCGGCGACGATGACCAGCGGCGTCAGCTTGGAGTGGATGAAGGCGGCCGCGATGCGGCCTGCCATGCCGAGGCCTGCCATCACTTCGCTCCCGTGCGAATCGGGGTGCCGTCGGTCAGACCAGCCGGCGGGGCCGTGATCACCCGCTCCCCCTCGGCCAGGCCACTGACCACTTCGAGACCCTCACGGAACGTCCGCCCCAGCACCACCATGCGCAGGCGGGCGGCGTCCCCTTCAGCCACGAAGATCGCCGTCACCTGTCCGCGCCGGACCACGGCGCTGGCGGGCACGAGGAGGACCTGGGAGGCGGGCCCGGGCAGGTGCGTGCGCCCGAACATGCCGGAGCGCAGCCGCGGCTCGGCGGGCAGGGCGATCTTCACGAGATAGGCCCGGGCATCGGCGTCCATGGCGCGGGCGACCTCGCTGACCGTGCCGCGCAGCGTCAGCGGTTCGGCGGCATCGAAGGCGACGTCGAGTTCCTGCCCGACCGACAACTCGGTGACCCGCGAGGCGTCGACGCGGACGTCGAGCCGCAGGGCGCCCTGCTCCTCGACGCGCAGGAGCGGCGCGCCGGGCATCGCCATGTTGCCGGGCTCGACCAGCTTCTCGGTGATGACGCCGGCAAACGGCGCGGTGATCATCGCGAAGCTGGCCGTGACGGCGGCGGCGTCGCTCCCCGCTCGCGCACTGGCCAGGGACGCCTGCGCCTGCTGGACGTGGGCGTCGATGGAGCCGAGGCGCGCCTCCGCGGCGCGCAGCGAGGCGGTGGCCTCGTCGAGTTCCTGTGGGGTGGCGGACTTGCGCGCGTGCAGGGCGGCGATGCGCCCGTGCGACGCCCTGGCCAGCGTCAGGGCCGCGTCGGCGGCCTGCCGGTCGGCGCTCCCCGCCGTGACCGATTGCTCGGCGGCCGCGGCCGCCGAGCGCGCGCTCCGGGCCTGAGCACCGAGGTCGCGGTCGTCGAGGACCACGAGGACCTGCCCCGCCCGCACACGGTCGCCCGGCACCACGCGCACCTCGCGGACCGGCGCCATCAGTCGGCTGGTCACCAGCGCCGACGACTTGGCCTGGACGAGACCACCGGCCTCGACCATGGCTGGACGCGGCGCCCTGCGCACCTCCTGCATCGTCACCGTCACCGGTGCACGGGCCGTGACCGCTTCGGCGGCGTGCTCCTGGCCACCGCAGGCGCCGGCCACGAGCGCGGCCCCCGATACGAGCGCCACACCGGCGAGACGCCCCGCGACAGCACCCAATCCGTACGTGTTGTGCATGATGACTATCGTCCCAGCGCCCGATCGAGGCTGGCGGCATGCACCAGCACGTCGACGCGCGCGCGAATCTGCTGTTCCTGGGCCTGCACGACCGACTCGGCGGCCCGCAGGAGCGCGGTCACATCGGTCAATCCCTGTTCGTAGCGGTCGCGCACGATGCGCTGCCGCTCGGCCGCCTGCGTCACGACGCTCCGCGCCAGGGCGTCCCGGGCGTGGGCGGACTCGAGGCGGGCCACCGCGGACCGGACATCGAGCCGGATGGCGGTCTCGGCCCGTTCGCGCTCCAGGGCACGTCGCCGGGTGGCCTCGCTGACCTCGGCGATCCGGGCCTTGTCGGCGAAGCCGCGAAAGACGTTGATGCGGACGCCGGCCGCCACCCCCCAGCTGCCCGCGCGGTCGTTCCACGCCCCGCCATTGCCCTCCCACCCCGCCTGCGCGAAGACCTGCGGCATGTAGCTGGCCTTCGCCTCGGCCACCTGGGTGCCGGCCAGATCGACGGCCAGGCGCGCCTGCTGCAACTCGGGGCGCTGCGCCAGGGCTTCGGCCTCGAGCACCGCCAGCGCCTGCCGCGCCGGGGCCTCGGCCGGCGCAAGCGGCGCCAGCACGAACACCGTGTCGAGCGGCTCCCCCATGACGCGATTGAGTTCGGCCCGCGCCAGGTCGCTCGCAAGGGAGGCGCGCAACCGCGCTTCTTCCACCGTGGCGCGATGGACTTCGACGGCAAGGACGTCGGCGTCGGTCACCAGGCCGGCATCGCGGCGGTCGGTGGTCCGTCGCAGATCGGCCGCGGCCGCCTCGAGGGCCGCATCGGCCGCCTGACGCGAGGCCTCGGCCTGCAGCACGTCGCCGTAGGCCTGGGTCGCCGCGACGGCCAGCGCCTGGCGGACGCCCACCGTCCCTGAGGCGGCCAGGGCCACACCGAGGCGCGCCGCCCGGACCCGCGCCCGGGTCGCGCCGCCGTCGTAGATGGACTGCTCGGCGCCGACCGCGACGCGGAAGTTGTCGAGGGCGTCGGGCCGGTTCAGCGCGTCGAGCGCGAAATCGGCTTCCGTGAAGCGTCGCTGCGCGAGCAGGGACCCGAAGACGAACACCGGCTGGTTGCCGCGCTGCCAGGTCTCGCTCGCATCCACGCGCGGAAGGAAGCCGGCACGCGCCTGGTCGACCCGGTGCCCGGCCTCCTTCTCGGCCAGAGCGGCAATCCTGGCGTCGGCGTTGCCGGCCGTCGCCTTCGCGATGGCGTCCTGGAGCGTCAGTGGGGCCTGCGCGAGGGCGGGAGCCACCACCAACAGCCAACCGAGCAGCGCGGCGACGATGACGGGAGGTGTGGACGTACGTATCATCAGGAGCATGGATACCGCTCCTGTCGGAAAGGTGACAGGCCCCGAGGAGTACGCGGGCCTCGTTCGGGCCGCGGCCGGCGGCGACCCGGAGGCCATGGAGCGCTTGCTGGTGCGGGCCCAGGCCTCGGCCTACCGCTTCAGCGTGATGGTCTGCGGACGGACCGACGAAACCGAGGACGTGATGCAGGAGGCGCTGGTCAGCACCTATCGGCACGCCAGCGCCATCCGCGACCCGGAGGCCTTCAAGGCCTGGCTCTATCGCACCGTGCGCAACGCCTGCCTGCTCAATCGGCGCAAGCGTGTCGCCGAGCCGACCCACATGATGTCGCTGGACGACGACGGGCCCTTCCACGACCAGCCGGTGTACGAGCCCGAGGCCCACGCCCAGAGCCCGGAGGACGCCCTCGACGAGGCCGCGCGCCGCGAGCAGTTGCGCAAGGCGCTGCTCCGCCTGCCCGGCCCACAGCGGGAGGTCATCGTGCTGCGCGACCTCGAGGGGCTCTCCACGCGCGAGGTCGCCGATGTCGTCGGCATCTCCGAGGACAACGTCAAGCAGCGCCTGCACCGCGGCCGCGTCGCCCTGCGCGCGGTGCTGGAGGACGTGGCGTGACACGCCCCCCTCACGACAGCGCCCCCAAGGCGGCCCCCCTCCCTGGCGACGGGCAGTGCCAGCAGCAACTGCTGGAACTGTCGGCCTACCTCGAAGGCGACCTCACCACCGAGAAGATGGCCGAGCTGGATGCGCATCTGGAGGGATGCGCGTGCTGCGGGCAGATGGCGGCCAGTCTGCGCCGCGCCATTGCCCTCTGCCGCAGCGACGAGGTCCGTGACCTGCCGCCCGAGGTGCAGGCCGCTGCCCTGGCCCGAGTGCGAGCGCTGCTCCGTGATGGAATGCCGGCCGCCGAGCTGTGAGTTCGGGGTGCTGGCGCCTCGACAGGACGCCGACCCTCCCCCGCGTCACGTCGCGTGTCTCTGGCGGCAACGGGACAGCGGGTCGACAGCTAGGCGTCCGCGTCGGACTCGAGGCGCGCGAGCTTCTCGAGCAGGTGAGCCTTCATCTCGCGGGCCGCGCGAATGCGCGCATCGACGTCGACAAGCTTCTCCCGCAACCAGCGGGCCTGCGCCGCGCGGTCGCGCGGGTTGCGGTCGAAGGCTGTCGCCAGCGATCGGATCTCGCGCAGCGAGAAGCCCATGGCCTTGGCGCGCTGGATGCCGCGCACACGGTCGACCATCGCCGCATCGAACTCGCGGTAGGTGTTGGTGCCCGATGCCCCGACCCGCGGACGGAGCAGCCCTTCCCGCTCGTAGAAGCGGACCGTGTCTCGTGACAGTCCCGTCGCCGCACAGAACGCGCCGATGCGCATGCGCCCCCCTTGACCGTGGAGTGTACTCCACGGTTTAGCCTGTGGGCATGACTCGTGAACATGTCCTGGTCACCGGCGCGTCCACTGGCATCGGACGCGCCATCGCCCTCGAATTCGACGCCGCAGGATGGCACGTGCTGGCAGGCGTGCGCCGCGAAGCAGACGCGCAGGCGCTGCGCGCCGTCGGCAGTCCGCGCCTGCGTCCGATCATCCTGGACCTCACGCGTGACGAGGACATCGACGCTGCCGCGGTGCTCGTGCGCGAGACCACGGGGCCGGCCGGTCTGGCCGCGCTCGTCAACAACGCGGGCTCAAACCTGAGTGGCGCCTTCGAGTACACGCGTCCGGAACAGGCGCGGGCCCTGATGGACCTGAACCTGTTCGGGCTGGCCCGGGTCACGCAGGTGCTGCTGCCGCACCTGCGTGCCGCGGCCCGGCGTGGACGGCCCGCCACGGTCGTCAACGTCGGCTCGATCGGCAGCGTCATCAGCGTGCCGTGGGAGGTGTGGTATCACGCGTCGAAGTGGGCGGTGCTCGGCCTGACGCTGGGCCTCCGGCACGAGCTCTGGGCCGAGGGCGTGCGGGTCACGGCCGTCCTGCCTGGGGGCGTTCGGACACCATTCCTCGCCAAGTCGGGGTCGCAGATGGACGAGGCCGTGCGCGCCCTGCCACCCGACGCACCGGCTTCGTACGCTCGAGGCATGAGCGTCCTGCGGAGCCGGGTGGCCGTGGCCGAGCGCTTCGGCTCCACGCCGGAACGCGTCGCCGCCCACGTCCGCCGGGTGGTCGAGCGCAGCGGCCGCAGCGGACGGTCGTACGTGGGCCTCGACGCGCACGTGCTGCGGCTGGTCGTGCGGGTGCTGCCGCCGCGCCTCCGCGACTGGGTGCTGAGGCAGAGTTTTGCCTAGGCTGCCGCACGGTTCACCACCGCGCCGCGCCCCGCCCCGAGTCCGGGTCCGGACTCCGGTACAATGGAGAGTTTGCGGCCCCTGCCGCGAGGCTTTTCATGATTGCTGTCCACGGCGTCTCCATGCGGTACGGGTCGAAGGTCCTCTTCGACGACGTCACCACGACCTTTTCTGCGGGCCGCCGCTATGGCCTGACGGGCCCCAACGGCGCCGGCAAGTCCACGTTCATGAAGTTGCTGACGGGCGAGCTGCAGCCGCAGAAGGGCGCGGTCACCCGCCCCTCGAAGCTGGGCGTGCTCCGTCAGGACCAGTTCGCCTTCGACCAGTTCCGCGTCGTCGACACCGTCATCATGGGCAACGCGAGGCTGTGGGCCGCGCTCGAAGAGCGCAACACGCTCTACGACAAGGTCGACATGACCGACGAGGACGGCATGCGCCTCGGCGAGCTCGAGGGCATCGTCGGCGAGGAAGACGGCTACAGCGCCGAGAGTGATGCGGCGATCCTGCTGGCTGGTCTCGACATTCCCGACGAGCTGCACGAACGCACGATGCAGGAACTGCAGGGCGGCCAGAAGGTGCGGGTGCTGCTCGCGCAGGCGCTCTTCGGGCAGCCCCAGGCCCTGTTGCTGGACGAGCCGACCAACCACCTGGACCTCGACTCGATCCACTGGCTGAAGGACTTCCTCGTGCGCTACGAGGGCGCGCTGATCGTGATCTCGCACGATCGGCACTTCCTCAACGCCGTCGTCACGCACATCGCCGACATCGACTACGAGACGATCATCACGTACACCGGCGGCTACGACGACATGGTCGTCGCCAAGACGCAGATCCGCGGCAAGATCGAGTCCGACAACGCGCAGCGCGAGAAGAAGATCGCCCAGTTGAACGACTTCATCGCCCGCTTCTCGGCCGGCACGCGATCGAGCCAGGTGACGTCGCGCAAGAAGGAAGTCGAGCGCCTGCAGACGACCGAGCTGGCGCGGTCCAACATCCAGCGCCCCTTCATCAAGTTCGCCATCGAGCGACCGTCGGGCAAGCTCGCCCTCGAGTGCAAGGCCGTCGCGAAGGCCTACGAGCACCTCGAGGTCATTCGCGACTTCTCCGCTGTCGTCAATCGCGGCGAGAAGATCGTCATCGTCGGCCGCAACGGCGTCGGCAAGACCACGCTGCTCAAGGCACTGCTGGCCGATGCCCCCGGCGTGGATCCCGATCCGGCCGCCCGCGACGACGGGCAGGTGCGCTGGGGGCACGAGGTGTCGGTCGGCTACTTCTCGCAGGACCACACGGGCGCCATCGCGAAGGGGACGACGGCCGTCGAGTGGCTCCACAGCTTCGCGCCCGACGCCGCGCGACAGGACATCCACGGCCTGCTCGGGCAGATGCTGTTCAGCGGCGAGGAAGGCCACAAGCCGACGGCGGCACTCTCCGGTGGCGAGACGGCCCGGTTGCTGTTCTGCCGTCTCATGCTGCAGAAGCCCAACGTGCTGGTGTTCGACGAGCCGACCAACCACCTCGATCTCGAGTCGATCAACGCGCTGAACATCGCCCTGCAGAAGTACGAGGGCACCGTGTTCCTGGTCACGCACGACGAGGACCTGATCGACGAGGTCGGCACCCGCGTGTGGCACTGCACGCGCGACGGGATCGAGGACTGGAAGGGCTCGTACGAGGAGTACGAGGCGGCCAAGGCGTAGAAATGCGCTAGCATCGCCTCCAGCGCGCCCCGCGCGCGCGGAAGCGGCATGTCCAGCTCCTCCGCACCGGCCTCGGTGCAGCTCGCGACGATGCGACGCGGCGTGATGATCACGCTGGTCGTCGCCGCGGTGTACTTCGTCAGCGCCCACCTCGGGACGTTCTGGACCACCGCCGGCCGGACGTCCACCCCCATCTTCCCGGGTGTGGGCACTGCACTGGCGGTGCTCCTCCTCTACGGTCGGCACTACTGGCCGACCATCCTCGTGGGTCGGCTGCTCGCCTTCTGGCTCGCCGATCCCGAGCTGTCCCCGGGGCTGATGGTCGCGATCGCCGGCGGCAATGCGTTCACCGCCTGGCTCGGCAGTTGGCTCATCACCCACTGGGGCTGCCTGGATCCTGCGCTGACCCGGCTGCGCGACGTCCTGTGGCTCGGCCTCGGTGGGGGCATCGCGGCGTCTGTCGTCGGCGCGACGCTCGGGGCCTCCGCGATGTGGCTCGGGGCGGGCGTCCCCACCACGGCCCTGGCCGGGACCTGGCTGCGCTGGTGGCTGGGCAGCGTCGGCGGCGTCCTGGTGGTCACGCCGCTCGCCCTGGCCTGGGGCACGGGGGAACCCGTCCCCCGCACGTCCCGCTACTGGCTCCCCCTGCTCGGGTGCGTGGCCGTGACCTCGGCCATCAGCGCCTGGGTCTTCCTCGGGTCGCGGCCGGCGCTCGGCATGACGTGGATGGTCTTCCCCGCCCTGCTCTGGAGCAGCCTCGCGTTCGGCGTGCGCGGCGCCACGCTCGCGCTGCTGCCCGCCACCGTCATCGGCGTGGCCGGTGCCTCGATGGGCGTCGGCATCCTCAGCCGGACCTTCGACGCCGATGTCAGCTACGTCCTGCTGCAGCAGTTCGTGACCGCCGCCTCGTTCACGTGTCTCGTGCTGGCCGTGGTCGCCGACGAACGACGCGGCAAGCAGGCCCTGAGGGATCGCGAGCACCGGCTGCACCTGGCGCTGGCCGCAGCGCACTCCTTCGGCTTCGAGTTCGACCGCGCGAGCGACATGGTCGAACGAACCTCGGAGTGCGCCGAGATCCTCGGGCTACCGCCCGACGAGGCCGAGCGTGGGTCGGCAAGGGCCTTCATCGCTCGTGTCCACGAGCACGACCGCCAGCAGTTCAGCGACGTGCTGGCAGCGGTCACGCCCCAGCAGCCCGCCGCGAAGCTGGCCTATCGGTTTGCTCGCGCCGACGGACGCCTCGTCCACATCTAGGAGTCCTGCACGGCCACCTTCGACGCCGAAGGCACGCTGACGGGCCTGGTCGGCGTGGCGATGGACGTCACGGAACGACGCCTCGCGGAACAGGAGCGCGAGAGCCTGCTGACGCGCGAACGCGCGGCACGCCAGGAAGCCGAGCAGGCCATGCTCCTGCGGGACGAGTTCCTCGGGACCGTGTCGCACGAACTGCGCACGCCGCTCAATGCCATCGTCGGCTGGGCGCAGATTCTCCAGTCGGGGCCGCGTACCGCCGACGCGCTGCAGTCGGGGCTGGCGACCATCGCCCGCAACGCGCGACTGCAGACGCAGTTGATCGACGACCTGCTCGACCTCAGTCGCCTCGGGGGCGGACGGCTGCGCCTCGACGCGCAGCCGATCGACGTCGTCGGGGTCGTGCGTGATGCGGTGCTGGCCGTGACGCCGGCGGCCTCGGCGCGGGACGTCCGCCTGTACCAGGAGGCGCCCTCTGCGCCGCTCCTGGTGACCGGTGATGCCGAGCGCCTGCAGCAGGTGTTCTGGAACCTGCTCGTGAACGCGGTGAAGTTCACCGAGCCGGGCGGCAAGATCCGCGTGCAGGTCGACCAGGTCGACGGCCGCGCCCGCATTCGCGTCAACGACACGGGCAAGGGCATCTCCCCCGACTTCCTGCCCCACGTGTTCGACCGGTTCCGCCAGGCCGACGGATCGACGACCCGCCGCCACAGCGGCCTCGGCATCGGCCTGGCCCTGGTGCGTCAGTTGGTGGAGATGCATGGCGGCGCGGTGAGCGCCGAGAGTCGCGGCGAGGGCCTCGGGGCCACGTTCACCGTCGAACTGCCGTCCCTGCGCACCGGCCCGCATCCCGTTCCGTTGCACACCGGCACACCCTCCCCCGTCGTCGAGCCGCATCGCGGCCTGACCGTGCTGGTGGTGGACGATGACCCCGATGCCCGTGAGGTGTGCAGCCATCTGCTCGAAGCGAGTGGCGCGCGTGTGCTGACCGCGGCCGGCGCCGAAGACGGCCTGCAGCTGGTGCGGTCCGAGCACCCCGACGTGCTGGTGGCGGACATCGGCATGCCCGGCGTCGACGGCTACGCGTTCATCAAGGCCGTGCGGGCCCTGCCGCCCGACGAGGGGGCCGACATCCCCGCGGTCGCCCTGACGGCGCTGGTTCGTGACGAGGACCGCCGTCGCGCCATCGAGGCCGGGTACCAGTCGCACCTCGCCAAGCCCGTGAACCGCGATGCCCTGCTCACCACGCTCAGCCGTCTGCACCCACGGCGAAATCGATCGTGACCACACCCGGCGCGGCATCGACACGCACGTGCCGCACCATCCGCGCCAGCATGGCGAGATCGGGGCCACCGCGCGGGGCGGCGGACGTGCCTGCCGAGCGGCCCTCGGCCGCGTCGGCGACGGCTTCGGCGAGGAGTTCGTTCAGCAGCGTGACGGGCAGGGGCACGGTGCCCGCGATCCTGGCGCCGGTCAGCGCCGGGAGCCCGGTCTCGACCTGATGGCGCAACCAGGCCTGCAGGCGTCCTTCGGTCATGGGTCGATCTCCGTGAGTACGGGGCGAACGGGTAAACGCCGGCAGCGGCTGCCCCGCGCCGGCCACGTGGAGGCGTGCGTCGATCTGGAGACCGCCGGCCGTGGACCGGCAGGTGAGACTCGCGACATGAGGCCAGAGTGGCGCCGCGTCGCCCAGTGCGGGAATCTCGGCCAGCCAGATGTGCACGAGACGTCCTGATAGCCGCACGAAAGACGGGAGCGGCGCACGTTGCAGCCCCCACGCCACCAGTTGCGAGGCCAGTTCCAGCGTGACGACGGGCGTGGGACGCAGTGACACGTCCGGGTGCAGCGTCGCATTGGCGTAGAACGACCCGTACCGCACCTGGACCTGCTGGTCGGTGCCGAGCGTGAGCGAGACGCCGTCCGGCAATCCCGGCAGCAGCGGCAGGACTTCCTCGATCACCGTGCGGTAGACCGGGAGGACGGCCGAGACCCTGGCGCCCTGGAGCCGTGGCAGCCCGGACCGCAGTTCACCGAGCAGGACGTCGTTCAGGGGCATGGGCCCAGTCGGAAGCACATCCTGCGCCAGCGGCTCATCCGGCCGCGCGCCCGAGCGCCACGACGATGTCGTACTCGGCCGGGGTCACCGGTTGGACCGACAGGCGACTCCCCTTGCGGGTCACCATCATGTCCTCGAGCCCGGCGGTGCGCTTGAGCACGTCCAGCGGCACGGTGGACGGGAATCGCTCGACGAATCCGATGTCGACCATGAACCACGTCGGGGAGTCGCGCGTGCTGCCCGGATCGTAGTAGTCGTGCCCGGGGACGAACGCCGAATGGTCCGGATAGCCCGGCCGCACGATCTCCGCCAACCCCGTGACCCCCGAGGGGCTCGCGTTCGACGCGTAGAACAGCACGCCGTCGCCCACCTGCATCTGATCACGCATGAAGTTGCGCGCCTGGTAGTTGCGCACACCTTCCCAGCTCGTGCGGCCGTCACGCGCCAGGTCGGCAATCGTGTAGGCGTCTGGCTCGCACTTCATCAACCAGCACCGTCGGGACATGTGATGCCTCACCTTTCGAGGAAGGGATGGGCCCCCGGTCCATCGCTCGACATCGTCCCCGTCTGTCCGTACGGAAACGTCATAGTGATGGGGTTCATGAAGATGAGCCGGGTGCGTAAAGTGTAATTTCTTCGTCGGTATTTCGACGACGCCGAGGCGAACCCGACGCCGTTCTCGCCACAATTCGAGCAAATCCCGCCGGGACGGGGTTGGCCGCAGCCGTGCACTGGAAGTGGACAGCGTGTCGCCCCTCCGTGCACACGCGCCCATCAATGACCCGACACCTGATCGTCCCCTCCCTCTTCGCCTCGCTCCTCGTCGTCCTCCCCTCCGCTTCGGTGGTCGCACAGCCCGTGCCGGAGCTGCTCGTCGCCCCACGGGCGGCCTCCGCGGCCCCCCGACGCGACGTGCCCGCGCGACGGATGCGCAAGGCTCGCGTCAACCCCGCCGCCCTCGAGGCCCAGGCCCTGCGGCTGGCGCTGTTCGACGACGTCCAGGTCACGTTCGCCCGCCGGTCGTTCAGCCGTCCAGGTGCGGACAAGGCCGTGTGGGTCGGCGACGGCGAGAACGGGGCGCAGGCGGTGCTGACCGCCGTGCGTGGGGTCGTCACCGGGACCGTGTTTGCCGACAACCGCACGTTCGAGATCACCATCGACCCCGACGGTCAGTACACCGTGACCGAGCTCGACCCCGGTGCCTTCCCGACCGACGATCCGATGTTCGATGATTTCCAGTTCGAAGTCCTGGAGGCGCCAGACGGCTTCGTCGGTGACCAGGCGGTTGCGGCCGCCACCACCGAGGCCGCTCTCACCGGGACGCCGGTCGGCATCGACGTGATGATCGTGTGGACACCCGCCGCCGAGACCGCCGCAGGCGGTCGGGCGGCCATGGAGAGCCTGGCGTTGAACTCGGTCGCCACCACCAATCTCGTCTACCGCAACAGCGGGATCGGTGCGCAGTTGACGCTCGTGTACGCCGCCCCGGTGAACTGGGTCGAGACCCCGACCAGCATCAGCACCGACCTGAACGCCATTCGCAGCAGCGGCGACGGCAAGCTCGAGGAGGTGCATGCCCTGCGCACCCAGTACGGCGCCGACGTGGTCTCGCTCATCGGCCAGGGCTACGCGACGTCCGGCGCGTGCGGCATCGGCAGTCTGATGACCACGGTCTCCACCTCGTTTGCCAGCGCGGCCTTCAACGTCGTCGACCGCACCTGCGCGGTGGGCAACCTCTCCTACGCGCACGAGGTCGGCCACAACCAGGGCCTCCACCACGACCCGGCCAACGCGACCAGCACGCCCTCGTATCCCTACGCCTACGGCTACCAGCATCCGTCCGGCCTCTTCCGCACGGTCATGTCGTACGGCGGCGCCACGCGCATCGCGTACATGTCCAACCCGACCGTCATCTACAGCGGGGCGCCGACGGGCACGAGCAGCCAGGACAACGCGCGCGCGCTCAACGCCAACGCCGCGACGGTGGCGGCCTTCAAGGGTCTCGGCGGCGGCGGTGGCCCCGTGACGCCGACGTGCACCTACACGGTCTCCACGACGTCGCTGAGCTTCTCGGCGAGCGGCGGCTCCAAGTCGGTGTCGCTGTCGACCCCGGCGGGATGCGCGTGGACGGCCTCGTCGGGTGCCGCATGGGCCGCGCTCACCAAGGCCAGCGGCACAGGCAACAGCAGCGTCACCGTCACCACGCCGTCCAACACCGGCGCGGCGCGGAGCACGGTGGTGACCATCGCCGGCACGCAGATCGCGGTCAGCCAGGCCGCGCCCAAGGCGGGCCGCACCAAGCGCTAGCTGCGACCCGGCGCGGGCGGCGTGCCCTCGTAGTACTGCCGATACATGCCGCGCCGGAACAACCAGCCCCCGAGAGGGCCGAGCCAGCCGAGCACGTAGTACATGTGCCGCAGGTCGATCAGCTCGATCAGGTTGCCGTCGAAGTCGCGGACGAAGAAGAACCAGTGCCCTCGCGGCGACTGCTCTGGCGTCGTCACGATCTCGAGGCCCTTGGCCTGCAGCCACGCGTGCCACTTGTGGATGTTGCGGACCTCGAAGCTGAAATGGGTCTGCCCGACGCGATTCCAGGGAATCCGTTCGGGCGGGCATTGCGGCTCGAAGCCGAAGATCTCGAGCGTGGCCCCACCGGGCACCCGAATCCACCCGATCTTGCAGCGCGGGGCCTCATGATCCAGCCCGACCCCGAAGAAGCTGCGCACCCGCTCGGGTGGCGCATCCGACACCCCCACCAGCGGGCACCCGAACACGTCCGAGTAGAACTGCACGAACCGGTGGAAGTCGGACACGGTGATGCCGACGTGACTGAACGACTGGACCTTCATGGGCGCTGCGCGGCCGCGGGCGTCGTGCCGGCGGCGGCGTCCTCCGGAAGGCGCAGATCGGTGCGCCGCAGGTGGTCGGCGACACGCAGGGCCTGCGCGACGATGGTCAGGCCGGGATTGACGGCCGCGGACGACGGAAAGAACGAGGCATCGACGACGAAGAGGTTCGACACGTCGTGGGTCCGGCAATAGGTGTCGAGGACGGACGAGGACGCCTCGTGGCCGAACACCAGCGTGCCGCACTGATGCGTCGTGTTCTTGCTGCGGTGCGAGTGGGCCATGACCTTCCACGCCCCGAGCCGGCGCAGCATGCGTGAGGCTTCACGCACCAGTTCCTCGTGCGCCGCTTCGTTGTTGGGGGTGTACTCCAGCCGGATGCGTCCGTCCTCGGTCAGCGTCACGCGGTTGTCGACGTGAGGCAGATCCTCGGACATCGCCAGCCAGTCCACACCGCGGGCGACCCAGGCGTCGTACGCCCACTCGGGAATCCACGTCACGTGCCCGCCGAACCATGTGTCGCCGACGACCTTGGCCATGAGGCCGTGCGTGCGGCCCTGTGACTGGATCTGCCCCAGCGGATAGGACCCGTGGCGGCCGCGCAGGTAGAAGTCGTTGATCGCCACGGTCTTCTGGAACACGGCCGTGTTCACCCGGAACGGGTAGAACCCCTGCATCATCGTCGCCAGGTGCGCCATGTAGCGGCGGCCGACCAGGCCCGACGAATTGGCCAGGCCGCGCGGATGTTGCGGCGTCGCCGATCGGAGCAGGAGGATTGCGGAGTTCACCGCACCGCACGCGACCACCACGAGAGGCGCCTCGACGCGCACCTCGCGGCCGTCGCGCTCGACGTCGACGGCCTCCACCCGCGTGCCGTCGCGGCTCGTGACGAGCCGACGCGCCAGGGCGTGCGTCCACACGGTCACGCCGGCCTCCCGCGCTGGGCGGACGCAGCACACGTCCGCATCGCTCTTGCGATGGATGCGGCAGGGGAAGGAGTTGCACGTGTTGCACAGCTGACAGCCGCCAGGTCGGCCGGGCTCGATCAGGCCGAGCGGCAGCGGCGACGGATGCAACCCCTGACGCTCGAGGCCGGCGACGACGGCCTGCATCGCCTCGGCGTGCGGGACCGGTGGGTGCGGAAAGGGACCGCGGGGCGGCTCGGTGGGATCCGCGGTGGCGTCGCCGTGGACCTGGTACAACCGCTCGGCCTCGTCGTACCAGGGCGCCAGATCGTCGTAGGTGATCGGCCAGGCCGGGGAGCCGCCGTCGCGGTGAGCGATCTCGCCGAAGTCCTCACGACGGAGGCGATAGAGCACGCTGCCCCAGTACTTGGTGTTGCCGCCGACGTTGTAGTGCGTATACGGCTGGAACTCCTGGCCGTCCCGATCGACCCAGCGTTCCATGGTCCGATAGCGCAGGTCCTTCCAGACGGCGGCCGGGCTCCAGTTCTCCGGCTCGGACGGCACGTCGCCGCCGCGCTCGATCACCAGGATGCGGCGGCCGGTCGAGGCCAGCGCATGCGCCACGGTGCCGCCTCCCGCACCCGACCCGATGATCACCACGTCGAAGGCGTGCGTCTGCATCGTGGCGTCAGCGCTGCGCGCGCCCGGCGTCGGCGGTCGTCATGATCTGGTCCATGAGGCGTTGATCGTCGATCGCCCGATCCAGCTGCATCTCCGGTGGCCGTCCGGTGCGGATACCGACCACGAAGTCGCGATACATCGCCTGATACCCGCGGATGTCCCTGAAACCGGGCAGGATCAGTCGTGGCAGGCGACCACGACGTCTGGCCACCACGAACGCGCCGTTGGACTCGAACGTGATCACGCCGTCGCGGCCGAAGAGCTTCGACAGGCGCAGGCCCCGGAACAGGGACGGAATCTCGCGCGAGTAGTACAGCGCGCCGACCGCTCCCGAATCGTACTCGAAGCCGACCAGCAGGCTCTTGGCGCGCCGGTCGGGTCCGTCACTCGACACGGCCGGACGGTAGCCGTGCGCGCGCGTGATCGTCGGCCCGAGACTGCCAGCTACGTGCAGCCAGTGAATGCCTTCCTCGAAGAACGCATCGCCGCCCGCCATCGCCTCGTCGTTGCGCCAGTCGTCGGCCGCCTTCAGGCGGTGCGCAATCGTCGTGAAGTGGGCGAAGACGAGGTCGCCCACGACCCCCTCGGCCAACAGTCGCCGCAGCGTCACCGCGAGCGGCTTGTAGTGATCGTTCTCGCCGACGATGACGATGCGCCCCGCGCGCTCGCGGGCCTCGCGCACCGTGAGGTAGTCGGCCATGGTCGGAAAGGCGGGCTTCTCGACCAGCACGTGCTTGCCGGCCGCGAGCGCCTGCAGGGTGAGGTCGAGATGGAAGCGCGGCGGCACGGCGACGACGACGGCGTCGACGCGGGGATCGGCGATGGCGGCCGTGTAGTCGCCGAAGGCGGCCACGCCACCGAACTCCCGACGGTAGGCGTCGGCCTTGCCGGCGTCACGGCTCGCGAAACTGCAGGTGACGTCCGAGCCCAGGGCTCGCAGGTGCTGACAGTGCACCCGGGTGATGAAGCCGCAGCCGAGAAACGCGAGATGGACGGGACCAGGCATCAGGGCGGGCGCCCCCGGTGACGGGGCAACCCGTCGAGTGTACGCTGGATCCCGACACCATGGCTCAGACGCGACGTGCATTCCTGACGGGGCTGGCAGGGGCGGCGGCAGCCTCGACGTTCCCAACATGGCCCGTGGCCACGAGCGCCGCGCCGGCCGCCATCGGCGCCCCCCCCCGCGGCGCGCGCTGGCCGGCGTCGGCGTCGGAGCGGGCGTGGCTCGGGTTGCCGGACGCGGCCCGCCATCGGCGGGGCCTGTCGTCGATCGGCGCGGCTCGTGCCGCCCGGTCCCCGGAGGGGCACGCAACCGCGGCGACACAGGTGACCGCCCCAGCCGATCCGCACCCGTTGGCGGCACGCTTCCCCGACCTGCGCCGGCGGTTCGTGTTCGAGTACTACCCCTGGTACGACTCCGACCCCTGGTATCACTGGAACGAGGCCGGTCGTACACCACCGTTGGACGTCTCGGCGTCGTCGATGCCCCGTCTGGGGCCGTACGACTCGTGGGATCCGCGCGTGATCGAACAGCACGCGCGCTGGATGACCGAGGCCGGCATCGGCGCCATCAACCTCAGCTGGTGGGGGCGCGGCGACTACACCGACCTCGCGGTCCCGCGCGTCATGGACGTGATGCGCGACCACGACATCAAGGTCACCTTCCATCTGGAGCCGTATCGCGACGACCGCGCCGGCCGCTACGCCGAGGACCTCCTGTTCCTGCTGCGCGAGTACGGCGAGAAGCGGCGCTGGGACACGTTCCTCCTGCTGGAGGACGGCGACGGCCGCGTGGCTCCGGTGTTCAAGTCGTTCCGGACGATCCTGCCGAGTTCGGTCCAGGACTGCCTCGGCCGCATCTTCGCGGTCCCGGACTACACGTCGGATGGCGACTGGCGGCGCCAGACCGACGGCGTGCGCGAGGAGATGCGGCGCGACTTCTCGCGCCTCTACCTGCTGGCCGACTCCCTCGACGTCGGCCGCACCGGCGCGAGCGGGTTCGACGGACTCGCGGTCTACGACAACTTCGTGACGCCGCCGCAATGGACGCGCATCGCCCAGGACGCCACCGACGTCGGCCTGCTCTACTCGTTCAACGTCAACCCCGGGTTCGACCGGTATCCGGACCGGGAGCCCCCGCCACCGCCGGACGTCGACCCCTGCTACGGTGGGCCCCTCGGGTTCGAGCCGGGCGGCCAGCACCCCGACTGGGCCGCGATGAACGCGCGGCAGGCGGCGCAGGAGCTCGCCCTCGGGCGCATCCGCGAGTCGTTCGACACCACGACGGCCCTGCAGCACCAGGCCGGGACGACCAACCAGGCCCGCGGCTTCTTCCTGGCCTACGTGAACTCGTTCAACGAATGGCACGAGGGGTCGCAGTTCGAGCCCGCCAGGGATTACGCCGACCTCACGCCCGAGGAACGCCGGTACGGGTATCACAATCCGCCCGACGGCATGGCCCGTCTGCGCCAGTTGCGCGCCCTGATGGACGGCCTCACGACGCGACAGGCCACGGCGAGGGGGGCCCCGCCTCGGCTATGATTCGTCCCCGTGCATACCCTTGACCTCTTCCGCCTCGATGGACGACGCGCCCTCATCACCGGAGCCAGCCGAGGACTCGGCAGGGAGATGGCGCTGGCCATGGCCGACGTCGGCGCCGATGTCGTCATCACCGGCCGCACGGCGGAGACGCTCGAACGCACGGCCGAGGAGATCCGGGCGCGTGGGCGTCAGGCGTGGACGCGGGTCGTCGACATGGGCGTGCCGGACGCCTGCGAGCAGGCATGCGTGGAGATCAGGGACACACTCGGCCCGATCGACATCCTCGTGAACAACGTCGGCAACCGCGTGACCAGCGGCGCCATCCAGGACGAACCGCAGGCCACCTGGCGTCAATCGATCGACCTCAACCTGACGAGTGTGGTGGTGCCGACACGCATCTTCGGCGCGGCGATGATTGCCGACGCGCGCCCCGGCCGCATCATCAACATCGCGTCGATCAGCGGCCTCATCGCCAACCGCGGCATCGGCGGCCGCGACTACGAGACCGCCAAGGCCGCCGTCATCCAGTTCACCCGCTGCGCGGCCGTCGACTGGGCCCCGCACGGCATCACCGTCAACGCCATCTGTCCGGGACTCTTCATGACCGACGTCAACCGGGAGTGGAACGAGCGCCGCCCCGACGTGATCGAGGCGTTCGTGCGCAACGTCCCGATGGGGCGCCCCGGCAATCCGCCGGAGATCGGTCCGCTCGCGGTCTACCTGGCGAGCCAGGGCTCGTCGTACGTCACGGGTGCGGCCATCGTCATGGATGGGGGCTACACGTCCTGGTAGGGGCCCGCCCGAGGCGCCCGCGTCACTCGGTCGACGTCTGCTCCATCGTGCGAAGGTAAGCATCAGCTTCCACGATGGCCTGCTGCATGTCGACGAGCAGCGCATCGACGTCGCGCGACATGGCGGTCAGTTCCCTGGACAGCGCACCGAGCGCGCGGGCGTTGAGGTTGTGCTTGAGGAAGAGCACACGGTCGCGCAGCGGCCTGAGCACGGGGTCGATCTTCTTCTCGACCCGCTCCATCGACGCAATCAGCGCCTCGGTGCGACGACGAGTCTCCCGCAGTTCGCGCTCGCTTTCGGCCCGCATCGTGCGATCCGAGTACTTGCCGAGTTCGCTCTGCCACTCCTTGAAGAGATCCCTGGACACGTCGCGCACGCCGTTGATCCGATCGTGGACGTCCCTGGCGCGGTCCTCGCTGCGTTCGAGCTCCCGGTTGAGCCGCTCGTGCGTCTTCTCGAGATCACCGCCCTCGATGTCGACGATCTCCTTGAGGCGTTCGAGGGCCGTCTTGAACTCCTCCTGCGCCTTCGTCTGCGACTCGCGGGCTTCCTTGACGCGCTTGACCAGGATGTCGCGCTTCTCGAAGCCGACCTTCTTCATGGCCTTGTAGTAGAGGCGGTCGCATCCTGCAAGCGGCACCGCGCCGCCGACGAGCAGGATCACCACGAGCGCACGGGTCCACCACCGGATCGAGGGCTGCCACACCATGCCCAGCAGTGTACCGTCAGCGCGGCCGGTCCGGCCGTCGTCGGTGATAGGTGGCGACACGCCAGACGTACCAGCCGATGAGCGCGCTCAACACGACCGCCGAGATGGGCCCCAGCACATCGCGCACGCGGCCGACGCGGTGCTGCAGCTGGTAGCCCGCCACCACCAGGAGTGCCGTCCATGCCGTCGTCCCGATGGCGGAACAGACCAGGAACGTCCAGAGGGGCACCCGTGCCATGCCTGCGGGCAGGGAGATGAGTGTGCGGATGGTGGGGACAAGGCGACCGATGAGCAGCGCCGACACGCCATGC
>LNFM01002810.1_pt1 | contig 47778 bp, 39 predicted proteins | sample 596031 | NCBI WGS metagenome assembly LNFM01 (sample SAMN04254537, study PRJNA301005) | activated carbon metagenome | isolation source: dual media filters at the Ann Arbor, Michigan drinking water treatment plant | place: USA: Ann Arbor
CGTGCGATCGCCGCGCCCGAAGAGAAGCCGCCGATCGTGCTGAAGGGGCTGGGGCCGCCCGATCCGCCACGGCCGAGGCGCTCGCCGCCGCCGCAGCCACTGTCGATGGAGCCGCCGCCGGAAGTGGCCGGGGCGGGACGGGGAACGATCTTCTGGAGGACCCCGGACCGGCCGCCGTCCGGACCTACCTGGCACGAGATCATCCGTCAGGGCGTCGGGTTCCCCGGACAGCATCGACGGCCGGCGCCGGCGCCTTGACCTTCTCCCGCCGGGGGAAGGGCGGATGTGGTAGAGCGTGTCGTCATGGAATGGGTTCTTCTCGGTCTGATCGTCGGCGTGATCGCGCTGGGCACGCCTGTGCTGGCGCTGATCGCTTTCCTGCGCAGTGGCGAGACGCGGCAATCCATCGACGCGCTGCAGGGCCAGATCCGCGACCTGCGCGCCGAGCTTGCGCGCCGTGGGCCGGCACCGGCGGCCGAGCCGCAGGCTGAGGTATCGCCGGTGCCGCCGCAGACTGATGCGCCGCCGGTGATCGAGCCGGCGGCCGCACCGCCCGTGGTCGCCGCGCCACCACCACCACCACCGCCGCCATCCTGGCAGCCCGCGCCGCCGCTGGCTCAACCGGCCGCCGCGCCGCTGCCGCCGTTGCTTGCGCCGGCCGCCGCTACCGCTCCGGCCGCGCCGCGCGCGCCGAAGCCGAGTCTCGAGCAGTGGCTGGGCGCGCGCGCTTTCGTGTGGGGTGGCGGCGTTGTGCTGGCGCTCGCGGCGATCTTCCTGGTGCGCTACTCGATCGAGCAGGGCTATCTGTCGCCGACCGTGCGCGTGATCATGGCGGCGCTGTTCGGCGCCGGCCTGATCGTCGGCGGCGACCGCATGCGCGGGCGCGACGATCGCGTGGCGCAGGCGCTGACCGCCGCCGGTGCCGCCGCGCTCTACGGCTCTTTGTTCTCCGCCGTGGCGCTCTACGGCATGATCCCGCGCTTCATGGGCGGCGTGCTGGCGCTGGCGCTGACGGCGGGCTGCATCGTGCTGTCGCTGCGCCACGGTATCTTTGTCGCCGCCCTCGCCTTCGTCGGCGGCTTCGTCTCGCCCCTGGTGATCGGCGGCGAGACGCCCAATATCCTGGCGCTGTTCGGCTACCTGTTCGCGACCGCCGCCGGCACCTTGGCGGTGATCCGCCATCGCGGCTGGTGGGTGCTGGGCTGGGGCGTGCTCGCGGGCACCAGCCTGTGGAGTCTCTTCTGGATGGTGCTGCGCGCCATGGACGGCGTGCGTTACGGCGCCGACGGGCAGATCTGGGTCGGCCTGTTCCTGGTCGGCGTCGCCGCGCTCTTCGTCTGGGCGACGTGGCAACGCGTGCGCGAGCAGGGCCAGCCCACCGACCAGGTCGTGCTGCAGGTCTGGGCCGCGACCCTGGTGACTGGCGGCCTACTGGTCGGCATCACCGTCGGCGATCCGATGCGCACCGCCGGCTGGCTCTGTCTCGGTCTTTACGGCGCTGGCATCTACGCCCTGGCGCGCACCGTGCCGCGCTTCCAGTACCTCGCCGCGTTGCCGCCGCTGCTATCGCTGGCGGCGCTCGCGGCGTGGTGGTTCGTGCGCGTCTTCCCGCCCGGCGCTGAGGTAATCGACGCGTTCGGGCCGACCTTGCTGATCATGGGCGGCGGCTTCGCCATCGCCGCCTATGCGCTGCTGTGGAACGCCGGCCGGCCGGGTTTCTGGGCCGGCGTCACCGTGGGCGCCACGCTGCTGCATTTCCTGCTCGGCTGGTACACGCTGCGCGGCACGTCGCCCGGCATGCCGTGGTCGCTGATCAGTCTCGGCCTGGCGCTGCCCTTCCTCGCCGCCGCCGATCGCCTGCAGCGCTGGCGCGGCGCCATGCCAGGCGCCACCGAGGCGCTGGGCGTGATGGCGGCCGGCGTGACGTTCTTCGTCGCCGCCGCGATCCCGCTCGAGCTTCGTCGCGAGTGGATCACCGTCGCCTATGCCTTCGAGCTCACCGCCATCGCCTGGATCGGCTGGAAGCTCGATATCCTGAGCCTGCGCTGGCTGTGCTGGCCGCTGCTGGGCACGGTCATGACGCGCTTCGTGCTCAACCCCTATCTGCTCGACTACCCGCTGGGCGGCATCCCGTTCCTCAACTGGATTCTGTGGGCCTATGGCCTGACCATCATCGCCTTCTGGCTCGGCGGACGGTTCCTCTCGGCGGTGCGCCAGGATCCGTTGTCGGAAATGGTGAAGGCCTCGACCGTGTTGCTGGGCTTCGTGCTGCTCACGCTGGAGGTCCGCAGCGTCTTCCAGCCCACCGGCCTGTCGGCACCGGGCACGACGTTCTACGAACGCGCCACCCTGGTGCTGGCCTGGGGCGGCTTCGCCCTGGTCGCACTCTACGCCTGGGGCAACAGCGGCTCGAAGGTGGCGCTGATGAGCTGGCGCATCGTCGGCGCGTTGAGCGCCTTCCTCGCGGTGGTCGTGCAGAGCGTGGTGATGAACCCGATCGCCGAGTCGGTGCGCGTCGGCACCACGCCGATCTTCAACGGCCTGCTGCTGGGCTATCTCCTGCCGGCGATGCTGGCGGCGCTGGCGCTGCGTATGGCGCGGCAGGCGGGCGAGAGTCGCGCCGTGGTCGTAGCGGCGCTCACCGCGATGATCCTGGCCTTCGCCTGGGTGACGCTGGAGGTGCGCCACGTCTTCGATCCGTCCTTCGCCGGCGATCCGTTCGATGCCGATGGCGTCGAGCTCTACAGCTACTCGGCGGCGTGGCTGGTCTTCGGCCTGGCGCTGCTGGCGATCGGCATGTGGCGCCACGTGCCGGCGCTGCGCCATGCCGGCATGATCATGGTGCTGCTGGTCGTGGCCAAGGTGTTCCTGATCGACATGTCGGGCCTGCAGGGGCTGCTGCGCGTGCTGTCGTTCCTCGGCCTGGGCGCGGCGCTGATCGGGCTGGGCTACGCCTATCGCCGCTTCGTCTTCGCCGCCGACGAGCGGCCGGAGCTCGTACCGCCGCCGCCTGCACCGGCGACGCCATGACGACCCGGGCTGTCGCATGTGGCTTTCAAAAGGCTGAGGGCGCGCCACTCCAGTGGCGCGGCGGCCGATCGAGAAGACGCGCCACGTTATGCGATAGCCCCGCCATGACGACGGACTTGTTTCCCGAGCTTCGCCTGTCGCGCGACGCGCTGGAGGCGTTGCAGCTCGATCGCCTGCGCGCCACGCTCGAGCACGCCTACGCCAACCAGGCGCCGTATCGCGCGAAGTGCGCGGCGGCCGGTGTGCATCCGTCCGACCTGAAGTCGCTTGCCGATCTCGCGAAGTTCCCGTTCACCGCCAAGAGCGACCTGCGCGACAACTATCCCTACGGCATGCTCGCCGTGCCGCGCGAGCAATGCGTGCGCGTCCACGCCTCCAGCGGCACGACGGGGCGGCCGACGGTGGTCGGCTACACCGCCGAGGACATCGCGACGTGGTCCGAGCTGATGGCGCGCTCGATCTGGGCCGGCGGCGGGCGGCCGGGCGACGTGGTGCATGTCGCCTATGGCTATGGCCTGTTCACCGGCGGGCTGGGCGCGCATTACGGCGCCGAGCGGCTCGGCTGCACGGCGGTGCCGATGTCGGGTGGCAACAGCGAGAAGCAGGTCCAGTTGATCGCCGAGTTCGGCGCGCGCGTCATCATGGTGACGCCGTCCTACATGCTGGCGCTGGCCGATGAGTTCGAGCGCCAGGGCGTCGACGTGCGCAAGACGGCGCTGCGCATCGGCATCCACGGCGCCGAGCCGTGGACCGAGAGCATGCGCCAGGAGATCGAGCGGCGCACCGGCATCGACGCCGTCGATATCTACGGCATCTCCGAGGTGATGGGGCCCGGCGTCGGCCAGGAGTTTCGCGACAGCAAGGACGGGCTGACCATCTGGGAGGACCACTTCCTGCCGGAGATCGTCGATCCCGACACCGGCCAGCCGACGAAAGAGGGCGCGATCGGCGAGCTGGTCTTCACCTCGCTCAGCAAGCGGGCGCTGCCCGTCGTGCGCTATCGCACGCGCGATCTGACGCGGCTGCTGCCCGGCACGATCGCCAGCATGCGCCGCATGGCGCGCATCACCGGACGCAGCGACGACATGCTGATCGTGCGCGGCGTGAATCTCTTTCCCAGCCAGGTCGAGGAACAGATCCTGCGCGAGCCTGATCTCTCGCCGCATTATGTGCTGGAGCTGTGGCGCGAGGGTCCGCTCGATGCGCTGAAGATCATCGTCGAGGCGCGCGAGGCGTTGGGCGATGCGCGCCGCGCTCAGGTGGCGGCCTCGCTGTCGGCGCGCGTGAAGACCATGTGCGGCGTCACCGCCGGTGTCGAGATCGCCGCGATGGGCGCCGTCGAACGCTCGATCGGCAAGGCCAAGCGGGTGATCGACCGTCGTCGATGAGGAGGATGGCCTTGATGCGCAGGATGGTTTTCGTGCTGCTGGCCGCGGTGCTGGCATTGCCGGGTGTGGCGCTGGCCGCGGGCAAGACGCACCGGCTTGTGCTGCAGGTCAGCGACAACGATGCGGAGAAGATGAACGCCGTGCTGAACGTCGCGGCCAATGTCTCGCGCCACTACGCCGCCGTCGGCGACGAGGTCGAGATCGTCATCGTCGCCTTCAACGCCGGCTTGCACATGCTGCGCGCGGACACCTCGCCGGTGAAGGCGCGGCTGGAGAGCTTCGCGCCGGGCATGCCCAACGTGACCTTCCAGGCCTGCGGCAACACCATGGAGGCCATGAAGCGGCGCGAAGACAAGGAGATCCCGATCCTGCCGGCGGCGAAGATCGTGCCGGCCGGCATCGTCACGCTGATCGATCTGTCCGAGAAGGGTTGGGTGATCGTCCGGCCGTAACGCAGCGGACGACCGGCTCCGCCGCTTGCGGACCGCCAGCGGGAGACCTACAACTTAACCGTGTTCCTGTGCGCAGGCCGCGCGATAGACGCGTTCGACGCAGGAGGCGGGAGATGCTCGGGGCAACAAGGCGAACCGCGAGTCTCGTGGTGGCGCTCGTGGCCGTGGTGCTGACGGGCTGCGGCGATGGCGATTGGTACGATCGCATCCGACACAGCGCGGCCAAAGACCTGACCGCGGCCAATGCCTGGCGCGACGGCGCGGCGGCGGGCGCGGTGCGCGATCTTCCGGTGGCCGTGCATGCCGGGGAGCGTCTGTGCGGCGGACCGCTCGGCAACTCGCGCTATGCCAATGGTGGCGCGCGCGATTTCGTGCGCTCGTCCATTCCAGCCTTCACCGATCGGCAGTTCATTCTGACCAGCGCGGGACCCGGCCGGACCATCGAGCGCCAGTTCTTCGCCGCCTCGGCGCGTCACGACATGTGCTACGGCGAGGGGCTCGCGACCTATCGGCGGACGCGCGCCGAGTGCGACGCGGACTTCATCGCCGACATGAACCGGCTGTGCGAGACGCTGGTCGACGAATCGGCCATATCGCTGGCCTCGTGTCGCTCGCGCGTCTTCTGGGCCGGCGCCGCCGTATCGGTATTCGGTGGCCTGCACTACGGCGACAACAGCCACAACACCTGCGAGTACGATGTCGGCTTGCGGCCGGCGCGCGACTCGGTCATCGCCGGCCGATTCCTGGCGCCGCAGGGTCGCGATGGAGAAAGCCTGCTGGTGCTGACGGCCGCGGCCGATCGCCGACGACTCGACCTCGCACTGACCGACATCGGCGGCAAGGGCGCGGCGCGGCGACAGGGAACGATCGATCTGTCGACGGTGGAACTGCACGATGCCGAGAGCGGGCGAGCGATCGACTGCGGCGGCGCTCCCTGCCGCCTGGGTGACCTGGTCGGCGCGCGCGACCTGCTGGCCTATGCGCCCAAGGCGATCGACCTGCAGGGCCAGGGACGCCAGCACCTGGTGCTGTTCGCGTTCCACGCGGGAGCTCGTCCCGAGAGCAGCTTCGGTCCCATCGTCGTGCCCCTGAGATTGGACCTGCGCGATGGCGTGCTCGTCGCCGCCGGCCGCGCTTTCCGTGCCGGCATCGGCGCGCAAGATGATGAGCCACCCGGCGTCATGCGTCTGCGGCGCCAAGCCGAGATCCTGCAGCACCGCATGCTGATCGGACGCGTGCTGCGGCCATGGACGGATACCACCGGCGCGCGCTGCGCAGGCGGCCAACAGATCGTGATCCCCAGCATCGATAGTCGCGGCGAGAACCGCGCGATCTTCGAGGTGCGTACGCTGCCGTTCTGCCTGCGCGGGCCGGACGTCGTGCGCATCGACATCGGCCGGTCGTGGAAGGCGGTGAACGGCGCCCTGGGATCGCCCGACGACGATGGCCATCACGAGGCCTACAAGCGCTTCCAGCATCCGCCGCTTCTCACCGCCGCCGCCGACGCCAAGGCCGGCGATCTTGACGTCTTGCACTTCTTCTTCCGCAGCAAATGCGACGGCGTCGCGGGTTGTACCAAGGCGGTCGGACTGTCCGGAACCGTCGACCTCAACGACATGCTGGTGCAGCGGTTGTGGCCGACCGGATCGAATGGCGAGGCGGCGTGGAGCGTCGAGCAACACCGCCCGGGTGCGCGCGCGGACGGGCCGGCGATCTTCCTCTATCGCGGATGGGATCGCCTGGGCTTTCCCTGGGTGACGGCGCGCGATGCCGGCGCTCGTACCGTCGCGCTGCTGTCGGCGACCTTGTCCAACTGCCAGCCCGTCAAATCCGACGTCAACCGCGAGGCGCGCCTTCGCCAGGAGCGGTTTCCCTATCTCGACGCGCTCGACCAGGCGTCGCTCGCCTTCGTCAATCGCATCGACATCGCCGCGACGGGCGAATGCAAGGAAGCGCATGCCGGCCATGCCGAACGCATCCGCATCAGCACGGTCTTCCCGAACCATCCCAGGGTCGAACGTCGTCCGACCTATCCTTTCGCCGAGTGGGTCGACCTGATCGGCAGCCGTGTCTGGAGCGGCGACCCGGCGCGGCCGCCGGCACGCCTGCGGGCGTCCGAAGCGTCGATCGTCGCCTCCTACTTGGCTATCGCGCCGATCGGCTTGTCGTTCGGCAGGGCGGGCGATGGACTTCTGTTCGTGCGGCCCGGTCGCAAGGACTGCTTCTACGACGCCGCCGCCGCTTTTCCCGCGGCGGCGACGCCCGCCTACGATGTCGACGATCCGCGTTGCCGCGATGGCCGCGCGCCGGCGACGGTCGGCCGCGCGGACGAACTCCGCTTGTTGCTGGTCGCGGCCAGGCAACCCGGCAAGCTGCGGACGTGGCAGGTCGAGGAGTATGTCTGCCCCATGCCCGCCGGGCTGGCGGACCGGGTCCTGCCGTTGGCCCAGGCGCCGGTGGCGGTCGCGCGCGCATCCGGCGATAGGCCCGACACGGCGGCGTTGGTCTACCGCGATACCGCCGGCCATATCGCGATCGACACGATCACCTTCGAGGCGCCGCGCAACGCCGAGGGTCTGCCGCGTCCCGCGATCTCGGGCGTGGCCTGCGCGCACGACGACGAAGCGCGATGGACCGTGGCCCGGCCGTGGTCGAAACCGTGGACCACGCCGGATAGCGGGCCGGTCGCGACGCGCTGATATCAGGCGCGCGCGATCCTGAGGATGTTGGTCGCGCCTGGCGTGCCGAAGGGCACGCCGGCGGTGATCACCAGCCGGTCGTCGGGCTTGGCCAGCTCCTCCTGCAACGCCATGACGCGCGCGGTCTGGACCATGTCGGCGAAATTGTGCGCGTCCTCGGCGAAGGCGGCGTGCACACCCCATACCAGCGCCATGCGCCGGGCCGTCGCCATCTTGGGCGTCAGGCAGAGGATCGGCACGTCGGGCCGCTCGCGCGCGGCGCGCAAGGTCGTCGAGCCCGACGTCGTGTAGGTGACGATCGCCGCGGCCGACAGCGTGTGCGCGCATTGCCGGGCGGCGGCGCTGATGGCGTCGGCCGAGGTCGGCTCGGGCTCGTGGCGGCTGGAATCGTTGATCTGGCGGTACATCGGATCGCGTTCGACGCGCGCCAGGATGCGGTTCATCATCTGCACCGCCTCGACCGGGTACTCGCCCGAGGCGGATTCCGCGCTCAGCATCACCGCGTCGGCGCCGTCGTAGACGGCCGTGGCGACGTCGGAGGCTTCGGCGCGCGTCGGCGTCGGCGAATGCACCATGGAGTCGAGCATCTGGGTGGCGACGACGACGGGTTTACCGAGATGGCGCGCGGCGCGCAGCATCATCTTCTGGATCGGCGGTACGTCCTCGGGCGGCAATTCGACGCCGAGATCGCCGCGCGCCACCATCAGGCCGTCGGTGATGGCGAGGATGTCGTCCAGGTGCTCGATGGCGCCGGGTTTCTCCATTTTTGCCATGACCGCGGCGCGATCGCCCACCAGCTTGCGCAGCTCGGCGATGTCGTCGGCGCGCTGCACGAAGGACAGCGCCACCCAGTCGACGCCCAGCTCGAGCGCCGAGTCGAGGTCGCGGCGGTCCTTGTCGGTCAGCGGCGAGAGCGGCAGCAGCACGTCGGGGACGTTGACGCCCTTGCGGTTCGACACGTCGCCGCCGACCTCGACCTCGGTGTCGATCGTGTCCTGGCTGTGTTTCTTCACCCTGAGCCGGATGCGGCCGTCGTCGATCAGCAGCGTGCTGCCGACCTGGATCGCCTGGAAGATCTCAGGATGCGGCAGCGGCGCGCGCTTGGCCGTGCCGGGCTCCTTGGTCATGTCGAGCCGGAACGCCTGGCCGGGCGTCAGGTGGGCGCGATCGCCGACGAAGGTGCCGACGCGGATCTTCGGCCCCTGCAGGTCGGCGAGCACGCCGATCGGCCGGCCGAACTCGGCCTCGAGCGCGCGGATGATGTCGACGCGGGCGCGATGGTCCTCGACCGTGCCGTGGCTGAAATTAAGACGGAATACATCGACGCCAGCGGCGAAGATGGCGCGGATGCGCTCTTCGGTCGAGGTGGCCGGGCCGAGAGTGGCGACAATCTTGGTGCTGCGGCTGCGATGCATAGAGGGGTCCTTGGGGCGCGCACTGTAGCCCGCACTATGCCATCGATCGCGACGGAATGATGACTTCTGTGTCCTTCTCCCCGCGAAGGCGGGGAGAAGGTGCCGAGCGCCAGCGAGGCGGATGAGGGGCTTCTCGTTCAACACCATGGGCGGTGCGGGTTGAAGCACAGTGAATTCGCGGGGAGAAGGAGTCATGAGGATTTCTTCGCCCGCTCCGCGACGCTGAAGCCGCCCATCTGCTCGTAGAGTTTGACCACCGCGGCGTCGTCGAGGCGGCCCCATCCCGCCGCCGAGGCCATCAGGAACAGCTGATGCGCGGTGGCGGCCAGTGGCAGCGCCTGCTTGACCTCGCGGCCGGTGTCGAGCACCAGGCCGAGATCCTTGACGAAGATGTCGACGGCGGAGAGCGGCGTGAAATCGCCCTCGATCATGTGCGGCGCGCGGTTGGCGAACATCCAGGAATTGCCGGCGCTGTTGGTGATCACGTCGTAGAGCGCGCGTGGATCGGCGCCGGCCTTGGTGCCCAGCGCCATGGCCTCGGCGGTCGCCGCGATATGCACGCCGGCCAGCAGCTGGTTCACCGTCTTGACCAGCGAGCCGATGCCCGGCGCGTCGCCCAGACGATAGACCTTGCCGGCGACCGCCTCGAGGATCGGCTCGGCGCGTGCGTAGGCGTCGGCGGTGCCCGAGGACATGATGGTGAGCTGCCCGTCCTTGGCGCGCGCGGCACCGCCGGACATCGGTGCGTCGAGCAGCGGGTGGCCAGCTTGCGCCAGGCGCTCGCCGAGACTCTTGGTGAATCCCGTCGGCACGGTGGCGCATTGCACGACCACGGCGCCTTTGGGCAGCGCGCCGATCGCACCGTTCTCGCCGAATAGCACCGCCTCGACCTGCGGCGCGCTGACGACGACGATCACCAGCGCGTCGGCTTTCGCGGCCGCGTCCCTCGGCGAGTCGGCGATCACGCCACCGGCGGCGATCAGCGCGTCGCAGGCGGCGGGGTTCATGTCGACGCCGACCACACGATGGCCCTTGTCGAGCATGTTGCGCGCCATGCCCATGCCCATCGAGCCCAGCCCGACGACCGCGACGGTCAGCGTGTTGGTGCTCATGCGCTGATGCCGTAGGGCTTGGCCCAGCCGAGGCCGGCCGCGGTCGTGGTCTTCGGCTTGTATTCGAGGCCGACATAGCCGGCGTAACCGAGGCGATCGAGCACGCCCAGGACGTGGAGGTGGTTGGCCTCGCCGATATCGGGCTCGTTGCGGTCGGGATTGCCGGCGATCTGCACGTGGCCGATCACCGGGAAGAGCTTCTCTGACCGGCGCACCAGATCGCCCTCGGTGACCTGGCAGTGATAGAGGTCGAACTGCAGCTTGAGATTGGGGGCGCCGATCTCGGCGATGATCGCCGCGCCTTCGGTCGTGGTGTTCAGGAAGTAGCCGGGAATGTCGCGCCGGTTGATCGGCTCGATCACCACGTCGCGGCCATCCTTGGCCGCGCGCTCGGCGGCGCGCTTGAGGTTGTCGACATAGGTGCGGCGCATCGCCGAGAGATCGGCCCCTGGTGTGATCAGGCCGGACATCACATGCACGCGCGCGCAGTCGAGCGTCGCGGCGTAGCTCATCGCTGTCTCCAGCGCGGCTTTGAAGTCGGCCTCGCGCCCGGGCAGCGCCGCCAGCCCGCGCTCGCCCTTGCTCCAGTCGCCCGGCGGCAGGTTGAACAGCGCCTGGGTGAGCTTGTGCTTCTTCAGCTGCACGGCGATGTCGGCGGCGGGAAAGTCGTAGGGGAAGAGGAACTCCACCGCCTTGAAGCCGTGACCGGCGGCGGCGGCGAAGCGCTCCATGAATCCGATGTCCTGATAGAGCCAGGACAGGTTGGCGGCGAGTTTCAGCGGCATGGGGTTTTCCATTCTGTCGTCATCCCGAGCGTAGCGAGGCGACGGGGCTCAGGGCAATTTGGCGAACGCCTTGGAGAAGAAATCGGCGGCGCCGAAGTTACCGGACTTCAACGCCAGCGCGATGGTCGCGCCTGACGCTGTCGTGGTCGCCGTCCAGGGCACGCCGGGATCGATCTCCGGCCCGATGCGCAGCGCGCGGGCGCCCAGTGCCTGCACTACCGCGCCCGAGGTCTCGCCACCGGCGACGACCAGCCGGCGCACGCCGCCCTCGACCAGCCCCGTGGCGATGGCCGCCATCGTGGCTTCGATGCGCTTGCTCGACTCCTCGACGCCATAGCGCGCCTGCACCGCCTTGACGCGCTCCGGCGCCGCGCTGGCGTAGAGCAGGGCAGGGCCCACCTGCTTGCCGGCCCAGTCGAGCGCCTGCTTCGCCACGTCCTTGCCGTCGCAGATCGCCTCGGTGTCGAGCTCCAACGCCGCGCCGCCGCCGCCGCGATAGGCGGCGATCTGGCCCAGGGTCGCGGCCGAGCACGAGCCGGCGATGATCGCGGCCTTGCCGTCGGCCTTGGGCAATTGATCCGCCGCGCCGGCGCGCAACAGCCCGGCCTTGCGGAAGTTGGCTGGCAGGCCCATGGCGACGCCCGAACCGCCGGTGACCAGCGCGAGATCGGCGACCGCCTCGCCGATGGTCATCAGGTCGGGATCGGTGCCGGCGTCGACGACGGCGTGGCGCACGCCGGAAGCCTTCAGCACCTCGATCTCCTCACGGATCGCGTTGGCGCCGGCCTGCACCGTGCGCAACCCGATCAGGCCGACCTTGTGCTTCGTCTGTCGCTGCAGCACGCGCACGAGGCTGGGGTCGGTCATCGGTGTGAGCGGATGGTCGCGCATGCTGGATTCGCTCAGCAGCACGGCGCCGACGAACAGATAGCCGTGGAAGATCGCGCGGCCATTGGCCGGGAAGGCCGGGCAGAAGATGGTGAAGGGCGCGTTCAATCGGTCGAGCAGCGCGTCGGCCACCGGGCCGATATTGCCGCGATCCGTCGAATCGAAGGTCGAGCAGTACTTGAAGAAGATCTGGCGGCAGCCGCGCGCTTGCAACGCCGCGAGCGCGTCGAGCGATTGGGCGATGGCGTCGGCGGGCGCGATGGTGCGGCTCTTCAGCGCCACGACGATGCCGTCGACATCGTCGAGCGCCATGTCTGACGCCGGCACGCCGATGGTCTGGACGGTGCGCATGCCGCCCTTGACCAGCATGCCGGCGATGTCGGTCGCGCCGGTGAAGTCGTCGGCGATGATACCTAAGAGCGCCATCTGATCCTTACCTTCCCCCGGAGGGGGAAGGAGGCGCGAAGCGCCGGATGGGGGGTGTCTCAACGACGTTGGTGTTCGTCTTCGACATCTCCCATCCGCACTGCGGGCACCTTCCCCTTCCGGGGGAAGGTAGCAGGTTTCCGCGTTATCGCACGTCGCCGTAGATGACCTCGCGATCCGACGGCCACTTCACACGGTAGCCGAGGCGGATCTCCTTCTGCTCGCCGGCGGCGTAGTCGTAGGTCCAGGCCATCACGCCGCGGCGATCCTCGACCGTGGGTTCGGTCGGCTTGGTCGTGGTGTCGAGCATCTCGACGGTGATGGTGTTGACCTCGGTGATCGGGACGCGGTCGACCACCGTGATCTTGATCGGGAAGTCGTGCAGGTTCTTCACGACGGTCTTGAACTCGACCGTGTCGGTGCGGCTCGAGCCAAGGAAGCCCGGCTCGGCCTGACGCCGCGCCACCGGCACGCGCGTGACCTTGATCTGGTCGTCGGCGCCGAAGCTGAGCTCGACCTTGTCGCCCTGCGCCACCAGCGGCAGCGCCGACTGGCCGACGAAGGTGCCGTCGCGGTGGATGTTCACCGGCCCGGGCAGCAGCGGCGCTTCCTCGTTGTTGATGAACGAGGCTTGCAGGTAGGCCGTCGGGTTCAGTACCGGCACGGTCCTGATCAGCAGCTGCGGCTCGATCGTGGCGCTGGATATGCGGAAGGTCTTGGCCGCGCCGTCTTCCGGAATCGTGACGCGCCCGGGCACGCCGAACGAGGCCTGGAAGGCGCCACCCTGGACCTGCGCCTGCTGCTCGCGTGCGTCGACGACCTCGGCCTTGTCGACGGGCTTCGGCTCCGGCGCCGAGGACGGCGCGGGTGGGGCCGATCGTGGTGCTTCAGAACGGTCGCGACCCGCGCCGCCCATCGGCTGCGGCGGCGGGCGCAGCAGCACGCGCGAAGTGAGCAGCTCGGGCGCGCCGGTGCCGCGCGCCACGCGCACGGTCGAGACGATCAGCGTCACGTCGGTCCACGCCTCGCCGGTGCGCTGGGTGACCGCGGCGCGGCGCACCAGCTCGAGCGAGGCCTTCTTGCCCTTGCCGCCGGTGTCGAGCCGCGCATCGTAAATCGGCCGCCAGCTGGCGCCGGCGACGCGATAGGTGACGGCGAGTTCCGCCTTGCTGGCGGCGCCGGCTTCCAGGGCGATGGTGACGTCGAGCACCGGCGCGCCGGGGCGCGGCGGCTGCGGACGGGCGCGTTCCAGGGCGGCGATCTCGCCGTCGACGTCGCGCAGCTGGGCGGTCAGCACGCGGATGTCCTCGTTGACCTTGGTCAGCTGTTCGTTGATCGCGGCCCAGGCGGCCGGCCAGTTGGTCGCGTCCATCGCCTTGCCGTCGGGCGAGAGCTTCTCCGGGCTGGCCTCGGCATAGCGGCGGACCATGGCGCGCATACGTTCCGCCGCTTCCATGCGCGCGGCCGCGATGTCGCGCTTCTCGCGCAGCGCCTTGATCTTGGTCTCCAGCGCCGCGTCGATCACCGGCCGCGGATTGCCCGGCGCGGCGCGTGTCTCCACGGCGCCGATCGACAGCGCGCCCGTGGCCTTGCCGGCGACGCGCAACGAAGCGGGATCGATGGTCGCGGGCAGGCCCTTGAGCACGATGGTCGAGGCGCCGGTGGGCAGCTCGACGATCGCGATCCGCGTGACGCTGGCGCCGTCGGGATAGACGGTGACGGTGTCGACTCGCGACGCGGCCTCGATCTCGGCGGCCCAGGCTGGACCGGCGAGCGCGCAGGCGATCGCGGAGGCGGCGATAACAGCTCGCATAGGATGTCTCCCCTGGCGCCGATCATGGGTGGCGCCCACCCCAAGCTTTCCCTGCCTTCGTGGCGGCGTCAGGGCCTCAGTGTGTCAGAAAGATAGTGAGTGATCGATCATTTTGTGTTAGGGCTGATTGTAGCCACCCGGGAGATCGATCATGGCTTACCTCAAGAATCCCCCACCCAAGCTGGTGGCTCAGAATCAGTCGATGTTCCATTGCTGGGCGGCGTCGCTGGAATCGTGGATCGACGCGCGCAAGCCGGCGACGCCGCAGGCGGCGATGACCAAGAAGCAAGCCGAGCTGGTCACGTCGTACAAAGATTTCACCGGCGCCAAGGACGGCCTGATGGTCGGCAAGGCCATGATCCAGGTCATGTTCGATTTCCAGATGATGCTCGATCTGCACAAGCCGAAGACCAAGAAGATTACCCTGGCGGAGATCCAGCAGCGTCTGATGATGAAGAGCTATCTGTGGCTGCTTTATCTCGGTGGGCCTGATCTCGGCACGTTCCTTGGCCACTGCATCGTGGTTTACGGCACGGTGGACATCCCCGAGCCGTCTCTGCGCGTCATGGATCCTTGGACCGGGAAGCTGGAGGTGCAGACGCTCGCCAGCTTCAACGAGACCGACTCGGTGTTCGTCTGCTGGTACGAGACCGGACCGACATGGAGCGACGACATGTTCCGCATCATGAAGGCGATGGCGGCCAAGAAGTCGTCGTCTTGATCACGCCTCGATCAGGCTGATCCGGCAGTCGTTGACGTTGGTGCGCGTCGGGCCTGTGACGATCGAGTCGCCCAGCGCTTCGAAGAAGCCGTGGCCATCGTTGTCCTCCAGCCGCGCCCGCGCATCGAGGCCGGCGGCTCTCGCGCGCATCAGCGTGTCGGGCGCGATGCGCGCGCCGGCGATGTCCTCGATGCCGTCGACACCGTCGGTGTCGCCGGCCAGCGACCACACGCCGGGCCGTCCGTCGAGCTCGAGCGCCAGCGCCAAGAGGTATTCGACATTGCGCCCGCCGCGGCCCTTGCCGCGTACCTCGACCGTGGTCTCGCCGCCGGAGATCAGCGCCGCGCGCCTTCCCTTGCCGGCGAGTTCGCGGATACGCCCGGCGTGCTCGCGCGCCACATCGCGCGCCAGGCCTTCGATCGCGTCGCCCAGGATCACCGGCTCGTAGCCTTCGCGCTCTGCCACACCGGCGACGGCTTCCAGCGCGCGCATCGGCGTGACGGTCATCACGGTGCTTGCGTGCGACAGACGCGGGTCGCCCGGCTTCGGCGTCTCCTCGACACGCCCGGCGGCGCCCGCCTCGAGATGGGCGCGCACGGCGGCGGGCGGATCGATGCGATACTTCGCCAGCACCGCCAATGCGTCGGCGAATGTCGAGGCGTCGGCCACGGTCGGACCCGAGGCGATCACGCCGGGATCGTCGCCCGGCACGTCGGAGATCAGATAGGTCACGATCCGCGCCGGCCGCGCCGCCATCGCCAGCCGGCCGCCCTTGATCGCCGAGAGATGCTTGCGCACGACGTTCATCGCGCCGATCGGCGCGCCGCTCGACAGCAGGGCGCTGTTCACCGCCTGCTTGTCGGCGAGACTCAGACCCGGCGCCGGCGCCGTCAGCAGCGCCGAACCGCCACCCGAGATCAGCGCGATCACCAGATCGTCGGCGCTCAATCCCCGCACCATCTCCAGCATGCGGCCGGCGGCGGCGCGGCCGCGCTCGTCGGGCACGGGGTGCTTGGCGGCGACGCATTCGATGCGGCTCGTCGGCATCTCGTAGCCGTCGCGTGTGACGACCAGGCCCGAGAGCGCGCCGGGCCAGCTATCCTCGACCGCCTTGGCCATCGCCGCGGCGGCCTTGCCGGCGCCGATCACCAGGGTGCGGCCTTTGGGCGGTCGCAGCTCGGCCAGGTATGGCGTCAGGCAGATCCGCGGCGAGGCGGCGGCGATCGCCGCGTCGAACATGGCGCGCAGCTGTTTGAAGGCGGTATCGCGATCCATGGGGCGGGTGCGGCGAGCGGGCGATTGGTCGGGCGCCGATCGTGTCATAGAGTACGCGCCATGTCGTCTCTTCTGGCGGCGGATGAGCCGCCCGCGTTCACCGCGTACAATCCCGACGGAAACTTCCCGCTGCTGCTGGCCTGCGATCACGCCGGCAACGCCGTGCCGCGCGCGCTCGCCGACTTGGGCCTGCCGCGCACCGAGCTGTCGCGTCACATCGGCTGGGATCCGGGTGGGCTCGATGTCGGGCGTCGCCTGTCGGCGCTGTTCGACGCGCCGTTCGTCGCCGCGACCTATTCGCGGCTGGTGATCGACTGCAATCGTTGGCCCGGCGGCGAGGGCTCGACGCCGGAGATCAGCGACGGCACGCTGGTGCCGGCCAATCGCGCGCTCGACGACGCGGCGATCAAAGCGCGCGCCGACGCTTGCTTCTGGCCCTACCACAACGCGCTGGACGATCTGCTCGATCGCTTCGCGGCGCGCGGCGTGAAGCCTGCGCTATTCGTGGTGCACAGCTTCACGCCTGTCATGCGCGGCATCCAGCGGCCCTGGCAGCTGGGTGTGCTGTGGCGCAACGACCCGCGGCTGGCGAAGCCGCTGCTCGCGGCGCTGCGCGAGATTCCCGACGTCTTCGTCGGCGACAACGAGCCGTACTCGGCGCGCGATCCGGTCGAGTACACGTTGCAGGCCCACGCCGAGTCGCGTGGTCTGCCGCATTGCTCGATCGAGATCCGGCAGGATCTGATCAGTGATCGCGCGGGCGCGCTACACTGGGCGGCGTTGATCGCGCCGGCGGTTCGCCGAGCAGTCGAGGAGGCGGGCGTCGCCGCCTAAGGCCTCGGACGAGCGCCTGTAGATAACTCGTTTATTGCACAGCGATTTTCGACTCGCGAATCCGCCGAATCGACATCGCGACGGTGCGTATTATGTAATGAAATCAATTATATAGTACCTCATTTGACGCTTTAAGACATTTCCAGGAAAACCGCTCCATAAAGCGTACTAGCCAAGATAGTCGACGAGAAAATTTCGAGGCTGGCGATGGGGCCGGCCGAAATGATGGGGAAGACCAATGGATAGATCAGCACGATTCGCCGGGCCGTAGCGGTCCCAGCCTTTCCAGAGTTGACGGCAGACGTCGCCGCCGCTTGCAGCGTGTCGCTGAAGCGCGCCGGCCTCGCTCGTCCATCGCGTGCCCGGTTGGGGTTGATGATGATGAAGATATCTCGATTCAAGTCATGGCTCGCCATGGCCGTCCTGCTGGCGGCCAGCATCGTCTTCGCCGTCCGCACCACCGAAGATCCTTGCGTCGAGGCTTGGGAGAACGCCGGCGAGCGATCCGATGGCTATCTGACGGATCGCGCCGCGACGCCCTACCTGGCGATGATGTTCGCCACGCGCCATGAGCCGCCCGCCAACCATCGGATCTCGGGCCCGGACTTCATCGCGGCATGCCGCGCCGGTGCGATCTGGCCGATCGCAATGACCATCGCCAAGTAGACAGGAGGATACGAGCATGTCCGTAGTCCACGCCCCGTCTTCCTACGCGGGCGGGTTGATCCTGGCGACGCGTCGGCCGCCGGTGACGACGATCGTTCTCAACGCGCCGGAGACGCGCAACGCGCTGACATCCGATGGCGCGCGCATGTTGGCAAAGGCTCTGACCGATGCCGATCGCGACGAGGAGATTCGCGCGATCGTGCTCACCGGCAACGGCAATTTCTGCGGCGGTGCGCATCTCGACGCGCTGGCCGACGCCGACTCGTATTTCCCCTGGGCAGGCCAAGGCGGACCGCTCGAGAAGCGCCTGTCGAAACCGCTGATCGGCGCCATCGAAGGCTATGCGACGGCGGAAGGATTCGGGCTGGCGCTGCTGTGCGACATCCGCATCGTCGATTCGACGGCCGTGTTCGGCGTCTTCGGGCGACGCCTGGGGCTGGCGGGCGATGGCACGGCGGCGCGGCTGCCCGCGATCGTCGGTGCGGCGCACGCCATGGATATGCTGCTGTCGGGTTGCGCCATGGGCTGCGACCGCGCTCTGGCGATCGGCCTGGCCACGCGCAAGGCCGCCAACACCGGGACTCGCGCCGCCGCCGAGAAGCTCGCGCGCGAAATCGCGGCGTTCTCGCCGGCGGCGCTCGCTCTCGATCGTGCCGCCGCGCAGGCCGCCATCGATGGCGATCCGCGGCGCGCGCTGACGATGGACGTCGAGGCTTCGACGGATGTGTTCTTCGGCGAGGGGCGTCAGGCCGTTCGCGCGTTGGTCGCCGCGCCCCATGCGTTGCGCGCCGGCGGACAACGCGGCGCGGCTTGACGAGGCCGCGGCCGGCCTCTATCGCTTCTTCATCGACGGTCCTCCCGAAAGGGAGGTGAAAAGGGAACGCCGTGCGGCCGGGTAACCGGCTCAATCGGCGGCTGTGCCCGCAGCTGTGAGCGGCGAGCGCGTTTCCAACATGCCACTGGCGACCCCTCGGGGTGGCCGGGAAGGCGGGAACGACGTGACGACCCGTGAGCCAGAAGACCTGCCGCCGACAGCGTCATCCTTCCGACGGACGGGAGTATCCGACGGAGCGGTTCACCGAGCGGTGACGCGCTAACGCGTGTCTATTGGCTCGGAGGACCGTCATCATGACGCCCGCTCGCTCTATGCTATCGTCTATCGCCCTGGCCGCCGGCCTCGGCCTCTCCTTTGCGCAGGCACAGCAGGCGCCGCCTGGTCCCGCGCCGGCGGTCACGCTGCCCGATCTGGTGGTCGGCGCCGATCGCACGCCGGTGCCGATGAACCTGGTCAACGCCAGCGTGACCGTGGTGCGGCGCGAGGAGATCGAGCGTCGCCAGTGGCGCACGCTCAGCGACGTGCTGAGTCAGTCGCCCGGCATCAGCGTCACGACCTCCGGCGGCCCGGGCAAGACGACGCAGCTTTTCATGCGCGGCCTGAACGCCAACCACAGCGTGGTGCTGATCGACGGCGTGCGCGTCGATGATCCCAGCAGCGTCAACGGCGCGGCGAACCTGGCGCACCTCAGGCTCGAGAGCGTCGATCGCGTCGAGATCGTGCGCGGGCCGATGAGCACGCTCTACGGCAGCGACGCGTTGGGCGGCGTGATCAACATCATCACCCGCAAGGGCTCGGGCAGACCGACGGCCGCGCTGGCGGTCGAGGCAGGCTCGTACGGCACGGTCAACGCCGACGGCCTGGTCAGCGGCTCCTACGGTCCGGTGAGCTTCGCCTTCGGCGGATCGGCGACGATCGCCGACGGGTTCAGCGCCGTGGCGGACGGCCGTTCGACCAATCGCGCGCCGATCGACTATGACGGCTACCGCAACCTGTCGCTCAACGGTCGACTGGGCTTCGACGTGACCGAGTGGCTGAAGCTGCAGTGGTTCGGCCGCTACACACGCACGCGCACCGAATACGACGCGTCCCGGGCCGAGGATCCCAACATCTACGAGACCACGCGCGCGCTGTCGACGCGTGTGCAGGCCGACATCGAGCTGTGGGACGGCCGGTCGAAGACAATGCTCGCCTGGTCGTTCTCTGAAACCGAGAGGCGCGACGTCGACGAGGCTGATCCCTTCAACACCGTCTTCTCGCCGGACAGCCGCAACCGCGGCCGGCGCATGCAGCTTGAGGCCACGACCAGCCTGACGCCGTTCGAGATGGTCAGTGTCCTGGTCGGCGTCGAGGCTCGCCGCGATTCGCTTCTGTCGGAGAGCTTCAACGCGACAGGCCGGCTGACCTCGAGCACCGCGGCCGCCGTGTGGACGCGCGGCGTCTTCGCCAACGCCCGCTTCACGCCGGCCGACGGGCTGTCGTTCACCGCCGGCACCCGCATCGAGAACCACGACGCTTTCGGCACCGCCGCCACCTGGCGGCTCGGCGCGTCCTATCTGGTGCGCGAGACCGATACCAAGATCCGTGGCTCGGTCGGCACGGCGTTCAAGGCCCCCAGCCTCGACCAACTCTATGTCAACTTCCCCTCGTTCGGCTTCTTCGCCAACCGCAACCTCCGGCCCGAGCGCAGCACCGGCTTCGAGGTCGGCATCGACCAGAAGCTGTTCGACGGAAAGCTGGCCTTCGGCGCCACGGTCTTCCACAACCTGGTGAGCGATCTGATCCAGACCACCAGCTGCGGCACGTCGTGCAGCACGCTCACCAATGTCGCCCGGGCGCGCGTCGACGGGGTCGAGCTGTCACTCGATGTGCGGCCTTCCGAAAACCTGAACTTCCACGCCGACTACACCTTCACCAACGCGCACAACCTGCTGACCGGCGCGCCGCTGCTGAACCGCCCCAGGCATCAGGTCAACCTGCACGCCAACTGGCAGCCGCTGGCGGGCTGGTGGGTGGGCGCGGGGCTGGCCTATCGCCGTGGCCGCTACGAGACCGATTTCAGCACCTTCCCGTCGCGCACCGTCGAGATGGCGGGCTACACCACGGTGCGCCTGACCACGAGCTACGACGTGACGCAGTGGCTGCAGCTCTTCGGTCGCGTCGAGAACGTGACCGACAGCTACTACGAGGAGCCGCTGGGCTTCCGCACGCCGCGACTCAGCGCCTATGCTGGCGCGCGCGTAAGGTACTAGACCTGAACACTGTCATCCCGAGCGCAGCGAGGGATCTAGGCAGTTTCCTAGATCCCTCGCTGCGCTCGGGATGACGGAGGAAGCCCAACCCGCCCGGATGTCGCTCCGTCTGCCGCACCTCCTCGCTGTGATCGCCGCCGCGCTGCTTTGCGCGGCGGCGTCCGCGCGTGCGGCCGATCCGCCTGGGCGCGTCGTGTCGCTCAATCTCTGCCTCGACCAGCTCGTGCTGGCGTTGGCCGCGCCGGGGCAGGTCGTGGGCATCAGCGATCTGTCGCACGACCCCCGCCTCTCGCCGCGCTGGCGCGAGGCGCGGGCTCTGCCGCCGGTGCGCAAGCGCGCGGAGGAGATCCTCGCGCTGCGACCTGATCTGCTGATCGTCGACGATTTCCTTACGCCCTCGCTGCGCAAGACGCTGCGGCTGGCCGGCATACCCACGCTCGAGCTGGCCGAGGCCGGCGGCGTCGAGGCCACGCTCGATCACATCGCCAGGATCGGTGCGGCGCTGGGCCGGTCCGACGCTGCGCGCGATCTGACGACGTCGCTGCGCGAGGGTATCGCGCGGCACGCGACGGCGGTCGGTCCGACCAGCCCGGTGGCCGCGATCTACCAGGCCAACGGCATGACCCTGGGCCGCGACACCAACGCCGACGGCCTGCTGCGCATCGCCGGCTGGCGCAATCTCGCGGCCGAGCGCGGCCTGTCGCTGTTCTTGCCGATGGCCATGGAGACGCTGGTCGTCGCCGCGCCCGATCTGCTGATCCTCGACGGCGAGACCAGCGACCGCCCGTCGCTGGCCGAGCAGATGATGACCCATCGCGCCGCGCGCCGCGCTTTCGCCGGGGCGCGCACCCTGGTGATGCCGCACAATCTGTGGCTCTGCGGCGGGCCGCAGAATGTCGAGGCGCTTGGTCGGTTGACGGCGGCGCGCCAGGCGTTGAAGCGATGAGGGGCGTAAGCGGCGCGCTGGGTGTTTTCGTCGTCGTGCTGTTCGCGATCTCGATCGCCGTCGGCCCGACGGGCTTCGCGCCGCTCAGCGCCTTGAGCGACGTGCTGGCGGGCCGCTCCTCGCCCATGGCCTTGATCCTCGTGGAATTGCGCCTGCCGCGCGCGTTGCTGGGTGTGATCATCGGCGGCGCGCTGGGCCTCGCTGGTGCGGCGATGCAGGGCCTGCTGCGCAATCCGCTGGCCGAGCCCGGCGTCACCGGCGTGTCGGCCACCGCGGCGCTGGGCGCCGTGCTGACCTTCTACGGCGGCTATGCCGGGGCCACGCCGCTGGCGCTGCCGCTCGCCGGCATCGCCGGCGCAGCGGCGGGCGCGATCCTGCTGCTGGTGATCGCCGGCCGCGACGCCACGGTCGCGACCTTGATCCTGATCGGCGCGGCGCTCAACGCGCTGGCCGGCGCGGCGACCGCGCTGGTGCTGGGCCTGTCGCCTAATCCCTACGCCTATTACGAGATCGGCACCTGGTTGATGGGCTCGATCGCCGATCGCGGCCTCGACCATGTCGCGCTGGCGCTGCCCTGCGTCGCGCTCGGCAGCCTGCCGCTGCTGGCCTCGCGCCGTGGGCTCGATGCGCTGGCCCTAGGCGAGGAGACCGCGCGCGGCCTGGGCGTCGATCCGCGTCGCATGACCTGGCTGGTGATCGCGGGCGCGGCGTTGGCCGTGGGTGGCGCGGTGGCGGTGTCGGGCGTGGTCGGCTTCGTCGGCCTGATGGCGCCGCATGCGATCCGGCCGCTGGTGCGCTATCGGCCGGGCGCCAGCCTCGTGCCTTCAGCGCTGGCCGGCGCGGCTTTGGTGCTGCTCGCCGATATCGCGCTGCGCCTGCTACCGACCGGCCGCGAGCTGCCGCTGGGCGTGATGACGGCGTTGCTCGGTGCGCCCGTGCTCTGGCAACTGGCGTGGCGCGCGCGGCGCAGCGGGCAGACGCCATGGCTTTGATCGCCACCGCACTCGCCCGTCGCCTCGGCGCGCGCACCATCCTCGAGGACATCGAGCTCACGCTCGAGCCGGGCCGGCTTTGCGTGGTGATCGGCCCCAATGGCGCCGGCAAGTCGACCCTGCTGCGCTTGCTGGCCGGCATCGACCGACCGGACAGCGGCAGCGTGAGCCTGGACGGCGCGGCGCTGGAGAGCATGGCGCCGCGCGAGCGCGCCCGGCGTATCGCGCATCTGCCGCAGGCGACGGCCGCCCATTGGCCGCTCAACGGCCGCGACATGGTCGCGCTCGGCCGGCTGCCGCACGGCGTGAGGCTGGAGGCGCCCGGGGCGGCGGACGCGACGGCGATCGCCACGGCGATGACACGCACCGACACGATGGCCTTCGCCGATCGCCGTATCGACACGCTGTCCGCCGGTGAACGCGCGCGCCTGGCGCTGGCGCGGGTGCTGGCCACCGAGGCCGAGGTGCTGCTGGCCGACGAGCCGGTCGCCAGCCTCGATCCGGCGCAGCAGCTCGCGGCCATGGATGCGCTGCGCGCCGAGACGGCTCGCGGTGCGATCGTCGTCGTGGTGCTGCACGACCTGGCGCTGGTCTCGCGCTACGCCGATCGCGTCGTCGTGCTGGCGGCCGGGCGGATGGTCGGCGACGGCCCGCCATCGGCGGCGCTGACCCCCGACGTTCTGGAACGGGTCTACGGTGCGCGTTTCGAGATGGCGTCCATCCCGGTCGCGGTCAGTGATCGGAGCCCAGCAGGATGACGTCGCGCAGACCGGTTTCGTAACTCAGTCCCTCAGTGGTCAGCGTCGGCGTCTCGATGCCGCCGGCCGGCGCCACCAGCCCCTTGCGGGCCAGCGCCAGGTAGACCGAGGGATTGTGCAGGCCGGTGGCGTTGGCGCTCATCACCACGCGCTGGCCAATGTGGAAATGGTTGCCGTGTGGGTGCGGTAGCTCGTCGATGGTGACCCGGCCGGACGCCTCGTCCTTGCGCGTGATCTCGGGGTGACGCGCCAACTCCTGCAGCAGGGTCAGGGTCCTGAGCTGCAGATTGTTGAGGTTCAACGGATTCTTCTTCGCCGCCATGGTCCCTGCCTATCGCATCGCGGGCGCGCTATACTATCTCCTTGCTGAGCCACGCAACCGGACGGGAGTTGCCACCATGGACGACAAGACCAGGACCGAGCTCGAGGCGGCGGCGTTCCGCCGGCTGGTCGAGCATCTCAAGGGCCGCACCGACGTGCAGAACATCGACCTGATGAACCTGGCCGGGTTCTGCCGCAATTGCCTGTCGCGCTGGTACCGCGAGGAGGCGACCACGCGCGGCATCGACATGCCGGACCCCAAGGCGCGCGAGGTGGTCTACGGCATGCCCTACGAGGAGTGGAAGGCGAAGTACCAGACGGACGCCTCGCCGGCCCAGCAGAAGGGCTTCGAAAAGCACAAGCACTGATCGCGGGCTTTTACCCCCGTTATCCCCGTCATTCGCAGGCCGCGCTTCATTGAAGCGCGAGGCGGTGGTCCGTACGGTCGGTGTCACCGAACCGTAGCCCAGACGAGGAGCGCCATGCCCGACGGCAGCCGTCCCATCAAGACCAAGCCCGGCAACATCTCGGCCGAGCGGCTGAAGAGCTTCGTCGAGCGTATCGAGAAGCTCGAGGAGGAGCGCAAGGCGATCGGCGGCGACATCCGCGACGTCTACAGCGAGGCCAAGGGTGGCGGCTTCGACGTCAAGACCATGCGCAAGCTGATCAGCCTGCGGAAGATGGACGCCGCCGATCGCGACGAGCAGGAGGCGATCCTCGACGTCTACAAGCAGGCGCTGGGTATGGTGTGACGCTTCGGCCTCATGCTGAGGGGGCCGCGCGGCGGCCGTCTCGAAGCATGGGGAGCGCCTCCGTTGTTGCCTGCCCTTCGAGACGCGCCGCTGCGCGACGCTCCTCAGGGCGAGGAGGAGATCTATGATCAAGCTCTACGGCGTGCCGCAGTCGCGCGCGATGCGCTGCCTGTGGATGGCGGGCGAGACCGGCCAGCCCTACGAGATGATCCCGGTCGCGGCCGAGAACGGCAAGATCGCCGATCCCGCGTTGCTGCGCGTCAATCCCAACAACAAGATGCCGGCGCTGGTCGATGGCGACGTCCGCATCTTCGAGTCGATGGCGATCAACATCTATCTCGCGGAGAAGTACGCGCCAGCGATGAAGGCCGCGTCGCCGGCCGAGGCCGGCGCCGTCGCGCAATGGTCGCTCTGGGCGGCCAACGAGATCGAGCAGGCGGTGATCGAATGGGCGACGCACGCGGTGCTGCGGCCGGCCGACCAGCGCGACACCACGATCGCCGCGGCGGCCAAGGCGAAGATCGATCGCGCGCTCGGCATCCTCGACGACGCGCTGAAGGGCCGCGACTGGCTGGTCGGCAACCGTTTCACCGTCGCCGACGTCAACGTCGCGTCGGTGTGCTATCGGCTGCTGGTCTATCCCGACCTGGCGAAGTTCCCTAACGTGAAGCGCTGGTTCGACGCCTGCTGGGCGCGGCCGGCGGCACAGCACGCGCGCAAGCTGCGCGAGAGCTAGCGTCCGATCGGATCTAGTCAGCACTGTCATCCTCGGGGCCGTCCGCGGCCCCTGTAGCGCAGCGAGGGATCCAGGGAAGCCGCCTGGATCCCTCGCTGCGCTCGGGATGACAGTTGGGTCTGCTCGATCGGACTGCGCTCTCGGGCACCGGGCGATGCCTCATGGCGACGCCGGCGATCGCCGCGGGCTAATCGGCCACAGCCCGAAGAACACCGCGATCACCGCCGCCAGGCCTGGGATGCCGAGGATCGTGGGGATGAACCACATGCTCATGAAGCCGCCGGCGATGGCTTTACCGGGCGTCTCGGGCTTGTAGTAGATGCCCAGGACCTCGCCCGGCTCGTAGTGGCTGGTCGTGCGATCGATACGTGCGGTGCGGCGGCCTTGCGGGCCATTGTACCGGACCACGACAGCGTAGTAGGTCACTCGAGCGGTCGACCCGTATCCGCTGCGTTCGCTCCTCACGGCCTCGGCGCGCGCATACTCGTGCGTGCGCATGACGGCGATGTTGTCGGCTGCCAGCCAAATCGTAAACGACAGCAGGAGCACGCCGACGCCGGCGAGAACCGTCAGCGCCGCAATGACCAGAGGCCGCGTTCGATCTGACATGCGAGGGGTGATGCTCCGGTGCGTACCGGGTCCCAGTCTAACCGACATTGCCCGGATGGCCGCAAGCAACAGCGCGGACGATGGTCTAGTAGCGCACCGCCATTTCGATGCCGCGGGAATCGCGAACGGGCTTCGTCGGCAGCACGACGTCGTTGTGCTCGGCGATACGCCGTGCGGTGACGCACACCGCCAGCGCGTCGTAGGCGTCGTCGTCGGCGACATCGGCGCGGCGCAGCTTGTGGGCACTACGATGTTCGGCCCAGCGCGCTTTGCTTTGCTCGAAGCCGGCGAAGGCTAGAAGGTTGAGCCGCAGGCGCCGCCCTTCCTCGGTTTTCTTCGATGCCATAACCGGTGCGCCCTTGTTGAGGCGCGTGAACGCCAGCTCGGGGTGTGCCTCGAACACGCGCTTGCGCAGGGGAGGGCGGCTGTCCAGCAACGCATCGAGCTCACGCATCTTCGGCACGAGGTGCCAGGCCTGCTTGCTCAGGCCCAGTCGGTGATCGGAGCTGGCGCGATTGACCGCGAGCGCATGGGCGTAGGAGGGCGAGGCGAGCACCGCGCGCACCGGCACGGCGAACACGGAGCTGGTCTTGCCCTTCAGCAGCTTGCGCGCCTCGCGTTCACAGGCGCGGCCGCCGGGCTCGGCCTGCTCGAGGAAGCCCATCGGCATGTCGATGGCGATGATCTTTGGCCGCTGTGGCGCATCGGCGATGGCCGCGAGCGACGTGGCGTAGTGAAAGCACCACGCGCCGCTCTTGAGATTCAGGAAAGCGGCGATCCAGCCGGCGCGACAACCGTCGACGCCGGCGACCCAGATCTCCTTACCTTCCCCCGGAGGGGGAAGGTGGCGCGCGAGAGCGCGACGGATGGGGGATGTCGAAGACGGACTCCGACGTTCGTCTTCGGCATCCCCCATCCGCCCTTCGGGCACCTTCCCCCTGCGGGGGAAGGTAGGGGCTGAGCTCATTCCGCCGCCTGACGCAGCGGGGTGGGATCGCGGAAGGTGGCGAGCAGCGTGTCCCAGGCTTTGCGTACCTCGGCGACGTTGGCCTCCTTGACGTGGCCGTAGCCGCGAATTTCGTCCGGCAGGTTGGCCAGGCGCAGCGCGGTGGCGTGGTTGGCCGGCGACAGCTTGTTAAGGATCTCTTCGAGCGTCGCCTCGTAGTCGGCGATCAGCTGGCGCTCCATGCGGCGTTCCGCCGTCCAGCCGAAAACATCGAGCTTGGTGCCGCGCAGGACCTTGAGGTGCCGCAGCACGCGGAATGCCTGCATCATCCACGAGCCGAACTGGCGCTTCACCAGATGGCCGGTCTTCTCGTCGCGGTCGGCGATCATCGGCGGCGCGAGATGGAACTTGATCTTGAAGTCGCCCTCGAACTGCGCCGCGATGGCGCGGGCGAAGGCCGGGTCGGCATGCATGCGCGCGACCTCGTACTCGTCCTTGTAGGCCATCAGCTTGGCATAGTTTCTCGCCACCGCCTCGGCCAGGCCGCTCATGCCAGGAGCGCGTGACGCCTCGGCGGCGTGCACCTTGTCGATCATCGCGCTGTAGCGCAGCGCATAGGCGGCGTCCTGGTAGGCGCTCAGCAGCCCGACGCGCGCCTCGACGATCTCCGCCAAGCTGGTCGAGGTCTTGCGCAGGCGCGCGACCGGTGCCGGCGGCGCGACAAGCTTTTCGACCGCGGCGATGTCGTGCGCGGCGCGGCGGCCCCACAGGAAGGCCTGCTTGTTCATCTCGATCGCCGCGCCATTGAGCTCGATGGCGCGCTCGATCGCGTCTGAAGACATCGGCACCAGGCCCTTCTGCCAGGCGTAGCCCAGCATGAAGAGGTTGGAGGCGATCGAATCGCCCATCAGCGCCGTGGCGATCCTGTTGGCGTCGACGAAGGAGCAGGAATCGGCGCCGGCCGCCGCCTCGATCGACATGCGCAGCAGCCGGCCCGGGAACTCCATATTGGGATTGCGGGTGAAGTCGCCGGTGATGGTCTCGTGCGTATTGATGACGGCGTGCGTCACGCCCTTCTCGACCTTGCTCAGCGCATCCTGCGCGGCGGCGACGACGACGTCGCAGCCCAGCAGCAGATCGGCGCCGCCGGCGGCGATGCGCACGGCGTGAATGTCCTCGGGTTGCTCGGCGATGCGCACATGGCTGATCACCGCGCCGCCCTTCTGCGCCAGGCCGGCCATGTCGAGCACGGCGCAGCCCTTGCCCTCGATATGCGCGGCCATGCCCAGCAGCGCGCCGATGGTCACCACGCCCGTACCGCCGATGCCGGTCACCAGCATGCTGAAGGGCCGCTCGCCGATCTTCGGCAGGGCCGGCTCGGGCAGGCTGGCCCAGCTGTCAGTGTTCGCTGTCGGCTTCGCGTCGGAGCCCTTGCCCTTGCGCAGACGGCCGCCCTCAATGGTCACGAAGCTGGGGCAGAAGCCGTTGAGGCAGGAGAAGTCCTTGTTGCAGCTCGATTGGTCGATGGCGCGCTTGCGGCCGAACTCGGTCTCGATCGGCACGACGGATACGCAGTTCGATTTCACCGAGCAGTCGCCGCAGCCCTCGCACACCGCCTCGTTGATGAACACGCGCTTCTGCGGGTCGGGGAAGGTGCCGCGCTTGCGGCGGCGGCGCTTCTCGGCGGCGCAGGTCTGGTCGTAGATCAGCGCCGAGACGCCCGGCCACTCCCGCAATTCCTTCTGCACGGCGTCGAGATCGGCGCGGGGATGGAAGGTCGTGACCGGCGCCCAGTCGAGGCCCGGCGGATACTTGTCGGGATCGTCGGTGACCAGGGCGATGCGGCCGACGCCCTCGGAATGCACCTGGCGGCTGATCTTCCACGGCGTGAGATCACCGTCGTGACGCTGGCCGCCGGTCATGGCGACCGCGTCGTTGAAGAGGATCTTGTAGGTGATGTTGGTCTTGGTCGCCACCGCGTGGCGGATCGCGAGATAGCCGGAGTGGAAATAGGTGCCGTCGCCGATGTTCTGGAAGATGTGGGGCGTGTTGGTGAACTTCGACAGGCCGACCCACGAGGCGCCTTCGCCGCCCATCTGCGTGAAGCCCGTGGTCTGGCGGTCCATCCACAGCGCCATGTAATGGCAGCCGATGCCGGCCATGGCGATCGAGCCCTCAGGCACCTTGGTTGAGGTGTTGTGCGGGCAGCCCGAGCAGAAATAGGGCACGCGCGACATCGCCGGCGTGTTGCGCGCCGGAGCACCACGGCGGCGGGCCAAGGCCTCGAGCTTCTGGTTCAGCCGCTCGGTACGTGCCTCGATGCCGAGACGGTCGGCGATCACCTCGGCCAGATGCAACGGCACGATCTCGCCGCAGGTCGGCATCAGCGGCGCGCCGCTTTCGTCGGTCTTGCCGACGACACGCGGACGCCTGTCGGCCGGCAGGTTGAACAGCAGGTCCTTGATCTGCTGCTCCATCAAAGAGCGCTTTTCCTCGACCACGAGCAGCTCGCGCTTGCCCTCGGCGAAGCGCATGACGCCCTGCGGCTCGATCGGCCAGGTCAGGCCGACCTTGTAGATCGCCAGCCCCAGCCGGCGCGCCTCGTTCTCGTCGATGCCCAGCTCGTCGAGCGCCTGGCGCACGTCGAGATAGGCCTTGCCCGCGGTGACAATGCCGAGCTTGGCGTCCGGCGCGCCCATGGTCACGCGGTCGAGCTTGTTGGCGCGCCAATAGGCGTGCGCCGCCGGCAGCTTGAACAGATGCAGGCGCCGTTCCTGCTCGAGGAAGTCGTCGGGGAAGCGCAGATTCAGCCCGCCCGGAGGCATCTCGAAATCGCCGGGCATGACGATGTTGATGCGCTGCGGATCGACGTACACCGAAGCCGAGGTATCGGCGGTCTCGCCGATCACCTTGAAGCCGATCCAGCAGCCGCTGTAGCGCGACATCGCCCAGCCATGCAGGCCGAGATCGAGGAAGTCCTGCACGCCGGCGGGATTGATCACCGGTATCATGGCGTCGACGAAGGCGAACTCGCTCTGATGCGCGATGGTCGACGACTTGGCCATGTGGTCGTCGCCGGCCAGCGCCAGCACGCCACCATGCTTCGACGTGCCGTTGATGTTGGCGTGCTTGAAGACGTCGCCGGTGCGATCGACGCCCGGGCCCTTGCCGTACCACATGGCGAAAACGCCATCGTATTTCGGGTCAGGCACCAGGTGGATCTGTTGCGTGCCCCAGATCGCCGTGGCGGCGAGGTCCTCGTTGGTGCCGGGGTCGAACTGGATGTGGTTCTTCTCGACGAACTTCTTGCCCTGCCACAGCGCCTGGTCGAGCCCGCCCAGCGGCGAGCCGCGATAGCCGGAGATGTAGCCGGCGGTGTTCAGCCCGGCGGCGAGGTCGCGCTGGCGCTGCATCATCGGCAGGCGCACCAGCGCCTGGGTGCCGGTGAGGAAAACCCGGCCTCGTTCCAGGGCGTACTTGTCGTCGAGGGTGACCGCGGCGATGGGCATCCGTGCCTCCAGAACCCGGCTTAGGTCAGTAGAGCTAACCTTTCATCCGACCGGATTCAATGCGCAGCGCGCTGCGCCAAGAATTAAGACCGAAATCGCCAGCGAGGGGCGCCGACGCGACATCAGCTTGCGGCCAATGAAGGCCGGGGGAAAGAAAAGTTTCGCGGTCCTCGCTTGGCGTAGGGCACGCGCCTTGCCATATCTTGGCGCCGCCGTTGCAGTGTTCCGGAGTTCGCCCCCAAAATGACCAAGACCTTCGCGCCCGACGGCGCCGCTGCCGCGCAGCTCGGCGACCTGCCGACCTGGGATCTGTCGGACCTCTATCCGGCGATGGATGCGCCGGTCCTCGAAGCCGACCTCAGGAAGGCGGAGGGCGACGCCAAGGTCTTCGCGGCCGATTACCAGGGCAAGCTGGGCGATCTATCGGGCGACGACTTCGCCACCGCGATCAAGCGCTACGAGGCGCTGCAGGAGAAGCTGGCGCGCATCGCCTCGTTCGCCTCGCTGCTCTATGCCGGCAACATGAGCGATCCCAAGATCGGCCAGTTCCAGCAGAACATGCAGGAGCGGGTGACCAACATCACCTCCGACCTGCTGTTCTTCACGCTGGAGATCAACCGGCTGGAGGACGCGGTCCTCGACGCCAGGAAGGCGGAGTCCGCCGCGTTGCGCGCCTATGCGCCGTGGCTGCGCGACGCGCGCGCCTTCCGCCCGCACCAGCTCTCCGACGATCTCGAGAAGCTGCTGCATGAGAAATACCCCAGCGGCAAAGGCGCCTGGAGCCGGCTGTTCGACGAGACCATGGCGCGGCTGCGCTTTCCCTTCGACAACGAGCAGCTGACCTCGGCGCAGATCCTGCACCGGCTGACCGACCGCGACGGCAAGGTTCGCGAGCGCGCCGCGCGCTCCTTCGGCACGGTGATGGGCGAGAACATCGGCGTCTTCGCGCTGATCACCAACACCTTGGCGAAGGACAAGGAGATCGACGACAAGTGGCGGCGCTATCCCCGGCCGCCCTCGCAGCGCAATCTCTACAACGCCGTCGAGGACGAGGTTGTCGACGCGCTGGTCTCGGCGGTCAAATCAGCCCATCCGCGCCTCTCGCACCGCTATTACAAGCTCAAGGCCAAGTGGTTTGGCGTCGACCAGCTCGACTACTGGGACCGCAACGCGCCGCTGCCCGACGCCGACGACCGCATCGTGCCGTGGCAGGACGCCACGCGCATCGTGATGGATGCCTATCAGGCGTTCTCGCCGGAGCTCGCTCAGGTCGGCCGGCGCTTCTTCGACAACCGGTGGATCGACGTGCCGACGCGGCCGGGCAAGTCGCCGGGTGCCTTCGCGCATCCCACCGTGCCCTCGGCGCATCCCTATCTGCTGCTGAACTACCAGGGCAAGGTGCGCGACGTGATGACCCTGGCGCACGAGCTGGGTCACGGCGTGCATCAGGTGCTGGCCGGACCGCGCGGCTATCTGCAGGCCGACACGCCGCTGACGCTCGCGGAGACAGCCTCGGTGTTCGGCGAGATGCTGACCTTCCGCTCGCTGCTCAAGGGCGCCCCGGACGAGAAGGCGCGGCGCGCCATGCTGGCGGGCAAGGTCGAGGACATGCTGAACACCGTGGTGCGGCAGATCGCCTTCTACGATTTCGAGCTGCGCCTGCACACCGAGCGGCGCAAGGGCGAGGTCACGGCCGAGCGCATCGGCGAGATCTGGCTCGAGGTGCAGGGCGAGAGCCTGGGGCCGGCGCTGCGCTTCCATCCCGAATACGCGCATTACTGGGCCTATATCCCGCACTTCATCCACTCGCCGTTCTACGTCTACGCCTATGCTTTCGGCGATTGCCTGGTGAACTCGCTCTACGCGGTGTTCCAGTCGGGCACGGTGCCGGACTTCCAGTCCAAGTACCTCGCCATGCTGGGCGCCGGCGGCACGCTCCGGCACAAGGAGCTGCTGGCGCCGTTCGGGCTGGACGCCTCGGACCCGGCCTTCTGGAGCCGCGGTCTGGATATCATCAGCGGCTTCATCGACGAGATCGAAGCGGCGGGCTAGACCTCATCTGTCATCCCTCGCTACGCTCGGGATGACAGACAAAGGAAACGCCCTATGCCCGAGCAACTCCCCGCCATCTGCCTGATCGCCATGCCCGGGCGACGTCGGCGAACCGTCGAATTGTGCCAGGAGGCGGAGAAGCGCGGCTTCAGCGGCATCTACGTGCCCAGCCCGACCGGCAACATGTCGCTGTGCGAGGCGATGTCGTGGAACACGTCCTCGATCACCTTCGGCACCTCGATCGCGCCGATCTACCAGCGCACCCTCGTCGATTTCGCGCAGAGCGCGGCGATGATGCACGAGGTCTCCGGTGGTCGTTTCCGCATGGGCATCGGCATCGCGCACGGTCCGTCCTACGTGCGCATGGGCGTGACGCCGGGCAAGCCGCTGGCCGATACCCGCAGCTTCATCGAGAAGTTCCGCGCCGAGACCGCCTTCGGCCCGCTGCCGCCAATCATCATCGCCGCGCTACGCAAGAAGATGGTGGCGCTGTCGGGCGAGCTGGCCGACGGCGTGGTCTTCGCCAACGCCGCGCGCTCGCACATGGGCCAGTCGCTGGCGGCGCTGCCGGTGGCCAAGCGCAACGACGCCAACTTCTTCATCGGCAACATGATCCCGACCTGCGTCAGCGACGATGTCGAGGCGGCCAAGGCGGTCAACCGGCGCACGCTGACCAACTACGCCTTCCTGCCGAACTACCGGAACTACTGGAAGGAAGCCGGCTACGTCGAGGAGATGGATGGCATCGAGAAGGCGATCGCCGAGGGACGCCGCGACGACGTACCGAAATTCCTCACCGACAAGTGGCTGGCCGACAACACGCTGTTCGGCCCGGCGGCCAAGGTGCGCGAAGGCGTCGCCGCCTGGCGCGCGGCGGGCGTGCACACGCCGATCATCGTGCCGTCGTCGGCGGCCGGCAATCAGCTGAAGGCGATCGAGGAGACCTTCGCGACGTTCGGCTGAAACGGCCTCGCCTATTCAGCGACCACGTAGGTGTGCAAACGGATGCGTCCAGACGCATCGACCTCGCGATAGACGCCCTGAATCTCGACCTCGAAGCCCGGGAATGTGTTGAAGCACGTCTCGAACATCTTGAGATAGTCGATCATCGGCTTGGCGCGCTCGGTGAGCCGCTCGCCGGGGACGATGGTCGCGATTCCGGGTGGATAGACCACGAAAGGTGTCGTGGCGATGCGGCCAACGATGTCGTCGATGGGCAGATAGTCGACATCGTTGCGCACCAGCTGGCGCGTCGCGTCGTGCGGCGACAGCACGATCTCCGGCAGATGGTCGGCCGAGAACTGCTTGGTCTGAAGCGCGCTGACGCCGGCCTGCCGGAAGAAGCGATGCATGTCGGCGCATAGATCGCGAAGCCGCACGCCGGCGTAGCGCGCCGGCCGTCGCCGGCAGAATTCGGGGATGACGTCTTCGAGCGGCGCGTTGTCGTCGTGCAGCTTCTTGAACGCGATGAGCCCGCTGATCAGCGTACCGGCCTTGCTGGCCTCGACGCCCGGCGTGAGCAGGAACAGGAGCGAGTTCAGGTCGTTCTTCTCCGGAACGATGCGGTTCTCCCTGAGGTACTGGGCGACGACGGGCGCTGGAATGCCGTGCTCGCTGTACGCGCCGGTCGCGCTGTCGAAGCCCGGCGTCAGTAGCGTCAGTTTGTTGGGATCGGTCATGGCCCATCCCGGTTCCATGCCGGCGAAGCCATGCCAGGCGTTGTCCGGACCGAGCTGCCAGTGGGCCGGATTGGTGGCGAGCTCGTCGGTGCTCACGGTTTCCCAGGCGATGTCGTGCAGTTCGCCCGGGCGCGCCGGATCGGGCACGCTGATACGCTCGGGCACGAAGGGCTCGAAGAACCAGCGCCGTTCGGGGCGGGTTTCCTGCCCCTCGAATTCGCGCCGCGTCTGGCGGATCTTTTTGCGCAGCTCGATGCCGAGCCGGATCGTGTCGTCCCACAGCACCTCGCCCGAGCGGCCCTTCATCATCTGCGCGCCGACGTCCAGCGAGGCGAACAGCGGATAGAACGGCGACGTCGAGGCGTGCTGCATGAAGCTTTCGTTGAATCGACGGTGTTCGACCCGGCGCTTCTGGCCCTTGATGTGGCGATCCTTCATGTGGATCTGCGAGGCCTGGGAGAAGCTGGCGAGCTGCTTGTGGGTCGACTGCGTGGCGATGATCCCCGGGGCGTCCGGCCCCAGGTCCGAGAGCCCCATCGCGAATCGCCCGGCATAGAGCGGGTGGAACTTCATGAACCCCGCCCAGGCCTCGTCGAACAGGATGTAGTCGCAGAGATGGCCGATGCGCTTGAGGATCATCTCCGCGTTGTGGATCGTGCCGTCGTAGGTGCATTGCTCGACGACGGCGACACGAAACGGGCGCGGCTTGCGCCACGCCTCGGGGTCTTTGACCAGCGGGTGGGTGCGGATGCGTTCGCGCAGCGCCGCTTCATCGAACGCGTCCCAGCGCATCGGGCCGATCAGCCCCCACGCGTTGCGCGCGGTCGGCACGTAGATCGGAATGCCGCCGCCAATCAGCAGCGCGCCATGATGGGCGGCCTTGTGATTGTTGCGGTCGAACAGGACCAGATCGCCGTCGGTGACCAGCGCGGTCAGCGCCACCTTGTTGGACGTCGAGGTGCCGTTGAGCACGAAGTACGTCTTCTCCGCGCCAAAGATCTTCGCGGCTTCCTTCTGCGCCTCGAGGGCGGGGCCCTCGTGGGTCAGCAGGTCGCCGAGATCGAGCACTGAGTTGTCGAGGTCGTCGCGGAACACCGCTTCGCCGAGATGCTCCATGAACACCCGACCGATGGGGCTGCGGCTGTAGAACACACCGCCGTTGTGGCCCGGGCAGGTCCAGAGCTGGTTGCCTTCCTCCGCGTAGTCCACGAGCGCGCCGAAGAACGGCGTCTTCAGCGTCTCGGCATACTGCTTGAGACGGCTGATGAGGTTCCGGGCGATGAACGACGGCGTTTCCTCCGACAGGAAGACATAGCCGTCGATGAAGTCGAGCACCTCGACGGGCAGATCCTCGAATCGCTTGTTGCGCACCAGAAGGATGATCGGGAAATCCAGGCCGCGTCGGCGCATCAGGTTGATCAGGGCGGCGGTCTTGCCTTGGAGGCCCTTCTTGCTCCAGTCGACCATCATGCAGCCGATGGCGGCATCGGTCTTCACCGCGATCTCCGCGTCCTCGATTCGCCGTGCCTTGATGACCTCGAAGCCCGCCCGCTGGATTTCCTCGACGATCTGCGTGAAGCGGACTCCCTCGAGATCGTCCGCGTCGAACGATGGCGCCGCGAATAGGAACGTGAAGCGTCTGAAGTAATCCATGGTGCCCTGGCCTCTGCGATGGAGATGTCGGTGTTTTCGATGAAGGTTTGGTGACAGGAGCCGCCCAAAATCTGTCAGGCGTTCCCGAATGCCTCGATCATCCATGCGCGCGGCGTTCCGTGGGATCGCGGCATGGCTCAAGTTCCGCCGAGTAGGGACACGATCTCGACGCGTGACGCGAGCTTGGCGATGGCGCGTTGGCGTTCTGTCGCGGAACGCCCTGCGCCAGTCACAGCTTCGGCACCACCTGCTCGGCGAGCAGCCGAAACGTCTCGCGGCTGAGCGGGGCGCACATCAGGTAGTTCAGGTTCATCTCTTCGCGGAGCTGGGCGATGCGCTCGCGCACCGAGTCGGGCGTGCCGTGGATGATGACGTCGTCGACGTAGAAGTCGACCGGCGTCTTGCCGCGATAGTCCCGCGCGGTTTGCAACGTCTTCTGGTGCTGCGGGCCGGCATAGGCGTCGACCAGCCATTGCGCGCCGCGCCGCGCCACCGCCTCGGCTTCGGCCATCGTCGGCGCCAACGCCATCAGCCGCGCCGTCGGGATGTCGCGTCCCTGCTCGCTGAAACCGGCGGCCGCCAGGCGCTCGGCGTAGTGCCGGCGTTTGCCGGCCATATCGGCGAAGGAGCCGTGCGGATCCATCATGATCGAGAAGCCCTGGCTCGCCGCCCAGTCGATCGCCGGGGGCGAGGTCGCGGCCATCCACACCGGCGGATGCGGGCGCTGCAACGGCTTGGGCAGCACCTCGACATTGTCGAAGCGGAAATGCGCGCTCTCGTGGTTCAACCGCTCCTGCGTCCAGGCCTTGAGCACGATCTCGACCGCCTCGCGGAAACGATCGGCGCTCTCCGCCGGCGGCACGCCGAAGGCGTTGAACTCTGAGGGTGCGAAGCCGCGGCCGGCGCCCCAGCAGACGCGGCCGCCCGACAGCACGTCGAGCAACGCCACCTCCTCGGCCAGGCGCAGCGGGTGATAGAGCGCGGCCAGCGACACCGCGGTGCCGATCTTCAGCCTCTTGGTGCGCGCCGCCGCGGCGACGCCCAACATGTGCACCGAGGGGCAGACGCTGAAGGTGGTGAAGTGGTGCTCGGCCAGCCACACCGCGTCGAAGCCGGTGCGGTCCATGATCTCGATACGCTCAAGCGCGCGGCTGTAGACCTCTTCCAGCGGGCCGTGCCGCCCGGGCCAGCTGAAGAACTGCAGCACGCCGACTTTCATGCATGACCCTCCGGATCTGGCCACGCGACCTTAGAACGCATGGTGGCTGGCGACTACCCCGTCGAGGCTTCGCCCATGCGCGCCTTTCCCAGCAACAGCAAGCTCAGTGGCCGGCTGGCCGAGGCGTATTACCACGACTCCTACGACGCGCCGCTGGCTCGCCCCGAGCTGACGATGCACGAGATCTACGCCGCTCTGCTCGCGCACCTGCCGTGGTGGGCTCGGGTGCTGCTGATTGTGCGCAACGCCATCGTCTCGCCGTTCGGCTTGCGTACCGAGCCCGCCGCCGACGTCTGGAGACCGAAGATCAGGGACAGCTACCGGCCCGGCGACAAGTTCGTGCGCTTCAGGCTCTACGACCAGGACGAGCAGGAGATCGTCGCCGGCGCCGACGACAAGCATCTCGACTTCCGCGTCTCCGTGCTGCGCACGCGCGAGCAAGGCGTCGAGAAGGTGATCCTCTCCACGATCATCTTCACGCACAACGTCTTCGGCAGACTCTATCTGTTCTTCGTCCTGCCCTTCCACCGCTTCGGTCTGCGGCGCCTGATGGCGCGGGCGGTGGCGCAAGGCAGGATTTGAACTCAGCTCGCGCCCGACGGCAGGTCGATGATGTAGCGCCAGGTGCCGTCGGCCTGGCGGCGCAGCACCTCGATGGTCTTGCCGGCGAAGCCCGGCGGCGCGCCGCCACCGGTCAGTGTCCAGGCATTGCTGACCGAGGCCAGATCGCCCAGCACATGACAGCTGCGCAGTTCGATCTTCATCGTCGCCTTCATGGCGAGGAAGCCCTCGATCACCGGCCTGATCCCGGCCAGGCCGCGCACCTCCTGGCCGTCGGGCGTCACGAACAGCGCGTCGGCCTCGTAGAGCGCCAGCAATCCCTGGGCGTCGCCGGCGTTGAACAGGCGGCCGAAGACCGCCGCGGTCTGCGTCGGATCGGTGATCATGGTGTGCCTCCCTCTCGACGCGGCGTCGCGCCGCCCTTGACGCTGACGCGTCTTCACCAACATGTACGATGGCACGCGGCCGACAGATGCGCCCGCCGCAGGAGTTAGATGGCCGCTTCCGACGAGGACAATTCGCTCTTGGGCAGGGTCGGCCGCTACGCGCGCGTCGGCACCTCGGTCGGCGGCGTGGCGGCCAAGCTCGCGGGGCAGCGCTATCTCGGCCTGTCGGTCGATCGCGATCGCAACGCCGCCGACCTGAAGGCCGCGCTGGGCGGGCTGAAGGGCCCGCTGATGAAGGCGGCGCAGCTGATCTCGACCATTCCCGACGCGCTGCCGGCCGAGTATGCCCGCGAGCTGTCGCAGCTGCAGGCCAACGCCCCGGCGATGGGCTGGTCCTTCGTGCGCCGGCGCATGGCGAGCGAGCTCGGTCCCGGCTGGCAGTCGCGCTTCGGCAGTTTCCAGAAGGAGGCGGCCGCCGCCGCGTCGCTCGGTCAGGTGCATCGCGCCACCCTGTCGGATGGCTCGCCGCTGGCCTGCAAGCTGCAGTATCCCGACATGGCCTCGACCTTGGAGGCCGACCTCAACCAGCTCAAGATGATCTTCGCTATCGGCCGGCGCATGGACATGGCCGTGCGCACCGACGAAGTCTTCAAGGAGATCGCCGAGCGCCTGCGCGAAGAGCTCGACTACCGGCGCGAGGCGCTGCACGCCCGGCTCTATACCCATATGCTGCGCGACGAGCCTGCGGTACATGTCCCTGAGATCGTCGAGGAGCTTTCGACCGGCCGGCTGCTGACCATGCGCTGGCTCGAGGGCGCGCCGTTGCTGTCGTGGAAGGACCGCTCGCAGGAAGAGCGCGACCGGCTGGCGCTCAACATGTTCCACGCCTGGTACATGCCGTTCTATTTCCACGGCGTGATCCATGGCGATCCGCATCTCGGCAACTACTCGGTGCGCGACAACGGCGACGTCAACCTGATGGATTTCGGCTGCGTGCGTGTCTTCCCGCCGTCCTTCGTGAAGGGTTCGATCGACCTCTACCGCGCGCTGCTCGCCGACGACGAGGAGATGGCGGTCGAGGCGTACAAGCTCTGGGGCTTCAAGGACGTCTCGCGCGAGATCATCCGCGCGCTCAATCGCTGGGCCGCGTTCCTGTATGGCCCGCTGATGGACGACCGTCCGCGACAGATCACCGAAGGGTCGGCCGGCCAATATGGCCGCGAGACCGCCAACAACGTCTTCTCGGAAGTCCGCCGCCTGGGCGGCGTCACCGTGCCGCGCGAGTTCGTCTTCATGGATCGCGCCGCGATCGGGCTGGGCTCGGTCTTCATCCACCTGCGCGCCGAGATCAACTGGTACCAGCTGTTCCAGAAGATGATTGGCGATTTCGACGTCGACGCCCTGGCGGCGCGCCAGACGGCGGCGCTGGAGGCGGTGGGTCTTGCGTCCAGCGGGTCACCCCGAGCGTAGCGAGGAATCCAGGATGGCCATGTGTCTGACTTAACCTTCCCCCGGAGGGGGAAGGTGGCGCGGAGCGACGGATGGGGGATGTTTCAACGCGCTCGGTGTCCGTCTTCGACATCCCCCATCCGCCCTTCGGGCACCTTCCCCCTCCGGGGGAAGATTAAGACCAAGTCAAACAGGCCATATGCGATGGCCCTGCCGATACGCTCGGGATTGCGGCGCTCGATCAATCGATCCGCCCGATCTTGCGCACCACGGCTTCGAGGCGCTTGGCGTCAGCTTCGAAGAACCGGGTGAACTCCGGCGTGTCCATGTAGGCGATGGGCGAGCCGGCGGTCTGCAGCGCGGTCTTCACCTGATCGTCGTTGATCGCGCGCTTCATGCCGTCGCGCAATTGCGTCAGCCGCGGCGCGGGCACGCCCGCCGGCGCGAAGACACCCGACCAGATGTAGTACTCGATGTCGTAGCCCAGCTCCTTCAGCGTGGGCACGTCGGGGAACAGCGGCAGGCGTTTGGCGCCCCAGCTCGCCAGCGGCCGCAGCTTGCCGGCGCTGATCTGGCCGGCGGCGATCGAGGGCCCGAGCAGGCCGATCTCGACCTCCTTGGCGAGGATGGCGCGCAGCGCCGGGCCACCGCCGTTGTAGGGCACGTGATGCAACTTGATGCCCGCCTCGTGCGCGAACATCTCGGTCGCGACATGGTAGGTGCCGTAGGTGCCCGAGGAAGCGTAGGGGATCGATCCCGGCTTGGCTTTCGATGCAGCCAGGATGTCGGCCAGCGACTTGTAGGAGCTGTCGGCCGGCACGACGAGGATCGGCGGATCGGCGGTGACCAGCGCGATCGGCTGCAGCTGCGCGAGCTTGAAGGCCGGCGGGCGATTGAACAATTCGTCGGCCACCGGCAAGGTCGAGACGCTGGCCAAGGCCATCAGCAGGGTGTAGCCGTCGGGCTTGGCCTGGGCGAGGAAGGCGGTGCCGATCGCGCCGCCGGCGCCGCCCTTGTTCTGCACGACGACCGGTTGGCTCCAGATCTTCTCCAGCGCCGCCGCCACGGGCCGCGCCGAGACGTCGGCCACGCCGCCGGGCGGGAAGCCGACCACCATGCTCACCGGCCGGTCGGGAAAGCGCTCTTGCGCTGGGGCCGCCCAAGGCGCTAGCAGCGCCAGTACTACGGCGGATCCGGCGATGCGGCGCATGTGGCATCCCTCCCGTTGTCGTTGGCCGGATCATGTCGCCGTCATCTCGCCACGCCAAGCCGCATATTGGTGGGGCTGAGACAGCAGGGAGTTGGAATGGCCCGCCGCAAGCGCTGGCACCGTCATCGCGAATCATCGGGGGGAGGCCGCGTGCTGATCACCGCCCTGGTTTCACTCGTCGTGCTCGCGGTCGGCGCCATGGTCGCGGCGTGGTGGTGGCTCGATAGCGCGTCGGAGCCGTTCGCCGCCGACCGCCCCGAGACCGCGCAGACCGCCGAGGTCGCCCTGGTGCTTGGCGCCGCGCCCTTCCTCGACGACGGCCGGCCCAACCGCTTCTTCGAGCACCGGCTCGACGCCGCCGCCAACCTTCATCGCGCCGGCAAGGTGAAGTTCCTGCTGGTCAGTGGCGACAGCGTCCACCCGAGCTACGACGAGACCACGGCGATGAAGCGCGGCCTGGTCAAGCGCGGCGTGCCGGCCGAGGTGGTCTATCGCGATCCCGCCGGCGTGCGTACGCTCGACTCGGTGCTGCGCGCCCGAGATCTCTATGGCCTGCGCCGCATGGTGATCGTCTCGCAGGACTTCCACGTGCGCCGCGCCGTGTGGCTGGCGCGCGAGCACGGCATCGAGGCCTTCGGCCTCGACGCGCAGGGTGTCTCGCCCTTCGACGCGCTCGACTCCTGGGCCCGCCAGTTCCCCTCGGCGCTCAAGGCGGTGCTCGACATCTGGACCGGCTCGGTGGCGCGCTACCGCGGCAAGCCGGTGCGCATCGGCATTGATCCGGCGGATTGAACGCCGTTCGAGCCGCGCCGCTCCAGCGGCGCTCTTCAGAAAGCGCCGCTGGAGCGGCGCGGCCGCCTTGATTGCCTTGGTCCACGTCTCGCGTTCCTTGCGCGCGAAGGCTGTGCAGGTCGCGATGTCCCAGGGCGGCGAGGGCACGTTGAGGCTGAGATCGGCGAAGCGCTGGCGGATGGCGGGGTCGCTCAACGCGTCGCTCAACAGCTTGTTGATGCGCAGCTTGAGCGGTTCGGGAACCTCCTTGCGCACGGCGAAGCCGCCATAGGAGATAATCTCGAAGCCCGGCAAGGTCTCATGGATCGCCTCGACGTCGGGATAGCGCGGCGAGCGGGTTTTCGACGTCACCGCCAGCGCGCGCACATGGCCCGCCTTGACGTAGCTCTCGCCCACCACCTGGTCGGGGAACACCGCGTGCACGCGGCCAGCCATCAAATCCTGGATCGAGGCCACGGCGTCGCGATAGGCGACCTCCTCGAACTTCATGCCGCTGGCCTGCTCGAAGAGCGCCGCCGGCACGCGAGAGGTGGCGTTGCCGTAGCCCGAGAACATCTCGCCCGGCTTGCGCGACTTGCCGTAGGCGATGAACTCCCGGACCGTCTTGTAGGGCCCGTCCTTGTTGACCAGCATGAAGTTGCCGACCGTGCCGGTGATCGCCACCGGGGTGAAGTCCTCGGGGTCGTACGTGATCTGCTTGTAGAGGCTGGGGTTGGCCGCCAGCGTGCTGGTCGAGCCGAACAGCCACGTGTAGCCATCCGCCGGTGCGTTTTTGGCCAGCGCGGTGCCGATCATGCCGGTGGCGCCCGGCTTGTTCTCGATGATGAAGGGCTGGCCGGTGGCGGCCTCGAGGAACTGACCGATCGCCCGCGACATGATGTCCGTCGAGCCACCCGGGCCGAACGGCACGATGATGCGCACGGGCTTTGTCGGATAGGCTTCCTGGGCTCGGGCCGCTGCGGGCACGAGCGCGCCGGCGCCAAGGAAAGCGAGCGCCAGTCTGCGTTTCATGATGCGGTACTCCTTTCGACCAAAGTCTACCTTCAGTAGCGCGTCGGAGCCCGCCGTGCCGCTACCTCCGGCGCATTGCCGGCATGCCCTGGAAAGGGCTTCGGACCGGCGCGCATCCCGCTTGGCAAAACCCTGCCGCGACGGCATGTTGCGGTGCGAAAAGATCGCCAGTACCTGCCGACGGACGGAACCCGCCTCATGAAAATCGCTGTGCCGAAGGAGCGCAGACCGCACGAGACACGTGTGGCCGCGACCCCCGAGAGCGTCAAGAAACTGAAAGGGCTGGGGTTCGACATCGTGATCGAGAGCGGTGCTGGCGAAGCGGCGGCCTATCTCGACCATGCCTATGCCGAAGCCAGCGCCGAGATCGCCCCCGATGCGGCCAGCGCGCTGCGCGACGCAGATGTGGTGTTCAAGGTGCAGCGGCCGATGATGGCCGACGAGGGCGTCGATGAGGTCGCGCTCATGAAGCCCGGCGCCGTGCTGCTCGCCCCCCTGGGCGCGATGGTCAACAGGGCGCTGGTCGATGCTTTGGTGAAAGCGAAGATCTCGGCTTTCGCGCTCGAGCTGACGCCGCGCATCACCCGCGCGCAGTCGATGGATATCCTGAGCTCGCAGGCCAACCTCGCGGGCTACAAGGCGGTGATCGATTGCGCCGCCGCCTTCACCCGCGCCTTCCCGCAGATGATGACCCCGGCCGGCACGGTGGTGCCCGCGCGTGTGTTCATCATGGGTGTCGGCGTCGCCGGTCTGCAGGCCATCGCCACCGCACGCCGCCTGGGTGCGATCGTCACCGCCACCGATGTGCGGCCGGCGACCAAGGAGCAGGTGCAGTCGCTGGGCGGCAAGTTCGTCGCCGTCGAGGACGAGGAGTTCAAGGCGGCCGAGACCGCCGGCGGCTATGCCAAGGAGATGTCGGCGGAGTACCGCGCCAAGCAGGCCGCCCTGGTCGCCGAGCACGTCAAGACGCAGGACATCGTCATCACCACGGCGCTGATCCCCGGCCGCAAGGCGCCGGTGCTGCTGAGCGAGGAGATGGTGAAGTCGATGAAGCCGGGTTCGGTGATCCTCGACATGGCGGTCGAGCAGGGCGGCAACTGCCCGCTATCGCGCCACGGCGAGACGGTGGTCCACAACGGCGTGAAGATCATCGGGCCGTGGAACCTGCCGGCCAGCCTCGCGACCGACGCCAGCAACCTCTTCGCGCGCAACCTGCTGGCCTTCATCACGCCGTTGGTCGACAAGGAGACCAAGGCGATCAAGCTCAACATGGACGACGAGGTCGTGAAGGGTGCGCTGGTCACCCATGACGGCGCCATCGTCCATCCCCAGCTCCAGCCGGCCGAGTGAGCCCACCATGAACGACGATCTCGCCGCCAAGGCGGCCGACCTCGCCAAGCAAGCCGCGGAATTCGCCAAGGCCGTCGCCGGCTTCGCCGATGAAACCGCGGCGGCCGCCGCCACCGTGCCGGCCGCCGCCGCCGCCGCGGCGCAGACGCCGTTCGTCACGCTGCTGACGGTTTTCGCGCTGGCCTGCTTCGTCGGCTATTACGTGGTCTGGCGGGTGACGCCGGCGCTGCATTCGCCGCTGATGGCCGTCACCAACGCGGTGTCCTCGGTGATCATCGTCGGCGCGCTGCTCGCCGCCGGGCTGAAGGGCTTCGGCTGGCCGCAGTTCTTCGGCTTCATCGCCGTGACCTTGGCCGCCGTGAACATCTTCGGTGGCTTCATCGTCACGCATCGCATGCTGGCGATGTTCAAGAAGAAGCCGACGGCGGCGAAGAAGTAGGGCGGGACAAGGATTATGACCCAGGACCTCGCCTCCTACGGCTACCTGATCGCGGCGATCTGTTTCATCATGTCGCTGCGCGGGCTGTCGTCGCCCGAATCGTCGCGTGGCGGCAATCGCTGGGGCATCGTCGGCATGGTGATCGCCATTGGCGTCACCGTCGCCACACCCGGCGTCGTCAGCTACGGCCAGATCGCCATCGGTCTGCTGGTCGGCGGCGCGATCGGCACTTTCATCGCGCTGCGTATCCAGATGACGGCGCTGCCGCAGCTGGTGGCCGCGTTCCATTCCCTCGTCGGCCTGGCGGCGGTCTTCGTCGCCGCCGCCGCCTTCATCTCGCCCGAGGCCTTCGGCCTGGGCGTACGCGGCAGGATCCATGTCGGCAGCCTGATCGAGATGGGACTCGGCACCGCGATCGGCGCCATCACCTTCACCGGCTCGGTGGTCGCCTTCGCCAAGCTGCAGGGCCTGGTGTCGGGCGCGCCGCTGGTCTTCCGCGGCCAGCATTTCCTCAACGCGCTGCTGGGCATCGGCATGGTGGCGCTGCTGGTGTGGTTCGCCGCCAAGGGCTCGACCTCGGCTTTCGTGCTGCTGATCGCGGTCTCCCTGCTGCTCGGCTTCCTGCTGATCCTGCCGATCGGCGGCGCCGACATGCCGGTCGTCGTCTCGATGCTGAACTCCTACTCGGGATGGGCGGCGGCCGGCATCGGCTTCACCCTCGCCAACACCGCGCTGATCGTCACCGGCGCGCTGGTCGGCAGCTCGGGCGCGATCCTGAGCTACATCATGTGCAAGGGCATGAACCGCTCGATCTTCAACGTGATCCTGGGCGGCTTCGGCACCGATTCGGGCACGGTGGTTGGCGGCGTCAAGAACGACAAGCCGGTCAAGCCCGGCTCGGCCGACGACGCGGCCTTCCTGATGTCCAACGCCGGCTCCGTGATCATCGTGCCGGGCTATGGCATGGCGGTGGCCCAAGCCCAGCACGCGCTGCGCGAGATGGCCGACATCCTGAAGAAGAAGGGCGTCACCGTGCGCTACGCCATCCACCCGGTGGCCGGCCGCATGCCCGGCCACATGAATGTGCTGCTGGCGGAAGCGAACGTGCCCTACGACGAGGTCTTCGAGCTCGAGGACATCAACCGCGACTTCCCGAGCACCGACGTGGCCTTCGTCATCGGCGCCAACGACGTCACCAATCCGGCCGCCAAGACCGACCCGAAGAGCGCGATCTACGGCATGCCGATCCTCGACGTCGAGCGCGCGCAGACCGTGCTGTTCGTCAAGCGCGGCATGGCGGCGGGCTACGCCGGCGTCGAGAACGAGCTGTTCTTCCGCGACAACACCATGATGCTGTTCGCCGACGCCAAGGTGATGTGCGAGAACATCGTCAAGGCGCTGGAGCGATCGCACTGACACGCCCTTTACCTTCCTCCGCCGGAGGAAGGTAGGATGGGCGCATGACCCGCGCATACGACGCGATCCTCTTCGATGTCGGCGGCCCGCTCGACATGGAGTTCGCGTGGGAGATTGCGGTCGATTCGGCGATTGCCGCAGCCTGCGCGCTCGAGGGCATCCGCGTCGACGAGGAAGTGCTGAGCGCCGCCAGCCGACGCGCCGTCGAGGTCTTCGCGCCCGATGCCTACGCCCACATGGTCGAGACGTTGTGCGGCGGCGATCCGCAGGCCATCACGCGCGTGGAGCGGCGCCGACGCGACACGCTCGCCGGCCTCGATACGTTCCAGCTGCGCCCCGGCATCGATGACCTGCTGCAGCGCCTGGTGGCGCGAGGCCTGAGACTCGGCATCGTCGCCAATCAGCCGGCGAGCGCTGCCGAGCGGCTGCGGCGCGCGGGGATCGCGCAGTGTTTCCAGCACCTCGGCCTGAGCGGCGTGGTCGGCGTGCGCAAACCCGACCCGGCGATCTTTCTGGGCGCCGCCGAAGCGCTGGGCGTTCCACCCGCGCGCTGCATTATGGTCGGCGATCGCATCGATAACGACATCGCGCCGGCCAAGGCGCTGGGCATGGCGGCGATCCGATTCCGCTCCGGCCGCCACGCCCGCCAGCAGCCGCGCGGCCCGAGCGAGATGCCGGACGCCGATGTCATCGACGTGCTGGAGCTGGAGCGCGCGATCGAGGCGTTGCTTCGTCGTTAGGTAAATCTGTCATCCCGAGCGACAGCGAGGGATCCAGGGCCATACTAGATTCCTCGCTACGCTCGGAATGACAGAAGAGGGCGAGGGTCAATGCCGATGCGCGTGGCTGTGCTGGCCGCCGCCGAAGCGGTCGATGTGCAGCGGTGTCTTCGCCAGGCCCGGGCAGAACGTGCCGACGATCTTTTCCAGCCGGTCGTAGAGCAGTTTCGACGGCTTGTTGGCCGCCGCCAGCCGCGCGCGCGCCGCCTCGGCCTTGCGCGCCAGCTCGGCCATATCGAGCGTCACCAATCGGCGGTTTTCGACCACCATGCGCCCGCCGATCATCACGGAGTGCACAGCGCAGCCGTCCTCGGTGTGCACGATCTGGTTGGTCGGATCGTTGAACGGGATCCAGTTCACGTGGTGCAGATCGAGGAAGACGATGTCGGCCTTGTAGCCTTCGGCGATGCGCCCGACCTTGTCGCCGAAGCCCAGCGCGCGAGCGCTGCCCAGGGTCGCGGCTTCGAGCACCTCGTCGGTCTTGACCCAAAGCCGCCACTCCGGCCCGCGTGACTTCGATACCATCGAGGCCAGGCGCATGTTCTCGTACATGTTCTGATTGTCGGAGCAGCTCGCGCCATCGGTGCCGATGCCGACATTGACCTTGCGATCGAGCATGCCCCGCATGTCGGCCAGGCCATTGCCCAGCCGCATGTTGCTGCCGGGATTGTGCGAGACCGAGCCGCCCTTGTCGCCCAGAAGCTTGTTGTCGTCGTCGTCGAGCCATACGCCATGCGCCACGGTGAAGTCCGGTCCGACGAGGCCCAGCGAATCCATGTGCGACAGCAACGTGCTGCCATAGCGCTGGTAGCCGACCACCGCCTGCACCTTGGACTCCGCGACATGGCTGTGCAGGCCGACACCGAAGTCGCGCGCCAGCTTCAGGCAGGCGAGCAGGAAATTGTCGGAGCAGTGATGCGGGATGGTCGGTGCCACGGCCATGCCGATGGCGTGACGGTCCAGCTTCCAGCCCTTCAGCGCCTTGCGCATGGCCACGACGCTCGACTTGTACGGTGCCAGCCGGAAGCGCTCGACGTCCTTGCGCAGGCCGGGCGAGAGGCGGTCGGCGAGGCCGGGGATCGCCTCGAAGAAGCTGAGATCGGCGACCATCGGCGCCACGACCGCGCGCATGCCGACATCGCGATAGGCCTGGCCGACGGCGGCGAGGCCTTCAGGCGAGGGCATCGGGAATTCGCCGACCAGGTCGTAGGCGGCGGTGCAGCCTTTGAGCACCATCTCGGCCGCGCCGATGGTCGCGGAGAGGCACTTGTCCTCGAGCGTGCGACTGCCGTTCGTCCACGGTCCGGCGGTCAGCAGCAGTTCGAGCGTGACGCGATCGAGCATGCCCTTGGCGAGGTTGCCGTGGCTGTGGGTGTGGCCATTGATCAGGCCGGGATGCATCAGCCGGTCGCGCGCGTCGATCACCGTGGCGTCCGCGGGCGCCGGCATGCCCGGCCGTCCGATGGCGGCGATGGCGTCACCCTTCACCAGAATGTCGGCCTTGGGCGCGGCGTGGCCCCGGATGTCGAGCAGCCTGCCGCCCCGAATGATCGTGTGTGTCGCTTTCGCCATCGTGCACCTCCTTGCCTTCCCCCGGAGGGGGAAGGTGCCCGAAGGGCGGA
>LNFM01001768.1_pt1 | contig 47770 bp, 51 predicted proteins | sample 596031 | NCBI WGS metagenome assembly LNFM01 (sample SAMN04254537, study PRJNA301005) | activated carbon metagenome | isolation source: dual media filters at the Ann Arbor, Michigan drinking water treatment plant | place: USA: Ann Arbor
CCGCCACTGCGGCAGCCGAGCGCGTCCTGCCACTTCTGAGGCCGGACCGCCGTGAGCGGCAGCCTGAACGCGGCCAGCACGCCCTGAATGTTCCCGAGCCCGCATCCGAACGTGAACGCGCTCACGACGCCCATCTGCGGAGTCGCATGCACGAACTCGGTGTAGACCTTGCTCCGCTCCGGCAGCGTCGCCACGAACGCCGCCAGCTCGTCGACCGTCGCCGGCATCCGACGCGCTGCCAGCACCTTGCCGCGCCGGCTCAGGACCGCGATGCCCCCACCCTTGCCCGGATCGATGCCGACGATGCAGCTCACCCGGAGATTCTTGACAGAAACCTTCGCCATGTCAAATCGTGACCTTCCGGCGATGCTTGGCAATCGCCTTGCCCTTCGCGGCCCGCTGCTCCTCCGCCTCCGCCGCCGCCTCGTCCTCCGGCGTGATGACGTCGTCGCAGTCGTCGAACCGGACCGTGTCCTTGTGGAACGTGAGCAGCTCGGTCCCGGTCGGACCGTTGCGGTTCTTCTCGACGATGAACTCGGTGCGCCCGCCCTCCTTGTGATTCTTCCGGTGGAGCATGCCGACGATGTCCGCGTCCTGCTCGAGCCCACCACTTTCGCGAAGGTCCTCGAGCTTCGGACGCCCGCCGCCGGTGCGCTTGAGCTGCGACGCGATGATGAACGCCACGCCTAGCTCGCCGGCCAGGACCTTCAACCGTCGCGAGATGTCGGCCAGCTCCTCCGTCCTCGTCGCGTTGCGCCGCTGGAGTGACCCCTGCATCAGTTGCACGTAGTCGAGCGCGACGAGGTCGAGCCGGCCCTCCTCCGCCTGGACACGTCGACACTCGGCCCGCACGTCGCCCACTGTGAGGCCCGGCGTGTCGTCGATGTAGATGCCGGCGTTGTGCATCCGCTCGATCGCCGCGTTCAGCGCCCGCCAGTCGTCGGAACCGGCCGCCGCCATGTAGCCGGCCGCGAGTCGGAGCGCCGGGATGCCGCTCAGCGACGACAGGAACCGATACTCGAGCTGTCGAGCCTTCATCTCCATCGAGAACACGAGCGCCACGCGCCGGCCGGCGTCGCCCTCCGGCAGCGCGAACTCCGCCGCCGCCATCAGCGTGTTGCACAGAAGCGCCGTCTTGCCCATCGACGGCCGCGCCGCGAAGATGATGAGGTCGCCGGCCTGCCAGCCGTTCGTCAGGTCGTTGATCTTCTTGAACCCGGTGTCGAGCCCGGTCAGCTTGCCCCGGTTCGCGACGCGGAACTCGAGGTCGGCCATCAGCGCCGAGCTGCGCGACGCCAGGGACGTGACGTCGGTCCGTCGCCCGCCGTGGCGGAGCTGCACGATCTCCCGGTCGACGTCCTCGAGCACGACGTCGATCTCGAGGTCCTGCTCGTAGGTCGCCGCGACGCCCTTGTTGAGCGCGTAGATGAGCGCCCGGCTGCGCGACTTCTGCCGCACGATGTCCGCGTAGTAGCGGACGTTAGTCGAGCGCGGCACGCCGTCGACGAGACTCGCGAGGTAGGCGGCGCCGCCGGCGTCCTCGAGGTCGCCGCGCCGCGTCATCTCCTCGCGGAGCAGCACGAAATCGACCGCGCCGCCAGGACGCTCGAGCAGCGACACCATCGCCTCGAAGATCCGCCGGTGCGCGTCGCGGAAGAAATCCGCCGGCTTCACCACCCGCGCCGCCTCGACGTAGGCCGCGTTGTTGATGAGCACCGCGCCGAGCACCGAACGCTCCGCGTCGAGATTGTGCGGCAGACTGCGCTCCGGCGCCGATTCGGCGCGCGGGTCCGCGCCGCGTTGCCGGCTCACTGCCGCATCTCCGCGATCGAGCGCCGCGTGTGCTCGACGTCGGAGCGGCAGGGCGGCTTGTGTTTACAGCCAGCCGGCGCGTTGCCGCCCTCGAGCAGCTCGCCCTGGTCGGCGCCGTGCTGGTTGATCGTCGACGCGAACATCGACAGCGAGTGACTGACCTTCCCGTAGAACGGATCGTCGTTCGTGATGTAGCGCGGGATGCGCGCCAGGACCTCGTCGACCGGCATCGCCTTGAGCAGCCGCTTCACGGCCTGAGCATCCTTCGCGCCGACGAACACGTAGTCGCGACCGTAGCGTTTGCGCCACGCCAGCATGAACGCATCGCTGACGCGCTTCATCTGCTGCCCCAGGGTTTCCGAGCCCTCGAGCTTCGCCTCGAGCGCCTTCACCAGCTCGCCGCCACGCTCGAGCAGCGCCCGCATATCGCCCACGAACTTCCGCACATCCTCAACCTTCAACGTGTCACCCATTGGGCTCTCCTACTCTCGAACCTAGTGATGATCTCCAATCGATCATCCCGGAGGTTTCAGCCGGAATTGGCAAGGCTCCCCTATGCAGTCCGGGCAGCCTCGCCGTTGGTTGTCGGTTCGCTTTGCAGCTCCGTCCTACGGCCCGCAGTGACGCACGACGCCCTGCGGATGGTCAGACTATCGTCGGCGTCGTGCGCCGTCCCCTGCGGGCTCTAACCTCGAGGCCCCACCCTGCGCGCTGAGCAGCTCCCGGTAGCGCGCTTCTATGGCCGATGCACCCCGGTGGCGTCGCTTGGCTCCCGGTGCGTCGGTGATGGGTTGTGTGCGAGAATTGGCGGGTCCTCACCGACCGGCGTCGACGGGACCTTGACCCTTCCACCTCCGCCGGTCGGCTGACCAATGCGGGCGCCGTGAGCCCAACACTCACGGCGCCCGTGGACTTTAAGCGTCCCGGTTCTCGGAACGCAACACCCCAACAGGTAGTAGCGAACAGACGGCGATCAGCGCCAGCGACACAGCGGCGTCGCCGGCCCGATCTTCGGATCGTTGAACCGTAGCGCGTTGAGGTTCAGCGTCACCGTGCCCGCGCCGGTCCACCGCCAGGACCACATCGCGCCGCCGTGCCACCAGATCGAATCGACGTCCGTCGCCCACTTCACGCTGCCCCAGGTGAGCGGCGCTCCGATGCCGGCGTCGAAGTTTCGATGAACCTGCGCGACGCACGTCGCGATGTCGAGCACGAGCGCCGAGCGCGTCGTCGTCTCGTAGGTGAGTAGCATCCAGCGCCCGCCGACGACTCGCAGGTCGCCCGGCAGGAAATGGAACCCGTGAACGCCCAGGTCGAACGGCGGCAGCGGCGGCAGCTCCGGCGGCGGCGCCGGCTTGCCTGGAGGTCCCGGAGGTCCCGGAGGCCCCTGCGGTCCCGGAGGTCCGGGGTTGCCCTTCGGTCCCGGAGGTCCCGGCGGACCGGGCGGACACTCGACCTTGCACTCGGTCGGCGGCGGCTGCCATGTCCGCGTGAGCTGCTCAGCCTGCACGCTCGTTGCTGCGAGCGCCAGAACCACGATCGTTGATAGTGCATACTGCTTCATGGAACGAGCCTCCTCGGCTCGACGTTGCCCGGCGACGCCCACCGCCGCCGGGTTCTTCACACTGGAGGGAACCATGCCGGTCATCTTCTTCATCGACGCTGCTGCGATCACGATCAACTGGTTTCTCGCGTGGGGCGGCGTCTGCTACTACTACCCGGACTATTGCCCCGTCGGCTGGCGCCGCTGCCGGGACATGTAGAGGTCGATGAGCTTACTCGCCTCGCCCTTCTTGATGGTTGCCGCGTGGGGAATGCGGAGCCGCCGCAACAGTGCGAGCTGCTTCGGTGACGGCTCGTCATTCAGCCACGCGGCATCCTTCGACGTCAGCTTTGTGACCGCGCGCCGATGCTGGAGGATGAACGCCTCCGCCACGCCGGCGGCGCCGTCGGACGTGATGATCTGATTCGCGATCGTGGACTGCCGGCGCTCAGGCCGGCGCTTCTCGCCCTTCTCGAGCCGCTCGGTGAACGTGAGCACGACCTCCCACCGATCGAGGTAGTCCTTGCGGACCTCGATGCGCTCGTGGCCGTTGACGCCGGCCGCATCCTTCCACGGGTATTCCATCCGATACTCGTCGTCGCTCACCTTGAGCCACGTCATCGCCCGGCCCGTGCCGAACGCGCCCAGGTCCGGCACCTTCCAGATGTCGACGAGCTGCGCCTTCGCGCGGAGCTGCTCGAGCGTCAGGTGCGCGCCGTCCTCGAACGCCTTGCTCGAGTCGAACCGCTCGAACTCCTTCATCAGCGCGTCGTAGTCGTCGGCCAGCCGCTCGAGCGGGTCGCCCTTGCCGATGAGGCCCGGCGGCAGCCCGTAGAGCACCGGCGCCGTCTGGAGTGAATGCCGACGCGCGACGTCGACGAGGTCGATGACGACACAATCGGCCTTGCCGTCGAACAGCCGGAGCCCGCGCCCGGTCATCTGCTCGTAGAGCGTCGACGACTTCGTCGGTTTCGCGTGGAGGATGCAGCTCGCGATCGGCAGGTCCGTCCCCTCGGTCAGCACCATGCAATTCGTGAGCACGTCGAGCCCGCCGGCGCTGAACCGCTCGAGGATGGCGCGGCGCTCGTCCTTCGGCGTCTCACCGCTCACGGCTGCCGCGCGATAGCCGGCCTTGTCGAACTCCGCCGCCAGCGCGTGAGCATGCGCGACGTCGACCGTGAACGCGATCGTCGGCCGGCCTTCCGCGTGTTCCCGCCAGCCGGCGACGGCCCGCAGGTTCCGCTCGTCCGTGTTGACCGCGTCCGCCAGCTCCCGCTGGTTGAACTCGCCCCGCGCGATGCGGACGCCGTCGAGCGACGTATCCGTCTCGATGGCCCACGGCACGATCGGCACGAGCCAGCCGTCGCTGATAGCGTCGCGGAGCGCGTAGCTGTAGGCGATCGTCTGGAACACACAGCCGAGCCCGACGGCGTCCGAGCGGTTCGGCGTCGCTGTCACGCCGACGAGAAGCTGGTCCTTCGGAGCGACGCGGTCCCACCCCTTGAGCGCCTGCTCCATCGCCGCGACGTCCGTCTCCTCCGCGCGCTCGATGTCGTCGGCGCCGTCGTTCGGCATCGCCGGCAGGAACCGGAGTCGCGCCAGGGCGGCGCGGTAGGTGCGCGCGGCCGAGTGATGCGCCTCGTCGACGATGACGATCCGGAACTTCATCGCCTTCGTCAGCCGCTCGAGCCGCCGGAACTTCATCGCGGCGAGTGTCTGAATGCTGGCGACCACGACGTCGAGCGACGTCGACGCGCGGCGCTCGCCCTGCTCGACGCCCACGAGCAGCCCAGGGTTCGCCGCCCGGATCTTCGCCGCCGCTTGGTCGAGCAGCTCCTCACGGTGCGCGATGACGAGCATCCGGCGCTCGCCGGCCGGGAACGTCTCGAGCCACTCGCGGATGCGCTGCCACTTCATCATCTCCGCGAACGTGACCGTCTTGCCGGTCCCGGTCGGGCTCTTGATGAGCAGCCGGTTGAGGTTCTTCTCGAGAAACGTCGTCGCGATCGCCTCGAGCTGGTCCTGCTGGTAGGGCCGGAGCTTCACCGCTTCGCCCTCCGTGCCTTCGCCAGCGCCGCCGCGTTGCCGATCGGGATGCCCGCCTCGCGCTTCGTCTCGACGGCCTTGCGGGCGCCGCGCCGGCGGTTCCGCGTCGTGATCTGGTCGCGCTGCGCGGCGATCGCGGCCGTCACCGGCGGCGGCACGTAGAACCTCGAGCCGCCCTCCGCGCCGACACGCTGCACGAATACCGTCTCGCCCTTCTCGGTCCGGATCGTGAACACGATCCACGTCTCCGTATGACCGAGCAGGTCCTTCACTTCGATGCTCGAGCGCCGCGTCTCGACGGCGGCAGGGTTGTTGCGGAGCCGTTCCAGCTCGCGGCTGTAGGCATCAGTCGGCAGGGTGTCGTTCATCGGGTCCTCGGTTCTCGTGGCCGGCCAGCGTTCGCGGGCCGGGGGTTCTTCGGGTAGCACGGCTCGACGAGGTAGTCGGTCGGGTCGAGCTTGAGCACGTCGCGCGCCTCCGCGTGCGCGTCGTCGTCGGTGTCGAAGTGCGTCGCGATCTGCGCGTCGCCATACCACCGTGGATTGGCGCCCTGCGCGTAGAAGTGACGCCCGACTCTGATGGTCCACATGGTCAGCCCCTCCTCACCGTGGCCGTCGCCGGCCCTCTCACCGCCTTACGTGACTTGTTCCGCGCCGCCTTGCGTGCGAGCTGGTAGAGCTGCCCGTCGTCGAGCACGACGTCGACGTGTGCGTCGCGCTCGAGCACGATGGACTCCCCGCCGCGCCGACGGCCCACACTCTCGCCGGCGCGGAACGTGACGACGACTCTCACCGGAGCACCGTCGTGTTCTTCGTGGCCTTGACGCCCGGCCACATCTCGACGCGCTTGCCGAGCGAACGCGCGGCCCGGTTCAGCGCCGCCGCGTCGACGATGAACACGTCGCGCGGGATGCCGTAGCCGCCCTCGAATGCCGCGTCGCGGAACTTCTCGAGGTCGACGACCGCCGCGCTCCACTGCTCCCGGTCGCCCGTGTTGAGCGCCGGCTTCGCCGCTGCCTCGATCTTGCCCTCGTCGACGTAGACGGGCATCTCCTTCATCACATCGATCTGCGTCCGCATCGTGTGAGCGGTCCGACGCGCCTCGATCGCCTTGAGGATCTTCTCGCTCGCCAGGAGCCGCGACGCCTGCCCGTTCGGGTCCTTGAACCCGGCTTCACGCGCCGCGCGCTCGCCGGCGCCGTGCCGCATGTAGCCCTCGACGAACGCCGTCTCGCGGTCGCTGAGGTCCGGGCTCGACTCCTCCGCCCGCAGCGCCGCCGCCTCGAACTCCGCCAGCTTGCGAGCGCGGTCCGCTTCCGCCTCCGCCTCCTGCTTGCGGCGCTCCTCCTGCTCGGCCAGGGCGGCGCGGCGCTTCTCGTTGTCGACGTAGGTCGTATGCAGCCGGGTCCCGTGCTTCTCCGCGTCCTCGAGCGGGTCGGTCGCTCGAGCGCGGCCGGCCGTCGTCATCCGGTGGAGCTTCGACAGCGCCGACGTGATGACCTCCCAATGCGCCATCGCCGCCTTGCGCGCGTCGCGTGCGTCGATGACCTCCTGCCGGATCGCCGCGTCCTGTTCCTTCGTCGTCGGCACGGCCAGCGCCATGATGCGATCGCGGCGCTCGACGGCCGCGCGTTCGATCTGCTGCGACGTGCGGAAGAACGTCGTCAGGTTCCGCAGCCAGTCGACGATGCCGATGCTCTCGGTCGCGACGAGCGCGACCTCCTGCGGCTCCGGCTCGAGAACCTCCGGAACCGCTGCCTTCGTCGTGCCCTTCTTCGTTGCCTTTGCCATGTGACCCTCCCTACTGAACGCCGAGCGCACGCTCGGCACGATCGACGCTGTCGCCAGCGCCGTAGTCCTGCTCGATCTTCTCCATGAGCTGCTCGGCTTCACGCTGCTGGCGGATGAACTGCTGCCCGATACGCCCCGGCGTGAGCTTCGCGTCAGCCGCGTAGGTTTCGGCCGCGACGCGCAGCGCGTTGATGATCGTCCACTGCTCGTGATCGGTGAGCTTCATTGTCCGGACCCTCCCACGTCGGCGGAATACCGCCGCCGACGTGGACCGAGGATCTCACGAGTCCGAGGTTTCTGTCAACAACCTCGTTCGCTCGGATGATGCGAGCAGCGTTCGCAACAAGGTCGGTGCGCGAAGTGACACGACTCGGCACACTGGTTTCGGGTCCATCGGCAGTGTTCGCAGCGCGGCCCGCCGTCAATCGACGTCACGATGACGACCGCCACGAGCGCCAGGAGCAGGACGAGCAGGACGATGTCCGACGTCGTCAGCACGGCTCAGAACTCCATCCGCGCGAGCTGCTCGAGCAGCGCCCGGTCGTCGTCGGCCATCGGCCCCAGGATGCCGACCGCCGTCTCGCGGACGACCTCGACGAGCTTCATCTCCGCCGGCCGCTGCCCGCCCTGGAGGTAGTAGCGGAGCAGCCGCCGGTCGATGAGCCACTTCACCGGGCCGTTCGCGCCGAGCTTCTTCGTGAGCGGCTCCCACTCGATCGCCCGGTTGTGAATGCTGAACGGGTTCGTCCGGTGGCGCTCCCGGCACAGTTGCATCATCAGCTCGCTCGTCGACCTCGAGCCGTCCGGGTTGCCGCCGGCGCCCTTGTGCTCGTTGTGGCTGACCTCGAGCGCCAGCCGCAGCCGGCGGCAGCCGCACAGCGGGAACCGGCAGCCGCGATCGCGCGTGCGGACCTTCGCCTTCTCCCGGTTCTCCGCGTTGTCGCGCTCGATGCGGCGGAGCGCCCGCTGCACCTTGCCGCTCGGCCGGACCTCTTTGAAATTCGTCACGAACGCCATCGGTTTGACCCTCCTCACAGCTCGCACCACTTCCGGATGATCTTCCGCGCCTCGCGGAAGTCCCGCGCGTGGTCGACGTGCTCCTCGACCTTGTAGCGGCCGTCGGCCTTGATGTAGAACGCGAACCGCGCGATCGCCTCCGGATGGCAATGCAGCGTCCGCGCCACGAGGATAGCCTGGAGCGCGGTCTGGAGCGGATGCCACTTCTCGAAGTCGCCGGTCTTGATCTCGCCCACCGACAACAGCCGCCAGACGTGCCCGACGCGGTCCGGCGTGCCACCGAACCGCAGGAGCGGATGCACGAACGGCTCCTCGAGATGCTCCCACGTCGGCCGCTGGAGCACATTCATCAGCTCGGCCCACGCGAGCAGGTAGCCCTTGAACGGACTGGCGACCGCCTTCGGGTCGTCGATCGCATCCAGATCGTAGTTGAGCGTCAGACGGTGGACCTCAGTGCCACGACGCCGGCCCTCCTCAGTGAGCCACGTCGTATCGATCTTCCCGTCCTTGATGAGCATCTGCGTGACGCTCGGCAGGACCGCGCCGGTCGCCTCGTCGATGTATTCGTGAAGGTCCGCGTCGTAGCGGAGCGTCTCGCTCACCACGGCGGACCGTCATCCTCGCCCGGCTCCCTGGTCGCCGGCGCCGCCACCGGGACCATCGGCCCCGGCTTCGTGAGCTGCGAACAGGCTGCCTCGTAGAAGCGCCGTTCCATGTCGACCGTGTGCTCGACACCACAGACGATCCGCAGGTAGCCCTTGACCTCGTCGTCGGTCCGCTTCGCCTTTCGGGCGATCGTCCAAAACCGCTTCGCCTGCGGCTGCGAGATTTTCCGCGTGTCGGTCGCGTCGCGGCGCTCCTGAGCGGTCCGCCGGTCAGGCTCCCCGCCCTCCGTCCGAGGCTCCGATCGCTCGCCCTGCGCCGGCCTGGACCGATTCCCGGCCGTTCTAGGCTCCGCCACCCCCGTCTCGTCGTAGAACGGCGGGTCGACCTTCCGCCGCCACTGAGGTTTGGACCCCGACCGTCTCCAAACTTGGACACAGTGCTCGGCCTGCCACGCGGCGCCCCAGGACCGATCCCACAGCTCGAGCCCGATGCCGAGCCGCTTCGCCACCCGCCGGAGCGCGTTCGCGTTCAGCGCCTCGATCACGTCGCCGTAGGTCTGCTCGGCGTTGTCCGGATGGTATTCCTGCTCGGCCGTCGCCTGAGCGATCGGCTTGCCGTGAACGCACAACACGAACGTCTGCGTCGCGAGATGCTTGACCTCGCCGCCCTCCTGCGGGATCTCGACCATCTTCGGCCGCGCCGCCGGCAGCATCGTCCACTGCCCACGCCCGAACGCGCGATTGAACCAGCGCGTGTATTCGATGTGCGAGTAGTAGACCGCGCCCGTCGGCTTCACGAGCACGCGGGCCGGATCGACCGGCTCCGCCAGGACCGCCTCCGCCTCCGCGCTCAGCGCGAGCGGCTGGAACCCGAGCTGCCCCAGGATCGGGTTCTCGCTCAGCTCGACTGCCGCCGCCGGCGCGATCGCCGGCAGGACCTCGACCTTCGGCCGCACGGATGCGAGCCGCTGGACCTGCTTCGCGAGCTTGTCGAGCTTCGCGTTGTAGTCCGGACGACGCGCGAGCGCCGTCGTCGCCTTCTTCGCTTTCGGTGCCATCGTTCCCCCCAACAAAGGGAACGGGCCGGCCGGCTCTATGCCGACGCGGCCCGCTTCGCCTCGAGATACTTCAACGTGTCCGTCTCACCCCGAGCCATGAACTCGATGGTGTCCGCGTCGCTGACCTGCTCCGGTTCCCAACCTGCGAGCTTTGCCAGTCGCCGCCGTGCCGCCTCGAATCGCTTCGAGCCCGTGATCGTGAGCGCCTGAGCGCGCACCGGCTCGCCGTCCTTCGGGGCGAAGATCGTCGGCCTGCCGCCGGGTGTCTTTGCCATGCGGAAAGACTAGCCCCGGCGGCTGGTTTCTGTCAACAACCTCACCGCTTGAGGTATCGCTGGTAGATCCACTCCGTCAGGCCGAACTGCGCCGCGACGCCGAGGATGAAATACGACAGGTTCAGCGGCGTCATCCCGTCGATGACGAGTCGCCCGGTGCCCAGGTCGTAGCTGTAGCCGATGCCGAGGCTCGTGAGCAGCGTCGCCGTGACCGTCAGGGTCCGGAGGATGACCGCGTGATTCTTGTCGACGAACGGCACGCGGCCCTTGAGCGCGTTGATGAGGATCGGCAGCGCGGCGGCGACTCCGCCGATCGTGCCGATGTAGAGGATGGCCCGCGTGATGCCGTCCGCAAGGATCGGCGCGAGTAGCTTCTCGAGCATCGTTCTCTCCTACAGCGCGCGTGACTTGAGAAGGTAGTCCGGATGCTGCGCGCTGAACCGCACCCGCTCCCCCGCCCCGATTGTCCGCTCCCACAACAGATCGTTGACGTCCTGCTGGAAGCATTCGACGCGGAGCGGTCGCACCGCTCGCAGCTCGAAGTCGCTCACCGGCCCGAACGGGACCGTGAACTGGAACCCGCCCTGCTGCACGCCGTAGGCCCGCACGATGCCCCGCCGGTTGTCGTTCGCCGCGCGGAGGTATTCGTCCTCGAGCTGCCAGTGACGGCCAGGGAAATTCGTGTTGGCGTTCTGCTGCGAACCGTTCGGCAGGTCGCCCGGCAGGAACCGCTTGCACGCTGCGAACTCGCGGTAGCCCGGCACGCTGGCGAGGTCGCCGTTCCCCCGGATGCCCTCGTCGGCGTGGAACACGCTGCCCATGAACCGCGCCATGAACGCGACCGTCGCGTGCGACCGCAGCACCAGCGGCCGGTCCTCGCTCGCCACCGATGCGCGCGGCCCGATCGGCTCGTCGTTCATCAGGCCGTGATCGCCGGCGCTCAGGCCCCAATCCCACGGCTGGCGCCAGGGACGATCGCGCTGCTCGCTCCGCGACTGGTCGCGATCGAGATGCGGCGTGCCGACCATACCCCAGGTTCGCGGGTCGAGCCCGTCCATGCCGCCCTCGAGGTCGCCGTAGGCGCCCGTGCTCGTCACGAGGTTCGGCGCCGTCGACCGCAGGATCGATTCCAGCTCGAGGATCTCGTCGGCCGTGATGCGGCCCTCGATGCTCGGCTCGTTCATGATCTGCGCGAGCAGCACGACGTCCGGGAAGTCGCGGAGCACTTCCGCCATCCGCTGCACGTAGGGCCGGCGATTGCTCTGCCGGTCCATGCCGTTGCCCTTGCCGATGATGCACGCCGAGATTCGCATGCCGCGCTCTCGAGCGCCGGCGCACATGTCCGCGACGAGCTGCTGATGGTCCGGCCAATTCTGGTCAGCGACGCGGCCGGCCCAATAGTCGGACGGGTCGAGCGAACCGACCTGTAGCAGCACGCGCTTGAAGTCCATGCCGACCGCGACGTCGGAGTCGTCCTCCCGCTTCACGCGGTCCGGGTCGTTCTTCATCGCCCAGACGTGATAGAAGCGGCTCAGGCCGGCGTAGAGCTGCGGCCCGCGATCGTCGCCCACGGCGCGCGGCCCGTAGCGGCGCACGGGTCCGAACAGCACCGGCGTCGGCTCCGGTCCGGGCTCACCCGGATCGAACCCCGGCGTCGACCACACCGTCGCCAGCGCCTTGATCTTGAGGCCCTCGCGCGTCAGCTCGAGCGCGCCGCCAGGAACGAACGTGTCGCTCGCCCACACCGGCACACCGCCGGCGTCGTAGATGACGAGGTTGCCGTCACCCTGCATCGTCACGAACCCGGCCGCGCCGAACGTGTCGCTCGCCCACACTGGCGTTCCGTCGCGCCGGTAGAGCACGAGGTTCCCGTCGCCCTGGTAGGCGAGTAGCATGCCGTCGGCCCGGACCTCCTGCCCCGGAACGAGCCGCTCCCCTGGTTTCAACACAATCATCTGACCCCTCCCACTTCGTTGAACATCTCGGCGCTCACGATCGTGAGCCACGCCGGCCCGCGCTCGAGCTTCTCGAACAGCCGCATGAACGCCGTCCTCGACTGGAGCACGCGATCGCCATCGCGCACCAGCCCCGGAAGGATACAGCCCTCGGTGTCCCGTGCGCTATTGCCCGCGTGGATGCGGACCCCGGAGAACCCCGGCACGTTCTCGAGCAGCGGCAGCCGCTTCTGGAACCGTGGCGACCATGAGACGACGACACGGTAGCGGCCTGGAGGGATGGCTGTCACGCCGGCGACCTTCTCGGCCCGCACGACGTCCTCGAGTGTGTGGCACTCGAACACGCCGTCGACGAACAGCACGCCGAACGTGCGCTCGTTCGCGCTCGGCTCACGAACGAGCGTCAGCTTCACGAGCTACTACCTGCCGGCTTGCGGCGATCCGGCCCGGTCCACTGCGCGCGAGCGTCGCGGCCCATCTCTCCGAAAATGCGCGCGACGTCTTGCAGCACTTCGATGAGCATGCCCTCGTGGCGCTCGGCTTGGTCCTCGCGTTTCGTCAGCGCCGCCGCGTGTTGCTCGAGCGTCCGCTCGGCGTCGGTGATGCGGAGGTCGACCTTGTGCCAGAAGCGCAGCATCGCCCCGTAGGTCCCGACGATCGCCAGGAACCCGGAGACGAGCCCGCCCAGGACTGCACCGATGTTGATGGTCCAATCGATCGTCATGCCACCGTCCACCCTGCGGAGATCACAAGGCCCCGCCAGAATACCGCGTCGCAGCGACCGGCCCCGGAACAGGACCGGCCGCTGCACGGGAAATTTCTACGCCTTGCTTAGCCGCGCGTCCGCCTCGAACACGATCGCGGTCGCCGTGCCCGCCACGCCGGTGAGGAACCCGTTCGCGCCCTCGAGCACCTTGTTGCAGTAAGCCTCGACGTGGCTGTTCGCCGGGATCGAGATACCTGCGAACAGGAACTCGGTGCCCGCGACGCCGGCGCCCGTCGCACCGACGAACAGCGAGACGCCCGTCACCGGGCTCGCCGTCCGGTTGATGAGACGGACGCGCGTCACGGTGAGCCGGTCAGCCGGCGCCGTGTGTCCGACTGCGCCCGCGCCGGCGGCTGCGGGAGCTGCGAGGTTGCCGACGGCGTTCGCCACGAACGACGGCCCGAGAGTGATTTCCTTCATTGGACGAGTCTCCTGTTTAGAGGCCGACGTAGTAGCCGACGTTGATACGGTTCAGCACGGCAGCCCCCGCCGCCGGCATCGTGAATGTGGTGTTGGTGTTGGCGACGAGTGACTTGAGCGGGTTCGCGAGCTGCATGTCGACGTCGATCTGCGTGCCGCCGGCAGCCATCGCATTGCCCACCGACCACACCGGACTCCCCGGCAGGTTCGCGGACGTGTGGAGCAGGGTCGCCGTGCCCGCGAGCGCGGCCGTCGCGTTCCGCATCATGTTCAGATACGTGATGTAGTGGAACAGGCCGACGCCAGCGGCCGGCAGCGTCGCCGTTGCGCCCGTGTTGGCTGCGGCCGTCACCGTCACCCATAGGACGGTCGGCAGCGGCTTACTGTAGGCGATGATCCGCGCGCCGCTCGCCCTGAGCGCGACCGTGATGTTCCCCGACGTGAAGGCTGAGACGCGCACACGCACGCGCTTGTAACCGCTGCATCCGACGAAATAGCTGGCGGAGTGCGTCGTCGTGATCGTGACGCTGTTGACGAACTGCTCGCTCGCCGCTGTTGCTGCAACGAGACTGCCGACCGCCAGCGCCGGCAGCGGGAAGTAGTTGGTTCCGTCGACCGTTCCCTCGAACACGTAGGTCAGCGATCCGGCGCCAGTGCGAACGTCGATCGCGACTGTCGAGCAGCCGTCCACGTCCGCCAGGACCTCGGCGTTCGCCGCCGCGAGGAGGTTGGTGAACGTCCGGCTGTCCGTGTTGACTTCGCCGTTGACGCGATCGGGGAACAGGCCCCGGATCTCATTCCCTCGAGCATCGTAGAGTGTCGGCATCAGAGCACCATGTAATCGAGCACGAGGTTCCCCCCGAGCGGCTGCTCGCCCTCGAGGAGCAACGTGAAGTTACCAGAACCCGGCACGGCCCGCATGCACAGGTCATCTTCCATCGGCGCGTCGACGTCCGTCTCTGCGACGCCCGCCAGCCACGGCAGCACCTTCGAGGCTCCCGTGACGCTGCCCGCCGTGACCACGACCGAATGCGACCGCTTCGCCGGCCAGCCGAGCGCCACGACGACGCGCGTCGCGGAGCCGCCACCGCCGCCCGCCGGTCCCTGCGGCCCGGTCGCGCCCGGCGGTCCCGGTGGCCCCGGCACGCCGACGCCGTCGCGGCCCGGCGGACCCTGGAGGCCCTGAGCGCCTGCCGGTCCCTGCGGGCCGGTGGCGCCCGGCGCCCCCTGCGCTCCCGGAGGTCCGGCTGGTCCGGCCATACCGGCGGCGCCTGGAGGCCCAGGAGCGCCCTGCGGCCCGGCTGGACCCTGCGGCCCGGTCGAGCCCGTGGCGCCAGGAGTGCCCGCGACGCCTGGAGGCCCCTGCGGACCCACCGGGCCGGCCGCTCCGACGGGTCCGGGCGCCCCAGGGTTCCCCGGTGGCCCCTGCGGGCCGGTCGCTCCTGCGGGTCCCTGTGAGCCCTGGACGCCCGGCGGACCCTGCGGCCCGGTGGCGCCCGGAGGCCCCATCATGCCCGGCGTGCCCGCCGGTCCCTGTGCGCCCGTCGCGCCGGCGGGTCCCTGAGCGCCGAACGCGCCCGGCGGTCCGCCCGGTCCCGGAGGCCCGGCGGGTCCCGGCGGTCCCGGAGGTCCGGGCGCTCCGCTGCCGCCGCCGCTCGAGCTGCTGCCGCCGAGGCCGATCGCCGGCGTGCCGTCCTGCCGTGCGAGCCCGACGTTGATGCGATTCGAGACGCGCGTAACCTTCCCGCGCGCCGACGGGTCGACCGTCGTGCGATTGAGTCCGCGCTGCGCCTTCGAGAACTTCGGCATCTACTTCGGCGCTCCGGAGATGAGTGCCATCGGGTTCGACGTCTTGCCCTCGACGAGCGCCGCGAACCCTTCGATCGTCCGCTTCACCTGTCCCGCAGGATAGTGGAACACGGCGCCGGCCGTGTCATTGAGTGACCGCCAGAACGCCGCGTCAGGCTCACCCTGTTCGACCTGCTGCACGAGCCGCGACGCGCTCGAGAACGCCCGCGCGCCGGCCGGTCCCTCGTAGCCGTAGCCGTTGCCGACGACGCCGGCGATCTCGCGCGTGATGACCATCGTGCCCAGGATGTAGGCAGCCTGCTCCCGCGCCAGCCGCACCGCGAGGTCCTCGTCGTCCTCGTCGCTGCCCGGCTTGATCGCCTCTCGCAGCGCCAGCCCCATCAGCGCCGGCACGGTGTAGAGCAGGAGGTAGTCGACCATCAGCCGGCCGATGTCCCCCGGCTTGCGGAAGTTGGTGCGCCGCGTCGACTCGGCCGCGAGGTTGTAGGTGACGTTGAAGAACGAATAGAAATTCGTCCACAGCCGCAGGAGCGGCCCGCCGCGCTGGATGCCGGCGAGGTCCTTGACCTGCCCGCCGCCCTGCGAGTCGAGCACCGCCTGATCGGCCTGCGCGATCGCCGCCGCCTCGTCGACGCCACTCTCGAGCGCCTTCTCATACTGGCCGAGCCACGTCGGCAGGTCCGCGATGAGCTGCGCCTGCTGGATGAGGAAGAAATAGCTATCCGCGACACCCTGCCGCGTCGCCTTGCCGCCGCTCACGCCCTTGAGCACGTCGTCGATCCAGCCGGAGAACGTGCCCGTGTTGACGCCGACGGCGTTGCGGATCTCGTTGATCTCGCGCTGCTGCGTCCGGCCGCGCTCGCGCATGAACGTCGACCGCTCCCGGACCCATGCCGCCGTGTTCTCCATCGTTGCCGCGTCGCGGAGCCAGCGCGCCATGCCGCGCGCTACCCACTTCGGCCCGATGCGGACCATCGACTGCGTGAGGCCGATCGGCTGGAGCAGCGCCGTCGTGATGTTCCAACCGAGCCCGGCGATCGTCGCGCCCTGCCGGAGATGGTTGATTGCGCGCTCGAACGCGCCGGTCGCCGGCACGTCCCCGATCGCGATGTCGCGGACGCCGTTCTTGAGCTGCTTGTAGACGACGTCGCCGTGCGTCTCGTAGATCGCCGCCTGCACCGCCGGATGCCCCAGGACGCGGCCCACGTCGATGAGCGTCTCGTGGTGGCTCAGGTCGTGGATGACCTGCCGAACGTGCTCGAACATCACACCGAAGTCCCGGCGGACCGGCAGCTTCACGCCGTCGACGCGCGCCTTCGTGTGCCCGCGCTTCGTCGTGCTCTGCGCGTAGGCAGCCGCTCGAGCCAGCCCCGCCTCCTCGACGTCGACGAACGCGCCGGCCTTCGCGCTCCGCCGCTCGTCATACTTGAGCGGGAAGTAGCCGCCAGCGAACTCCCCGAACGGCGTGCGGATCGTTGCCGCTTCGACCTTCTCCGGCGCGATGCCGTAGACGCGCTCCTGCTTCGCGGCGATGTCCGACCAATACCCGTTGATCATGTCGAGCACGCCCTGAACGAACTGCCAGTCGCTTTCCGACAGCGTCGCCAGGATGCCGGCGACCTGCTCGTCGGTCCACCGCTCGGAGCGCCGGATGCGGTCCCGGTTGCCCTCGTTGCCCCAATTCAGGGCGATGCCGATGCGCTCCATCTTCGATAGTGACCGGCCCACCGACGGCGCCAGCTCCTTCGTGTAAAGCGCCCGCTTGTCTCGAGCCGTCGGGAACGCCGCGTCGACGAGCGCCTGGAACTTCGCCGCCGCCTGCGCGTTCATCTCCGCCTCTCGAGCGCCGGCTTCGTTCAGCGGCCGGACGACCGCCTCCCACATGGCGCCGCCGTCCTCGAACCCGTCCATCTCGCGCACGAGGCTGGCGATCTTCCGGTGGCTGGCGATGAAATCCTGCACGCCGCGCATGCGCTCCGTCGACGGCCGGCGATCCATCTCACCGGCGCTCGCCGGCTTGCCCTTGAAGTTGGCGCGGATCGCCGTGGCGATCTCGTCGGCCGTGGCATCCAGCTCCCGCTGCGCCGCCGCCTTGAGTAGCCGGTTCTTGAGCCGCGCCAGATGCACCAGCGCCTTGAGGCCGTCCGTCACGCCGACGAGCTGCTCCACCGTGAGGTTCTGGTAGTTGGTTCGCAGCGCCTCGTTGAGCAGCTCCTCCGGCATGTCCGTCGGGAGCCCCTGCGACTCGAGCCCTTCGATGAACTTCACCAGCGACGCGCGGCGGTCGAGCGCCTGCTGGCTTACCCGCGCGAACTCGAACCGATCGAGGATGCCGTCGATCTGGTCGAGATAGTTGTGCCCGGCGAGGCCGATGCTCGAGCGCGTCGTCGGCCGCGCCAGTCCCCGCGCGAACTTCACCCGCGCCTCGACGTCCTCGAGCACGCGCTGAGCTTCGCGGTAGAGCGCGAGGTTGAGCAGCTCCTTCCGCTTCGACTCGATCGCGCCGTCGTAGTCGGTGCGCGCGGCGCGCTCGAGCGCCTGCTGCGCGGCCCGGCGGCTGGCGTGCCAGAACACATCCGGCTTGACCTGCCGGATCTTCATGCTGGCGATCCGCGCCTTTGCCGCCGCGACGACGTCCTCGTGTCGCGGCAGCGCCGCGTTGATGACGCGCGCCCCGCCTCGAGCCTTGCGCCGCAGCTCCGACAGCTCGGCCTGGAGCTGGTCGATCTCGAGCTGCTTGGCGCCCTCCGCGATCGCGACTCGCAGCTTCGTCTCCGCCTCGAGGAACCGGCGCTCGTAGTCCCGCTCCCGGCGCTCGGCTGCGAGCTGCCGGCCCGCCGCCTGCTCGAACGGCCGCACCGTGGCCCTCAGCTTCGCCAGGGCTCGCAGCTCGGCCCGGACGATGACGTCCCGGTCCTCATTCGAGATAGCGGCCTGAGCGGCATTCTGGAGCGTCCCATCGAGCAACAGGCTCCCGTGCTCGGCCAGCATCCGCTGTTCGGTCCGCGCCCGGATGACCTCCCGCGCCGGCGCCGCCTCCGTAACCGCCTGGAGCAGCGCGTCGCCAGAGTCGTAGCCGAACATGCTGGCGACGAACTCCGGGTCGAGCCCGCCGTCGGCCGCGTAGATGTAGGGCCGTGGCAGCCGCTTGAGGTAGTCGAGCCCGTAGCGCGCGACGAGGATCGCCCGCGACAGCCGCAGCGGCTCCGTCTCGAGGCCCTCAACCATCGGGCTCCCGTCGGGCAGCGTCCCCCGCTGCATCGCCGCCAGCGCCCGGTAGACCGGCTCCGCGTAGACCTCCGCCGCGACCTCCGCCTCGATCTCGTTCCGCCGCGCCTTCCACTGCTTCGTCTGCTCGCGCTGAACCTCCGCCATCAGCCGGCGATCGAGCTGCTCGCGGGCCGTCCGGTTCGCCGCCTGGATGGTCCCCTCGTAGAGCGCGAACTCCTCCGGCGTCATGCCCGCCGACTCCGCCGTCGTGAACATCGGCGGCGCGTTGCGGAGGTCGTTGGCCTGTGCGATCGCCACGTCGCCGGCGACCATGCGGTCGACCACCGCCCGCACTTCCGGCGTGAACTGCACGCCGAGCCGGCTGAGCGAACGGTAGACGCCGAGAATCCACGCGCGGAACCTCGAGAACGCGCTCTGCAACCGGAGCGACGGCGCCTTGCCTTCGCCCAGGTATGCCTCGAACGCCGCCGCAAACTTCTCGTGCTGGTCGACGCCGATGCCGGCGCGGCTGTCAACCTCGAACCACTCGAGCAGCGTCGCGTAGTCCGCGATGAGCGCCTGCTGCTGCGCGGTCCGAGTCGCCGGGTCGCTCGCCTTTACCTTGTCGACGAGGTCGCCCATCAGCTCGAGGAACAGGTGCCCCGACTCGTGGAGGAACGTCGTCAGGTCCGCACGCTCGAACAGGCTGATGCTGACCTGCCGGCCAGGACCGAACCGGATCGCCCCGCGACGGCCGCGCTCCTCGGTCTGGTAGAGGATGCGCGGGTCGTTCGGGTCGAACGTGCCCACGTTGCCGACGGCGCTCTTGACCTGCTCCGGCTTGAACACGATGTAGTGAACCGTGTCCGCGTCCATGCCGGCCATCGGCGTGCCCATCTTCTTCTGGCTGCCGAACTTCGTGTCGACCGTCGTGTCGACGATGCCGTCGTAGCCGAGCCGCTCGATCGTCCGGCGGATGATCTCGCCGCGAATCAGGTTCCCCTGGTCGTCGGTCGCGTAGCCGAGCTGCTCGCTCGTGAGCAGGATCTCGATCGCCCCTCGGAGCGGGATGCCGTCGTAGTCGCGCGCCCGTTCCATGATGCGGTCGACGACGTCGCCCAGGTCGGAGAACTCGACGTCGTTCGCGAGGTCGACCTCCGCCTGGAGCGCCTCGAGGAACTCGAGCACGCCGCCGCCCTCGGTCGGGTCGTAGCCCTCGCGGTCGCTCAGCTCTTGGACGATCTGCTCGTCGTCCATGCCCTCCGCCCGCAGCTCCTCGACGTCGGCCGGCTCGAACGACGTGATCGGCTCGTCGTAGACGCGCGTGTAGTCGAGCAGTGACTCGTTGCGCCCGCCGAGCCGCGCCGGCCGCTCCATCTTGAGGTAGACGGGCATCGTCATCCCGCCATGCTTCACGCCGAGCCGGTCGAGCGCCAGCAACCGCACCGCCGCGAACCGATCGTCTGGCGCCAGCGTCCGGTCCTGCCGCGTGAGGTCCTGCTTCGCCCGCGCGATCTCCTCCGGCCGCTCCGCGACGATCGCGTCGAGCTGCTCGATGATGTCCTCGTCGTCCATCTCGAGCGCGCTCTCGATGCGCTCCACTTCGCGCGACAGCTTGCTTGCGAGGTCCGGCCCCGCCTCGGTGGCGTAGTTGGCGCCGACGTCGCGCGGGTTGTTCGAGAAGTAGATGCCGGCGCCCAGGTCCGACTCGACGTTCGCCCGCGTGGGATCGAACGTGTCGAAGTCGCCCGTCGTGCCGTGGTAGACCACCAGCGGCTCGCCGTCCTCGTCGACGATCTGGCTTTCCCCGAACCACTTCCGGAGGTTCTGCTCGCGCGCCGTCGAGCCGTGCGCTTCGTTCGACTGCTCGGTGACGGCCTGCACGAAATCGCGGCGCTCCTTGCCCGTGACCGGCTTGCCGTTCTTGTGCGTGAGCTGAACGATCGAGTCGTCGAACACGACCATGTTGCGGAGCTTCTTCCGCTTGCCCTGGTCGCGGCTGTTGGCGTCCTCGTATTTCAGCCCCGGCACGCCGGCAGCCAGGAGCTTGAGGCTCGCCAGCCGCGCCGCATCCTCCGCCGCGCGCTCCTCGAGCACTGCGAGCTGCACGAACTCGTCGTAGTCGGCGCCGAACTGCGCCCGCACCCGCTCCTCGCTCGAGCCGGATGCGATGCCGCCGCCCGTCGGCTGCGCCGGATGCTTCGCCCGCAGCTCCTCCGCGCGCTCGCGGAGCGGCTTGCGGATGCGCTCCTCCTCGTCGGCCTGGATGATGCGATAGGCCATCTCGCCGTTCGCCGGCTGCGACATGCTGCCGCGCTCGAGCGTGTAAGCCTTGAACGCGCTCTTGAGCTGACGCGGCCCGTTGTCCTTCGGCCCCAGGTAGCCGCGCCGCTTGAGGCCCTCCCGCACGAGGTCCTGCACCGGCTTCGGCTGCTTGTCGATCGGCGCGTCCCAATCGAGCATCTTCGCGACCTGCGCGTCGTCGATCTCGATCTGGTAGACCCCGCCCTTCACCGGGTCCCATCGCACGGACGCGGCGCCCGGCTTCGCCAGCTCGTCGCGGAGCCGCTTCGTCGCCTCGATGCCCTCGGTCCACTCCTCGATCGCGAGGTCCTTCGCGTGTTGATCGAGCCACTCGAGCACGTAAGCCTGGAACCCGTCCTCGCCGCGCCCGAGCAGCTCGAGCGGATTCGCCAGGAGGTTCTCCGCCAGCGACGCGCGGACGTTCTCGATGTCGCTCTCCGATGCCCGGCGCGAGTAGTCGAACCCGTTCTTGTCATTCAGTCGCATGCTGCCGAGACGCATCTCGACCATCTGCGGCTCACCGCTCAGGGTGTCGAAGTAGTGCCCGGCGATCGCCGGGTCCTCCGCGAAGTAGAGGCCCCAACCGTAGGCAGCCGCGCCCTCGCCCGTGCCGATGTGCTCGACCGAGAAGCGATCGAAGTCGTGCGGGCTCCCGTGATAGAGCGGCTGGTCGAACTCGCGCACGCCGGCGCGGAACGCCCGGAGCTGCTCGCGCGACGGCCCGACACTGCGCGGCTGGCTCGGCCCGTCCGCGTAGACGGTCGGCTCGCGATACATGCCCTCGCGCGTCGTGAAGTCCTTCGCCCGGCCCCGGTTGTCGACGAACCCGAACCGCCGATAGAAGGTCCGCAGCCGCGACGCGCTCGAGGTCCGCTCCGTGTTCGGCGTATACGGCCAGCCCTTTTCCGCCGGCGACAGCTCGAGCCGGATGCCGCTGCGATCCGCCCACCGCGTCAGCTCGCGCATGACCTTCGAGCCGAGCCCCTGCCGAGCGGCGCCGCGACGGATGAGGATCGTCTCGAGCTTCACGACGTTCTCGCGGAGCGGGTCCACCCGCAGCTCGAATGACACCAGCTCGTCGCCGGCGGCGCGCTTCACCGTGTCCGCGAATGCGTCGGCCGTCTGCTGCGGGTCGGCCGTCTCCTCCGCCGGCAGACTTTCGCGGTCGATGACCACCAGCGCCGGGAACCGCTTCGCGCCGAGCAGCTTGAGCGCGTCGAACCGATGCGCGCCCTCGAGGATGTAAGGCCCCTGCTTGTCGACGACCACGATGAGCGGGTTCAGGACGTTGTTCTCGCGGATCGCCTCCGCCAGAGCCCGCGTGCGCTGCTCCTCACTCGTCGAGTAGAACGACGGCGCGTTCTCGCTGAACAGCGACATCGGCACGTCGCGGATGCCGGCCAGGACCTCGTAGTCCTCGAGCGACGCGGCGATCGACGACGTGTTCGGGACCTCCGCCTGGACGACGCGGCCGTCGACGACGTCATCCGCGACCGGATACTCTGCATCGAACGCCGTCGGCGCCGGCGTCACGTCCGGCTGGTTGTAGATGACCGCGTCGTCGCGATCGAACGCGCCGCTGTTGTTGTTCGCGTGCTTGACCTGCGTCGGTCGGAACGCGATGTATTGAACCTCGCCGTCCTCCGCGTCGCGGAACACAGCGCCGTCGTAGCCCATCGCCTCGTAGCGCGCGATGTCCTTCGGTCCCCACCCGATCCAGTCGTCGAAGTTGTCGATCTCGACCGGGTTCTCGATGCGCGCGTAGAGCGGCAGCACGATCACGCCGTCGTAGGGGTCCGGCACGTCCTGTGCCTTCGTCGCCTTCGGCGCCCGCTCCGCCCCGAACTCGAGCGCGACGTCGCTCAGGTTGGTGAGGTAGATCGGCAGCGTCGGGTCGAACGCATCGAACTCCACCGCCGTCCCGTGGAACAGCGTCATCGGGTTCCCGGCGCCGTCGACGACGACACTGTTGCCGAACCACCGGCGGAACGCCGGCGAGTCGATCGGGTTCCACGGCTGGAACAGCGTCGTCTGGAAACCCTTGCGCTGCTCGACCTCGCTCGTGAGCCGGAACTCGTCCTCGACGTCCGACATCTTCGGCGTCGGCCGCTCCTCCTCGCGCACGTCGCCCACGTCGCCAGGGAGTCGCGGCTGCGCCTCGCCGGTGTCGAGAAGGTCCGCCTTCGTCGTGAGCTGCTCGGCCGCGCCGGGCTCCTCGAGCTGGTCGAACAACGACTGCGCGAAGTCCGCCACGTTGAACGACGTGTCGACCGGGCCGTCGGGCTCGAGGATGTCCCGCTCCATGTCGTCGACGTCGAGCAGGTCGACAGCCTGCCGGTCGACGTCGTTCCACCAGTCGCGCGAGAAGTCGATGCCGAGCCCCTTGAGGTCGCTCGCATCGGGAACCGCGCCGAGCCCTTCCGGGATGCCGTTCAGCCGGACGTCGTCGAGAAACGCGACGAGGTCCTCGATGTCCTGCAACCACGGCCAGCGGCCTTCCGCCTGGAGGTCTTGCAGCATGACGTCGAGCCCGAGCCCGCCGCGCTGCTCCTGCCGGATCTCCCACTTACCATCGATCTTCTTCCGGACGTTGACGAGCTTGCGCGGCTTGACGACGAGCACGCCCGGCACGCCGCCGACCTTCCCGAAGATCGTGCCCTCGCGGAGCCGCGCCATCTCGCCGGCCTGCCCGCGTTCGCTCTCGTAGATGCCGCCCTTCGCGGCGATCGCCTTGAGCAGTTGGACCGGGCTCTCCTCGTTCTGGATGCCCTTGATGTCGTCGAAGATGTCGAGCCGGTAGTCGAACTCGGCGCGGAACTTCCGCTCGTCGAGCGCCGGGTCTAGTGAACGCGCCGCGTCGAGCGCGTCCGCGTAGAGGCCGAGCCGCTCCGCGTTCGCATACGGTTCCAGCGGCCCGGCGGCGAGAACGTCTCCGTCTGCTCCGCCTCCTTCGCCGCGCGGCGGAGCGCCAGCTTCGCCGGCATCCCTGCCAGCACGCGCCGCCTGAGCTTCTCGAGATCCACCGGCATCGGTCCCCCCATCCTCCCGCGCGGGAAGGTTTCTGTCAACAACACGCCCGCCGTTGTCGGTCAGGACGCGGAACCCGTCCGGGCCGGCAATGCCGAACGTCTGACCCTTGCGCGGCTGGTAGTCGACCGCGTCGGCGCCGATGACCGGCGTGAACCGCCCGGCCCGGTCGAAGTAGCCGAACGCCTCGCCGCGCGCCTTCATGCCCTCGAGCCGGGACATCGCCTCGAAGGACGCGCCCGACTCGCCGCTGGCGTTGACCTCGAGCCCCGGTCCCTGGTCCCCTTCGCCCAGGACCGGCTCGATCGTCGCGCCGGCGGATGCCGCCTCGAGCGCCGCCATGCCGGGAACCTCGTCCCCGAACGCCGGCGCCGCTTCACCCTCAGCCGGTGCGAGCGGGAGCGCCCGAGACTCCGCCGTTGAGGTCGCCCCGCTCCCAGCTCCTACGGGGCCGGCAGCCGCCTCCGCCGGCGTCCCGCTCGCAGCCCGAGCCTTCGGACGCTCGAGCGCCGGACGGTCGATCGACAGCCCCAGGTCGGCCAGCATCGAGCGCGGGTCCACGCCGGCGCGCTCGGCCAGGGAACCGAACGTCGACTCGTAGAGGTCCGCGTAGCTCTCCGCCGTGCTGCGCTCGACGCCTGCGCCCTCGAGCTGCGTCAGGATGTCGCCCCGGACCTGCTGCGCCGGCGTGAGCGCCGCGTCGACCGTGGCCTGCTCCTGCGCCGCCGCCTCCGCCTCGAGCTGCGCCTTGAACTCGCGCGCTTCTCGAGCGTTCATCTCGCCCGGCGCCAGCCGCAGCTCCTCAGCGAAGAACCGATTGTGTTCGGTCGCCGCCAGCGTCACGGCGTAGCGCGCCGTCGGAATCGCGAGGTCCTCGCCGGTCGCAAGCGCCCGCTCGAGCGCCTCACTCGAGCCGATGACGTCCCGCGCGATCTCGGCCGGGTCGACGCCCTGCGACTGCCAATACTGGACCCACGCCTCCGCCGGCGCGTAGATGGTCCCGATCGGGCCGTCCTTCGTCGCGCGCTCGAGGAACGCCTGCGCCGCCTCCGGCGCTCGCTTGATGGTTGCGGACGCGGACGCTTGCCCGCCGAGCGCCTTGAAGAACTGCGCCGTCGCCTCGCCCTGCTGGATCTGCCGCTGCGCTCGAGCGGCGCCCATCGCCGGGCCGGCGCCCGACAGGAGCCCGAACCCCTCGATCGCGCCGATGCCCTCGTTGACGAGGTCCTCCGCGATGTCGCCGCCGGTGCGCGTCGGAATCGACTGGTCGGATGCGGCCTTCGCCAGCTCGCCGGCCATGATGGTGATGCCGCGCTGCGCGACCTCGGTCGCCGTCTCGACGGTGAGCGTCGTCCCGTAGGAGCGGACCGCCTCCGCCAGCGCCGCGCGCACGGTCGGCTGCCGGAGCGCCCGCTTCACTGCCGCTCGAGCGCCGACCGACGTCAGCTTGTCGAGCCCCGGAATCGTCTTGGCGATCGCCTCGAACCCGACCGCCTCGAACCCTGCCGCCATCGCGCCGGCCGACAGCGCCGCCACCCGCGCGATCGCCGGGTCGAGCGTCTGCCCCGTCTCGTCCTTGAACGCCAGGAACTCGTCGAGCGCCAGCCCCGACTCGATTACAAAACCGAACTTCGCCGCCCCGTAGAGCGCGCCGGCCCTCGCGCCATACGGCGCTGCCGCCAAAGCGCCCGGAATCGCCCCCACGCCGCCCGCCACAGCGCCCACGCCGGCGCCCACGGCTCCCGTAGTGGCGGCGCCGGCGACGCCGTAGGCGCCCGCGTAGAGGCTCGCGCCGAACAGGTTCGGGAGCTGCTGCGCGCCGCCGGTGACGGCCTTCTTGAACCAGCTCGAGCCGGTCCCCAGGGCTCCGCCGTCGACCATGTGGAACCGATACGCCTCGAGCTGGTCCTGCTCGGCCCTGGTCAGCTCCCGGAACAGGCTCTCGTGGCGGAGCTGCGCGAACCGGACCTGATTGATGCCCTGCGAGAACGCCCGGCCCGGCGCCGACACCAGCCACTCGAGCGCGCCGAGCTGCTCCATGTCGTCGGCCGCGACCTGCGCGTTCATTGGGTCGCTTGCCCACTCGGCCAGGGCCGGCGTCTCCGCGAACATCGCCTCGTATGGCGTGCGGCCGTTGTCCGCCTCGAGCTTCACCCGATCGAAGTTGGCTTCGACGAGACGGGCCGGCAGCCCCGTCTCCTTCGACAGCTTCATCGCTTCGGCCGCGCGCTCCGGCGCCACCTTGTCGCGCTCGAGCATCGCCGCCCGGAGCCGCTGCTCGCGGCCGTCGTGGAGCCGCGAGACGGCTGCCTCGAACGGGTCCTGCTGCGGCCCCTGCGCCTGCTCGTCGTCGAGCGCGCCGAGCGCGTCGTCGTAGATGTTGCCGGCCATGAGCCCCCGCTACTGACGGAACCGCGCTTCGATGAACGTCTCGAGCACCGTGGCGTCGTTGACTGGAATCCGTCGCGACCTGAGAAGCTGCTCGATGCGCGTGCGGTCCGTCGACGGCACGTCCTCGATCGTCAGCTCGAACGGCCGCGCCTGCCGCTCCGTGTCGAAGAACGGCGCCGACGAGAACAGCCCGCCCCAGGTCCCTTCGCGCCGCACCGTGATCTGCGACGACAGGATGCCGTCGAGCATCTCACGAACCTCGTCGTTCGTCGCCGTCTTGCCCGTCTCGCCGCCGCTCAGCGCCCGCACGCGCCGGTCGAGCATGCCCCGGAGCTGCGCGACCGCCTTCGCCTCCGGCGTGCCCTCCTTCGGGTTCGGGTCGAGCCCGTAAGCGACGAGCCGGTCGTTGAATACCTGCGTCTTGGACTGGAACTCGTCGACGATGAGCTTCGTCCGTGACTTCTCGGCGTCGGCCGCTGCGCCGATCGCGTGCTCGCGGAGCGACCGCTGGAGGTTCGCCATCTGCTGAAAGTCCGACTCGCTCAGCTTGCCCTTGTAGCGGAGCAGGTTCTCGGTCAGGAATCCCTTGTTGGTCGACACCGCCCGGTTCATCAGCGCGTAGTAAGTCTCGAGGTCCGTTTCGACCGGCTCACCCTTCGCGATGTTCCGCGCGTAGCTGCGGATGCCGGCGAGGTCCTTCGAGTCGAGCGACGCCCACACCGCCGGGTCGATCGCGTTGACGTCGCCGCCGCTCTGCTCGACGACGGCGTAGACGCCCCGGAGCGTCGTCTCCTGCCGCTCGCGCTCCTCACGCTCGCGCACCAGCGCCTCGTGCTCGAGCCGCTGCGTCACGCTGTCCCGGACGTCCGGGTCCTCGATCGCCTTCGCCTTGTTGCGCTGCTCGGTGAGCGTCCCACCCTCCGCGACGATCTTGTCGACGAGCGTCTGCGACTGCTTGCGGATGGTCCCCTCGCGGAGCGCCTTCTCGACGCGCGTGATCGATTCGCCGTTGATCTGCTCTTTCGCCTCCTCGAAGTAGGCCCGCGCCGCGCCCGGCTGCCCCTGCGAGATGAGCGACTCGATGACGCCGATATGGCCCTTCGTGCGGACGGCGTCGACCTGCGCCTCGATCTGCTCCGGCCCGAGGCCGAGACGCGGCCCGCTCCGCTGCACGGCGTCGACGGCCTTCGCCAGCTCGAACCCCGCGCGTCGCGGGTCGGTGGCATTCGCCGCCATGTCGCTCAGGCTGTTGTCGACGAACGCTTTCAGCTCGCCCGCCTCATACGCCTGCATCTCGCCCAGGACGTGACGGCGGAGCGTCAGGTCGATCTGCGCTGAGCGGTTGCCCTTCACCCGCTGGAACGCGCGCCGCTGCCGCTCGGTCCCGAGCCCGCTCTCGATCTCGCCGGCGACCTTCTCGAACTCGCCGGCGACCGACTCCGGCAGCCCGAACGAGTCGCGGCCCTTCGCCGCCAGCGCGCCGCCCTGCGGGTCGTAGAGCCGCTTGCGCTCCCACGCGCTGAGCTTGTTGTCGGCGTCCATCAGCGCGACCTCGTCGGCCCGCTGCTGCTCCGCCATCGCGATCTGCCCCAGGACGGCGCCGGCTCGAGCGACGGTGTCCCCGAACCCGGCGATCGCGTTGCCCGTGACCTGCGCGTTCCGGCCGCGCGTGAGCGCCAGCCCCGCCTCCGCCTCGAACACGCCGGCGCCACGGCTCGCGGCCGTCTCTGCGGCCGTCCGGCGGACGCCAGGGAGCGCCGTCGGTGCGACCTGCCTCGTGAGCGTAGGAACTCTCGGCATCGCGCTACCTGTTCCGGAATCCGTAGGACATCTGGAGCAGCGACGTCGTGCCGCCGATCAACGTGCCCGCCATGCCGAAGTAGTTGGCAGTCGCCGCCGCGCGTCCCGACTCGCGCGTGCCCTGAGCCCCGAGCCGCGCCGCCGCCTCCGCGTTGAGCCCTTCCTTCCGCATGATCTCGCCGCGCTTGCGGTAGTCCTCCGCCTGCACCTTGTAGCCCCACGCCTCGCGGCCGGCGTTCGTGCGGATCTGGAGCGCGTCCATCTCGCCCAGGAACGCGGCGTCGGCTTGGACGTCGACGGCGCTGCCGTAGCTGACGTCGATGTTGCCGCCCGCGAACCCGGCGCGCTGCTCTCCGATCGTCTTGCGGACCTGCGTGCGGAACCGGCTCTCTGCCTCCGCGCCGCGATCGACGGCGTCGGTCGATTGCAGCTCCGCAACCTGCGCGTTGTAGTCCGCCAGCTCCGCCTGTGATTCGGATGCTTCACGCGCGGCCGTGCCCGCCTTCTCCTGAGCAGCCGCCGCCAAGTTGCCAGCCTTCTTCTGCTGCTTGGCGGCGCGATACTGCCCGTAGGCCGTGACAGCCGTGCCGAGCGCCGAGATGCCGAGTGCCCACCCTGCCAGACCCATCGATCTAGCCCCCCATCGTCACGTTCGGGATGATCCCGAGCACAGTGATCGGAATCGGGTCGCGGACCTGTAGGAACACGCGACCGACGTCATTGTATTCGGTCGTCACGTTCTGCTCGAGCCCGCCCCGGCTGAGCACGCTGTTCGACTCCCACGGGTTCGGCTTGTAAGGCATGACCTTCACCGAGTCCGGCCCCACGTAGAACAGCTTGGTCGTGTTGTCGACGTGAACCGTGACGCTCTGAACCTTCTTCTTCTTGTCGCGGATGCCGCTGCCGGCGACGTCAAGGTCGAGCGTTTCCAGCTCCGGGTGCATGATCGGGAGCCCGATGTGGACCGTCGCGTAGCCGGCCACACCGCCGCCCGGCGCCGGCACCGTCACCGTGCCGCCGGCGCTCACCACGAGCGAGGCCGCGTCCCATCCGTTTGACTTCACCACGCCATCAGCCAGGACCGCGACCTTCTGCCCCGCGATGTGACCGAGCCCGGAGAACACGGTCGCCAGCGGCCCGCTGTAGCTCAGGCCGGAGTCGACGAAGAACGAATCGGCGTTGTAGTTGAGAATCTCTCGGCTCTCGAGCTTCTCGATGTAGCGCACGACGGTCGTGCCGAACGTCCGCTTGACGATGGTGTAGACGACGTCCTCGCCCGCCTCCGGGACCACACACACGTCCTCGAACTGCCCGAACACGGTGTCGTGCCGATGCCAGCCCCAGACGTCTTGTTCGCGGAGGTAGGTGAGGCCGAGCAGCGTGCCGTCGCTGCGGACCGCCCACACCGTCGAGTGCGGCGTCTGCTGGTAGTCGAGCCCGATGATGCTGTAGCCGTCGAACAGGTGCGACGCGAAGATCGTCAGGTCGCGGCCGGCCAGCCCTTCGACCTCCTGCTCGAACCGCACGTCGCGCACGATCGAGCCCTGCTCCTGCACGTAGAGGATCGCGTTCCCGATGATGACCGGAAGCAGGTTCTTCGCCACGCCGGCGTAGGTTTCCTGATCGGCCGCGAGGTTCGACGGCGCCAGCGGCACGAGCGGCTGTCCGACCACCCATATCCCGGCGTCCGTGCCCACCACGAGCCGCTTGAGCCCCACCAGCCAGCGGACCGGGTTGTGCTGCGCGCCGGCGATCTTGAACGTGATCGCGTCGTCGTCCTGCAACGGGCTCGAGACGTTGAAATTGTTGATGAACCCCACCCTCGAGCCGAACACGGCGTCGGAGTCTCCGGGGATGTTCGCGAAGAACCGGCGCTGCTGGTAGTTGCCGACAGCGCGCGGGAAGTTTGGCGTCAGGAACGGCTCACGCACCAGCGGCGGCGTGACCGCGAAATCGGGAGTGAACCCCACGTCGTTGAACACAGCCGGAGTGCCCGCGACCGGGTCGTCACAGGTCGCCGTGCCGATGAATCCGAAAGTGCCGTTTTCGTAGGGGTCGCAGTAGATGTAATACTCCGCCGCGCCCGGCCGTGGCGTCCACGACAGCCCAATCGGCGCGGCCTGCGTCGGCGCGGCCGTCGACGGCACCGAGGCCGTGCCGCTCGGCAGCGACTCCTCGTAAGAGTCGGCGGCGCCGGCCGTGACCTTGTAGGCATACGTGAGCCCGCCAGGAGCGCCGGCGGCGCCGACGATGCCGGTCGGCGCCAGGATGCCCGGCTTCGTGCTCACCGGCCGCAGCACCCACGAGGTCAGGCTCGAGAAAATCAGCTCGTGCGGGTCGGTGCCTCCCGTCTTGCTGACCATCGAGATCACGTTCCCGGACTGCGAGCCGTGCCAGCCGTTCGTGAATGGATGCGGCAGCTCGAGCAGGTTGCCCGGCATCGCATACCAGAAGGTCGCATTGGGCGGCGCGTTCCCGAGTGTGTCCGCGATGCAGTAGTAGTTGACGCCACCGCTCGAGACGAGGTCCCCGACGACGTATTGCGTCGCGCCGCTGTAGGCCGGGACGCTCGACACCGTGACGGCGCCGCCGTTCTTGAAGAACCGGAGGTAGTTGGTCCCCGACTCGATGAGCAGCGACTCGCCGGCCGTCTCTGATGCGTAGCGATGCAGCTCCACCGCCGGGTTCGTCGTCTTGCATGCGGCGACGAACCGCGTGCCCGGCCGGTTCGACACTCCGCCAGACCGCAGGATGATGAAATTGCGGCAGGTCCGGAGCCCGGTCAGATACTTCGTCAGGTCGGCGCGCGTCGCGAGCTGCGGCGCCAGCTCCCCGCCCGCGAACGTGCGCTGAAAGGTCGGCTCAGCCATCTAGTTGCGCCCCGAGATCCAGTCCGGATCGCTCTCGCGAGGGTCCTGCTTCTCCTGCCCGGCGGACGTCCGCGCGTCGCGGAGCAGCCGCTCGTATTGCGACCAACACGACGCCGTGATCTTCTCGTCGCGCGTCAGCGCCGGCGCCAGCGCGTGAGCATGCCGCCACGCCAGGGCGTTGCGGAACAGCGCGTCGCCCTGCCGCGCGACACAGTTGTCGAGCACCGTGTATTCCAGCTCCGCGTTCGGCTCGTTCGAGTAGATGAGCGCGCCCACGGCGTCGGAGCCCACGCGGAAGTCCGGCGGCGCCGTGTCCCACATGCGCCGCGTCTTGTCGGTGTTGTTGACCACGCGCCGCGCCATCGCCATGAGGGTCGGCGCCCGGTAGGCATAGAGCCAGTCGCCATTGACCTCCTCGACCGGCGTCGTCGACCACGCGGCAGGGTCCGTGACCACCGTCCCGGCGGCAGCGTTGCCGAGCGCGTAGTAGTCGATGCCGCTCACCCGCACGACGCTGTTCTTCGGGTAGGCCACGGTCGACACCCACGTCTGCACGAGGTCGTTCTCGTAGGCCGGCCCGGCGACCTGCGTCAGAACCTCGTAGCGCGTTGCGAACGGCCAGGGGAAATCGCGCAGGATGGCCCGCACGTCCTCGTCGTAGTGGAGCCGCGCGACCGTCGCCTCCGGGCTGACCTCGGTGTTCAGGGTCGTGCTCGTGAGCTGCTTCGAGATGCCGATGCGCGACAGCGCCATGTTGATGACGATCGTCGACTCGGTCGGGCATTGCGTGATCGTCCCGGTCGGCGTGAGCGGCGTCGTCCCCGGCGGCGTCGGCCCCGGACCACCCGGCGGCACCGGCACCGGCGGCACGATCGGCGGACGCTGCGGCGGGATCGGCTCGACCGGAATGTGCTCGCAGTTACCGCCCCATCCGTTGTTGACCGCGACCGCATCGCAGCCAGGGAACACGAGCGCCTCGAACGTGACCGTCGACGTGTTGAGCGCCGAGCCCACGCTGATGCTGTCCACCGCGCCGGCCGTGATGCCGTCCGTGACCTGCGACAGCGCGGCCATATTCATGCTGTTCGTCGACGTGTGGCTGGCGTCGCGCTGCCGGCCCACGCCGTTGCTGCCCGTGACCATCGCCCACATCGGACGCCGGCCCGTCACCGGCGCGAGCCCGATCGTTCTCGAGGCCGTGCCGTCCCCAATCCAGCTTGCGATCTGGAGCACCTTGCCGATGTTCGCGTCGCCGCTCGTGTCGTCGCGCCGGAACACGATGAACGTGAACTGCACCGCCGCCGAGACGTAGAGGCCCGACGTCGGCGCGATGACGAGCTTCCCGGTTGCGAACTCGAGGCCGGCCGCGATGACCGCCACGTTGAGCAGGTTGACGCCCTGGAGCGCGTTGCCGGCGCCCTTCGAGTAGAGCCCGGCCGTCGTCGCGTTGCCGGTGATCTGGCGGTAGCCGTAGAACAGCTCCGGCGTGAACTCAGAATTGTTGAACGACGTGTCACGCGCGACGTCGCCGCCGGCCGTCTCCCACAGCGCCCCGACCTCCGAGAAGCGCATGCCAGGATCGCACCACGCCAACAGGTTGTAGGTGACTCCGCTGGCGTTGCTGGCGGCGAGGTTGCCGGTCAGCTCGACGATCGTCTGCTCGGTCTGCTGGTCCTCAGCCGCCTCCGTGAAGTTGGGATCGATGAACGCCCGGCTGATGAGCGAGCCCCGCGTCGAGACGTCGAACCCGTGGCTCGAGGCCGGCATGCCGCACATCCACCAGAACCCCGTGTGCGTCGCCGTGTTGCGGACGAAGATCCACGTCGGCGGCACGCGGAACGCAAGCTGCTGGCTCGTGCCGTTGCCGACGTAGGTGCGCGTGTGGATGACCACCAGCGACGGCGTCGGCTGCCCATACACCGCGTAGGGCGAATCGGCGTAAGGCTGATGCGCCGGGGTCTGCGTCCACTGCGTGAGGCCCGTCGTGAAGCCGGCCGGGTCGCCCGGCTGCGGCACGTAGTCCTCCGGATGGAAGATACCGATGCACTCGACCTGCGCGATGAGGCTGGCGACCTCCTTCGTCGACACGCTCGAATTGCACTGGTAGGACATCTCGGAGCCGGCCATCGGTGACACCGGCTCAATCGAGCCGCCGGCGTGCGTCAGGAACCCGTCGGCTTGCGTGATGTCGGCGCCGCTGATGACCGGCGGCGTCTTGGTGACTTCGGCCGCGCTCGGAAGCTTGAACCCCACGAGCGAATCCTGCGGCGCCGCCGTGGCATTGCGCGCGTTGACGCCGACCGAGATGCCGTTCGCGCCTCGGTTCAGCGGATCGAGGTCGATGCGCCGGTCGGCTTCGGTGACGACCGCGATGCGCTGCGAGGCCGATGCCGAGCTGAGGAACTGCGTGCTCGTCGACACGACGCACCGCTGCGTAATGAACCGCCAGTCGTTCGCATCCGCGCCGCCAGGGCCGGCCCAATTCCCGGTGTTCGACGCGGCTGCCGCCTTCGCCCGGAGCCCGACGACCTTCGAGCCGGCGTTCCAGTCGCGCGCCGGGAACAGCTCAGGGTTCGCACCGCCAGCCGGCAGCGGAGAACCAATCCAGTCGTCAAGGTCCCACGCGCCACGATGGTTCGACGTGTGTCCGTCCCCGACCTCGGTAAAGGAAACGTTCTGGACCTGCGTGATGCCGGTCCCCGCCGGCAGACTGCCGCCGTTGATCGTGAAGTCGAGCACGCCGTTGACGTAGACCTTGAGGAACGAGTCCGGCGCCGCGCCCATCCGATAGAGGATGTCGAGCTTATACCAGCGGTTCAGGTCGAGCGTCTTGCCCGTGCCGATCGCGTTGCGCGTGCTGCCCGAGTCGACGTTCTGATACTCGAGCTGCCGGCTCGGATTGATGAGGATGCGACCGCTGGCGTTCGGGCTCGTCGCGCCGATCGTTTTCCACATGTCCTGTGACGTCTGCGGCGCGTGGCGGAGTCGGATGTAGATCCGGTCCCACCCGCGATTGGTGACAGCCGTCACACCGTCCTCGGTCAGTGAGTGCCGCACCGTGCGCCCGCCACCGTTGCGGCACGCAAACCCGAATCCGCCGAGATGCCTCGAGGCCGTCGGGCAGAAGAATTGATGCGCGTTGCCGCCAAGGTTCGGCCCGCCGCCCTTCGCCGCCTCGAACCCGTCCACCCATCGCCGCGCGCCCATCGCGACCGGCGCCGGCTCGCCAGGGATCTCCGTCTCGTTGTCGTCGCTGCCCGCGTAGGTGAAGGTGAAGCACCAGCGATACGTGTGCGTGTCACCGAACAGGAGCGGGATGCCGAACCAGCCGCCGCTCTTGCGCGTGAAGCTGGCGACGTTCTTCGGGTAGTTGAACGTGCTCGCGAAGTAGCCCGACGTGATGCACGGCGGATCGAACCGCTGCGTCGGGCTCGGAATCACGAGCGCCGCACCGTAGTCGATCGCCGCTTGGTCGGGCGAGATGCCGATGATCCAGCCGCCACCCAGGTCCGCCTGAGCCTTCGCCGCCTCGTAGGCGGTCTTGTCGGTCAGGTGGACGTAGCACTGGAGGAAGTGAGTCCGGTTCGCCATCTCGCCCTCGCAAGCCTTAGATCACGCCGTCATCGCGCGAGGTCGAGCGCGTGCCCAGGACCTCGTCGTGCTGCTGCCGGATGGCCTGCGCCGCCGTCGTCACCCGCTCCGGCGTGTGCGCGTCGACGGGCTCCATCCACTTCGCGCTGAACTGCTTCGCGTCCACGACGAACACGTCGCCGGCGCGGCGCCGAACGTGGTCGTAGTAGCCGAGCTGCGTCGCGCGCACCTTGATCGGCTCGTTCTTGTGAACGGGCCGGGTCCGCGCCTGCGGGTCCATGAACCTCGGTTGCGTCGACGCCGGAATCATCCGGGCTGCCGGCGACCGACGGGCCGGCCGCGATGCGTTCGTGCCTGCTCCCTTCGTTGCCATCTCTCGCTCCTCCTACGTGAACCGGCCCACCGCCACGACAGAGACGCCTGCCGCCGTCGTGACCTTCCAGCCGGGGGTCGTTGTGACCTTCGCTCGAGCGCCAACCTGCACGCTGTAGACGCCGATTGGCGTGTTCGCCGGCACGATCGTCATCGACACGTTGCCGTCGATGATGCTGACCGCCGACGTCGCGGCCGTGGTGACGTTGACCACGAGCCGCTCGAGGATGTCTCCGAGCCCGCCCACCGGGCCGAGCTGCTGCGCCGTCTGCCCGGCGGCGACCTCCTCGTAGTCCGTCGCTTTGACCGCCATCGTCCTGCCTCCCTGATGAGAGAAACGCCGGGAGCCCCCTGGAAAGGCCCCCGGCGCCCAATCGCCCCCCGACCGTGGGGTCGACTAGCTGATGGTGACGGCGTCCGCGTAGTGCTGCGGCAGGACCGAGAACAGGTTCTGATGCGTCAGCCAGATCGTCGCCGTGATCGTCGGCGTCGTGCCGCCCAGGTTGACGCGGATGCCGAGGAACCGCTGACGCGGCCAGTCCGGCGGGAGCGGGAAGAAATGCAGCGCGCCGGCGGCGAGGTCCGCCTGGAGTCGCGTGTAGTTGGCATGCACGACGACCGACGTCGTCAGGGCGCCGTCGGTGGCGCTGATGACGTCGAGCGAGAAGGTCGGGGTCGTGCCGGCGAGGCCCACGATGACGGCCATGCCGAACCCGAGCCCCTCACCCGTGCCGATGCGACGCTGCGGCGTCGTGAGGCTCAGGTCGATCGAGTCGGTGGAGACGGCCGTGGCCGAGAACGCCTGTGCGTTGCTCACGCGGCCGAGAACGTCGATGAACATGTGCTCTGCTCCTTGAACGGGGTTGTCGACTGTTGGTGACGACGGATGTCAGCGCCTAGCTGACGACCGCCTCCGTCTCGAGCAGCGCATCGCAGATCGCGATCGGGATGCCCCGGAACGTCGGCCGGCGGATGCCGTCGACGACCTCGTAGGTCAGCGAGCCGCCCGCCTGCACGTCGTCGCGGCGCTGGATGTCGAGCATCTGGAAGCAGGTCCGGTTCATGTAGAACGCGGCCCGGCCCATGCCCAGGGCAGGGATACGGTGCGTCGCCTTGATCATCAGCTCGGTCAGGTCCGCCGCCGACGTCTTGGCGACGAGGTTGCTGATGTCGATGTTCGCGATGCGGACCGCGTAGCGCCAGTCCTTCACCACGAGGCCCGACTTCCACTGCCACCGCTCCTGATACGCGCGCATCCGGGAGCCGGCGATGCCGTTGGTCATCTCGACCGTCACCTTGCCGAAATCTTCGTGGACGAGCCCGGCCTTCGAGCCCTTCGGGAAGATGCCCGTCACGGTGTTCTCGTTCCAGATCACGAGCCAGATCGAGCTGTTGTCCGAACCGGCGCCCGCGCCGCTCAGGATGTTCTGCCCGTTGCCGGCGCTCAGGCTGGAGTAGCGCGGCGCGAGGCCGAGGAACTCCTCCGGCGCGAGCCCGACGTTCCCGTAGAACGTGGTCTGCGCCATCTCCTGATTCATCGCCTCGAGGAACGCGCGGCCCTCCGACAGCCGGAACTCCCCGACGTTGCCGTTCAGCGCCGCGAGGTCCACGTCGACCTCGGACCACGCCTCGAGCATCCCGGCCTGCTCGTCGATCTGCGCGGTCGTGCTCTTGCTCGGCGTCACGCCCTGGTTGAGCAGACGCCACGCGACCGCCGGGAGCCCGGTGCGGACCGTGGTCCGGTGGCCCGTCGGCAGGTTCCCCTCGATGAACCGCATATCGAGAAGGATCTGGTTCGTCTGCGCGAGCAGCTCGACGATCGTCGGGATCTTCCCGTCCGGGTCGAGACGCTTGGCCCAATCGTGGAGGCTCAGCGCCCCCGTGCTCAGAACTGGCATGTGACACTCTCCGTCGACAGCGTCGGACTACGAGCCGCTTTCGCCACCTTCGGGATAGAGGATCTCCGCAGCCGTGCGATTCCCCCCACCCGCCGAACCGGCGCCAGCGCCCCCGTCCTCCGCCATCATCTTGCCGCCACGAGCCATCGCTGCGATGACGGCGAGGTTGTTGCCGTAACCCGTCTTGACGAGGATCGAACGAAACTCGTCTCCGAGCGGGTCGCCCTTCGGGGCGATGCGATCGAGGAACCGGCTTGCGAACGCCTGCGTCTCCGCCAGCTTCTTGCCGCCCCACGTCGTATCGCTTTCCGTTCGTGCTCGGAAGGCTGCGCTCTGCTCTGCAACGGCGTCGGCCACGGCTTCGGTGTATGCCTGAGCCTCCTCGTTCGACCAGTCGTTCGCTTTCGCGATCTCGGCGTGTCGCTCGAGGTCCGTTGCATCGAGGTAGTCCTCCGCCCCCTTGGGCACCGTCAACGTGTAGGAGTCGGGCGCCTTCGGCTTCGGATTCCCCGCGCCGTCCTTGCCCCCGCTGTCACTCGCTGCCGTGCCACCTGCGGCTGCCGTAGCCGCCGCAGTCCCTTTGCCGGCGCCATCTCCCGCGCCAGCTCCATCTCCGCCGGCGCCCGCGCCAGCACCGTCTCCGGCGCCCTTGCCGGCGCCCGTCGCCCCTGCCGCTGCGGCGGCTGCCGCTGCTGCTGCCGGAGCACCCGCACCCTTGCCGGCTTCGGTGGTCCCTGCGCCGGCTGCTGGTTCGTTTGCCATGTCACTTCGCTCCCTGCTCTGCGCGGGCGGTATGCGCCGCGTCAGTCTCGTTGGCCGTGCGCTTCGCTCGAGCCCGCGCCTCCCGCGCCATCGTGTCGTAAAGGTCCTCGTCTGCCTCGAGGATGAACGCCTGCAATTCGTGACCGTAGTCCTGCCGGCCGGCGCGGTAGTGGATCTCCGCGCTCGGATGCCAGATCGAGCGGAACACGCCGGCGCGCTCGAGCAGGTCCCACATGACCGCGCGACCGTTCTCGGTCGACATCACAGCCTTGAGCCGCTCGAGCCGCTGCTCCTGCGCGTCGCGCTCCTTCCGCTCGGCGCGTCGGACCTGCGCCGGGTCGGCCGCGTTGCGGACCATCGATCGCTGCTCGCTCACTGGCCGGTGACTCCCCGCACCATGCGATCGAGCGCCGAGTCGCCGCCCATCGGCGCGTTCGCTCCGTCACGCGCGGCCTTCGCCATCGTCGCGGCCTGCTCCGCCTCGAACGCCTGCTGCTGCTGCTGCGCCTGCGCGTCGGCCGCTGCCTGCGCGTCGTCGTCGCTGACGATGATGCGCGGGTCGACGCCGAGCATGTCCGCGTAGCTGTTGACGAGCGCGATCGGGTTGACCTTGTGGCGGACCTCCGGGAATACCTCACTGAGCGGCGCGAACGTCGACAGGAAGCGATCGCTCGCTGCCACGCCGATGAGCTTCTGCGCCTGCGCCAGAATCGAGATGTATTCGACGCGGAGGTCGACGCCCTCGATCTCCGGCGGCGGCGGCGGGATGAGCCCGGCCCGCTGCATCATGTTGAACACGCGATCGATGAGCGGGTCGAGCAGCTCGTCGTTCGTGCGCTCGAGCACGGGACCGAGCGCCAGGAGCTTCTCCTCGTGCCGCTCCTCGATCTCGCGCGCCGTCGGCGGCGAGGCCCCGCGATAGGGGTCCGACGTGCCGAGCATCAGGAACAGATCCTCGTAGAACGCGCGCTTGATGCGGAACTCGACGACCTGAATGTTCGCGGCGAGATGCTGGAGGTCGATGCGGACCTCGTGAATCGGCTTGAGCCCCTGCATGCCCTCGCGCACGTCCTGATACGTGACGTCGCCCGCGAGCAGACTCGTTTTCTGCGACCGCAGCGTCGACGGTCCGGTGAGCGGCGGGTCGATCATCTTCGCGAGCGCCTGCCCGTGGCGCCGCTCCATGATCTGCAACTGCCGGTTGTCACCGAGCGCCGTCATGCCAGGGCAGTCCGTTCCGTAGGCATCCTCCCCGGTCACGTCCCACCGTGGCACCATGATCGGGAACTCGTTGAACCCCGACTCGCGGAGGAACGTGCGCTCGTCGTCCTGCCCCTCCTCGAGATGGATGCTCGCCCAGGGCAGGAACTTCGCCGCCAGCTTGCCCTCGTCGGCGTAGTCGTTCGGCTTCACCAGCCAGCACACATCGATCGGGTCCTCGTAATTGCCGTTGTCCCACGCCCGCTTGGCAGCCGTCGACAGCTTCGACCAGTCGATCGTGCGGCCGTCCTCCTTGAGCGCGAACTCCTCGACAACCTGCCGGACGCTGAGCTGATACTTCCGCACGAACGTCGTCGCGCGCCCGCGCCGGTCGAGCCCGATCGCGTAGCTGCCGATCGGGAACGTCTGACAGCGGAGCAGCTCCTTCATGTCCTCCGCGACGAACATCGCCGCCGTGCCGAACACGCCCATGTCGCCGTAGGTGATCGGCAGCGTGTTGTAGAGATTCGACACCGCGAAGATCGTCATCATCCGCTGCCCGACGATATGCAGCCACTCGCGCACCGGGCCGAAATCGCTGAGGTCCCGGTCCGCGAGCGTCATCTTCATCCACGGCCGCGCCGGCGACGTCAGGCCCGCGTGGAGCCCCGACTGCAACGTGCGCGCCGCGAACCGGCCCGTGCTGTTGATGATGTTCTGGTTCCGCTTGTCGCCCTTGTTCCGGTCGCTCTGCGTGAACCGCACGCGACGCGGCACGTAGAAGTCTGCGAGGTCGCGCCAGTGCGAATCGAACGTCGATCGCTCGGTCCACAGCGCCGACGCCAGCTTGACGTAGCGCCCGCGCCGGCTCCGGTCGTCGAAGAAATTGGCAGACTCGAGCACGCTAGCCTCCGATGACCGAGCCCGTAGGCTGCGCGCCGCGTAGCCACGGCGCCGTAGTGTTCTTCCGGGTGAGGTAGCCGATCGATGCGCCCGCACCGCGCTTCGGCATGCCCGACGCCGAGCGCGAGCCTCGAGCCGCCGGCCCTCGAGCGCCTGAGACACCGCCAGGACCGGCAGCGCCCGCCGGCAGCGGCGCGCTGATGCCCGTCGGCCCGCCGGCGACCGGCTGCTTGCGGTTCACCGGCATCGGGTCGACCGGCGCCGGCGCGTTCAGGGTCCGCTCTCCGCCGGTCTGCGTCACACCGCCCGTGATACGCGGGTCGGTGCGCGACATGATGCTGCGGTAGCCGGTGACAGGCATGCCCACGGTTAGGCCCCGCTCAGCGTCCGGGGCGCGAACCCCGGCGTTCCGGTGGACGTGGGCCGGCTCTTGGCGCCCAGGACGACGCCACCGGCGGCAGCGCGCTTGCGCTGGCGCTCGGCCGCTCGGCCGGCGTCGACCGTCGCCGCGCTCGTGAGCTGCGGCACGCTCGGCGGCGCCGGCGGCGCGATCGGCGCGGCGGCTGCCTCCTCGCCTACCTTCTCCTGCCCTGGAGGAACGATCTGGTTGGGGTCGCCGGCATCGACGCGAGCCTGCGCTCGAGCGTCACGCGCGGCCTTGTCCTGCGCGTTCTTCTTCTTCGCGTAGGCGCCGAGTCCGGCTGCGACCAGACCCACCGCTGCGATGCCGACGTTCGCCCATCCCATGATCGAGCACCTTGACGAACACAGACTCGAGCGGCCGGTAGCCGCGACGCGCGTAGAACGCGCCCAGGTCGGTTGACGCTGGCGCTGACACTTTTAGCACGTTGGCACGCTTTTGCATAGCCTCGCGCTCGGCCAGGGCGAACAGCCGGAGAAGGTCTCGAGGGTCGTCCGCGAACATCGCGACCTCCTCGCAGATGGTCGAACCCATGTAGTCGTGGATGGGCGCCACGAGCACGCCGACGACGACGCCGGCAGGATTGACCGCCACGAGCGCCACGCCGCGCGCCAGGGCCGCGAACAGGAGCGGGCCGTCGTGTTGTGAGGGGTCCGGCAGGATCGCCGCGTAGACGCTCTGAGCCACCCACCGCGAGATGTAGGCCAGGACGTCGTCGACGTCATCCTCGACGACCTGCCGGATCGTCGTCACTTCGGCTCTCGGATCGCCGGCTGCTCGGCCTGCGGACGCGACAGCTCGAGCCGCACCACGCGCCCGAGGATGCGCCACTCGAGAATGACCGGCGCCGTGCCGTAGTGCGTCGTCAGCACGAGCAACCGCTGGAGGAACCCGATCGACGCCAACGATCGCTGATGCTCCCGGTTCGCGAGATGCTCGAGCTTCTGCTCGATGCGCGCCAGCCGCTCGAGCGCGTCGCCCACGCGGTCGCGCTCGCCGTCGTGGAGATGGTTGGCCGGGATGACCCACGAGACGCCCGGCATCGAGTCGGCCGCGCTCCGGCGCTCGCTCGCCAGCTCCGGGCTGTATTCGATCGTCTTGCCGCCGGCCGGATGGTCGACGACGAACCACGGATGAATCCGCACGCCGCCGCCAGGGCCGGCATCCGGGAGCAGCTCGACGAGCCCCGCGCCCGTCACGCTGTTCTGGAGCACGCCCCACCGCTCGCCCGTCTCGTGCGCGAGCTGCTCGGCCAGGGCCGTCACCCACTTCTCGACCTGCTGCTCGAACTTCTTCGGGTCCGGGCAGCCGTCACACACCGGCCGCGCGATGCGGCCCGCAAACCGCATGACTACCTCGAGCATCTCCATCAGGACCTCCGCCCTCGAATCCAGACCACCACGCGCCGCCACCACGGCAGCGCCTCGACGGGCCGGTGCGTCAGGCACCGCGCGCACGTCACCGCGTCCCACTCGGCCGTTGACAGCAACGGCAGGAGCTTACGATGCCGCTGGTTGCAGTGAACGCGCGCCTCGACCGGACCGTCGCCAACCTGCACGGTCCCGGTCAACATGTGAACCTTGCCCTTCGCCATCAGCTCCTCACTTCCACGGGTCGCCGTCGTGCGCCGCGTTGCCCGGCGATGCGACGGTCCACGGATCTTCGTCACGCCGAGCGGTCGCCCGGCCCTTGATGCGCTCGATGACTTCGCCCGGCATCTCCTCGAGCGCGTAGGTCTGCATGTATGCGTCCGCAAGGTCCGGCGACTTGCCGATGCGGAGCTTGATCTGGTCCTTCTCCTCGAGCACGAACACGCCGCCGACGAACGTGTAGGTCGGCTCGGTCAGCTCCGGGATCATCTCCGGGATGTAGGGTAGCGCCGCGCCGTTGCGAATCGCCTCCGCGCCCTGGAGCCAGAACTCGACGCGCCGGTTCTTGTAGCGCGGGTCGATCGCCTTGCCGGCGTAGTTGAGCGGGATCGGCGCCCGGCCGGCGGCGATGAGGTTGTCGATGACGCCGTGGCCCCAATGCCCGGTGTCGTCGACGAACGTCAGCTCGGAGCGGAATCGGTTCTCCGCCAGGAGCACGCGCGCCGCGATGTCGGTCGTCCGCGCGTTTCGCATGATGACCGGCTTCCACGACATCAGCCCTTGACGCGGGAAGATGACCGTCCGGTCGTCTCCGAACCGCGCCACGTCGACGCCGAGCCGCTTCTGTGCCCACGAGTAGGCATCCTCGCGGAGCGCCCGCTTCATCGCCGCCTCGACCTCCTCGACGCCGAGCAGCGCGTTGATGCTCGACGGCGGGAACTGGCCGAGCACGTTCACCATGACCCACGGGTTATCGCGGCCGTAGCTCTCGATCTGCTGCTTCGCCCACTCGACCTTGATGCGCGGCGACCGCTTCGGATCGTCCGGGTCGCCCGTGATCGTGATGACATACCAGAGATGCCGCTGGCTCGTGCAAGCGACGTAGAGCGGCCCCGTCGTGTGCGTCGGGTTGCCGGCCTGCACGACCTTCGTCTCGATGCCGCTCGCCAGGACCGCCTCCGCTGTCACCATGACGGCCTGCGGGATGCCGCCGCTCTCGTCGAGCACGAACATGCAGTAATCGCCGTGGATGCCCGCGAGCGCGTTCGCCTGCTCCTCCGCGTTGCCCGACTTCGGCCACGTCCGCGCGACCGCGAACCACGTCGAGCCGTGCGTGCGATGCTCGACGCGCGTCTTGGTCCACCGGAAGGTTGAGCGGCAGAAATCCGACTTGCCCATCCACAGCGCGATCTCCGGCCAGAGGTTCGTGCCCAGGTTGTCGCCCGTGATGCTGGTCGCACCGATCTTCGGGTTCGGCCGCGTCGTCAGGAAGTTGAGCACCAGCCACGCGAGAATCGCCGTCTTGCCCGGCCCCTTGCACGCCTTCATCGCCAGCCGGTTGTTGTGCGGGAACGCCTGGAGCGCCTCGAGCTGCCACAGGTCAGGCTCGACGCCGAACTCCTCGCGGACGAACGCCTCCGGATGGTCGCGCCACCGCTCGAACGTCGTGATGGCGTCCTTCTCGAGATCCATCAGCGCAGCCCAATCGAAACGAGCACGGCGCCGCCCCGATGCGTCGACACGCGCACGCGGCCGTAGACCGTGAGCCATGCGCGCGGCTGCCGGCGCCCAGGGCGGAACACGGTCGCCGTGTTGACGTCGCGCGTCACGACATCCGTCGCCCGGATGTAGCGGCGCCGGATGCCCTTCTCGCGCACGGCGCCGCAGTCGACGCCCCACACCCGCCCATCCTCGTTGTCGAGATGGTCGACGTGGAGCCGCACCATGCGGACGCCCAGGTCCTCGTGCTTGACGACGTCGTCGCTGCTCACCGGCCGATGACCATCGCGCCCGCGTGGCGCTTCACGAGTCGCTCGGCCGCTACGTCCCGGCCGCGCTCGTTCGTCATGATCATCGCCCGGCGGACGGCCTTCGCCTGCGTCAGCCTCGAGCCCCGGCGCTCGGCCTTGCGGTCCTTCTTCCACTGCCGCGCCGACTTGCCCATCCGGCGCCGCATCGCCCGCTCGGTGAATACCCGCATCATCGCTTGCTCTCCGCCTGGAGGTTCTTGAACGAACCGCGCTGGTCGAGCGCCTTGAGCCGCTTCGACAGGTCCGCGATCGCCTCCGGTGAACCCGTGACGAGCCGATCCTCCGGCACGCCCGCTGCCTTTGCCTCCGCCGCGCTGGCGTAGATGTCGCCGTTCCTCGTGTCCATCTGACCCTCCTGCTCTACATCAGGCCGTGGCGCTCTACCAGCTCCCGGCCGTCCATGCTGTTGTGCGTCACGAGCACGCCGCGATCGAGCCGCTCGAGCTTCGGCTCACACCAGCACGCGGTCCCCCGCTCACGGTGCGCCCGCAGGTCGTTCACCGGGACGACGTGAACCGTCTCGAACTCGTCGTGCGTGACGTCCTTCCACGGCCGCAGCCGGCGCCGCGTCCTAGTCATCGAGCCCTCGCAGCACCGCCAGGACCTCACGCGCCTCGTCGACGGCTGCCTGGAGCGTCGGCCCGATCTTGAACCCGTCCGGCAGCGCCGCGATCGATGCGTCGACGTCGCGCACCAGCTCCTCGAGCGCCTGATGCGTGAGCTGGTAGCGCAGCTCGAGCAGGTCCTTCTCCGCCTCGAGCCGCTTCACGCGGTCATCCGCGCCGGCGACGCCGGCCACCTTCGCCGCCGCCTTGCCCAACCGCTTCAACATCTCGAGCTTGCCCATTCTGCTCTCCTCGTCGCTTGCGTTCGATCGCCGCGAGATACCCCAGGTGGTCGAAGTGATTGACGTCCACCGTGTCGCGGAGCTTGCCCGTCATCCGGAGCACCGTCTCGGTCGCCTTCTGCTGGTCGTGGAGTCGCACCGTCCCGTCCGGCTTGATCTCCTTCACGGCCTTCCGGAACTCGAGCGGCCACTCCGAACGCGGCAGTAGCTCGCCCTTCTCGTCGAGCACCATGCCGATGTCGGCCCGCGCCCGCAGCGCCGTCAGTGCGACCGCCTCGTCACCCGACATCTCGAGCCGCTTGAACCGCTCGGCCAGCACCCGCCGGATGGCTGACGCCACCTTACCAACCCTCAACAGCCTGGAGCCCGCCGTCCACGAGCCCGCCTCCGTCTGGTTGTTCGGGTAGCTCCGCCGATAGGCCAGCCCGGCGTTGCCCCCGTTGCGCGTGTATTCGAGCACGAACGCGGCCTGCGCCGGCGTCAGCTCGTCAGGCTTGCCCATCGAACAGACTCCCCTGCGCTCGAGCCGTGGCCTGCGCCTCAGTCGCTCGAGCCGCCACGATGCCCGCCGCCTCGTCCCGGAACCCGTCCGGGTAGGTGGCGAAACAGTGTGAGCCTCCGCGCCCGTGTGTCTTGGGCCGGAGCCCCTTCGCCGGCAGCGCCCCGAACCGCGCCGCGTAGGCATCGCGGACGGCCGCGCCGATCTCCCATGACAGCGGCGCCTCCGGCTCGAACCCCAGGTCGCGCATCAGGTCGATGACCGTGAACATCAGAACAGCTCCCCCTGCTTCGCCGTGCCGTCAGGCACGAACACCGGCGCCGGCGCCGAGTGAGCCCAGGAAATCGTCCCGGCCCGCCCGCAGCCCTCACAGCGGTAGTTGAACTCCCACGGGCTGAACGTCGGCGTGATGACCTGCGTCCCGCTGCATTCGCACCGCTGACTCGAGCCCTGCGTCTCTTTCCGGTCGGCCATCGCTCAGTTGTCCGTGTGGCGCCGGACCGCCGCCGCCCGCCGTTCGGTCGCCTCGACCGCCTGCTGCCACGCTCGCACGATCTCGCCGTCGACGTGGTGCCACCGGAGCACCGCGCTCGAGCGGCTCGGCTCGGCCCGCCGGACCGCCCTGAACGACGCGGCGATGTTCTTCCACGCCGCATCGTCGACGAGGTCCGCCACCGTCACCCCCGCCGAGCAGCCGAGGCAGTGCGCCAGCCCCATGAGCATCGTCGCCGGCGCGTCGCTGCCCGGTGCGTAGAGGTCGATGGCCGGGATGACCACCGCCGGCTGCCCGCACGGCTGCCCGTCCCGGAGCTTCTGACACGTCGCCGTGAGACTCACGCCCGGAACTCCGACAGCGGGTCCTCCGCCGCGCCAGGGAGCACGCGGACGTCGACCGACGTCTCGAGCCTCGAGCCGTGCGGTCGTGCCCCACGCGCCGCCCTGAGCCGCTGGAACTCGGCCGTCATCCAGTCCGCGAACTTCCCGACGGCCCGCTCGAGCGCCTCCCGCTCGTCGGTCGCCAGTGAATGCGCCTCCGTCGACGCCGTCCACAGCGTCACCATGACGCCGACCTCAATCGACTCCCGCCGAATCTCGACCTTCATCGCTCCCCCAATCCCGACGGTCGGGATTCTAGTTGCCGGCCCGCTGATGCAGCTTCGCGACCACGTCCCGCAGCTCCGGGAGTAGCTGCGGGTCCGGATGCTCGGACATCGCGATCAGCATCTCCCCCCACTTTCGCATGGCGCCCCGAATGACCGCGTCGTCGCCGGCGGCGCCGGCCGAGATGATGCGGTCGCGTTTCCGCATCTCGAGGAGCTGCTGACACACCGCCAGGAGCAGCGACATCAGCGCGCCGGCCACCGCGTCGAGCTTCTCGCCCTCGAGCGCCGCCGCCACCTTGAGCATGACCTCCCGCGCCTTCGCCTTCGCCGCCGTCTCTCTCGGATCGATGATCATCGGGTCCTCACCACAGGTTCGGGTCGTTGCCGAACGCATCCCACCCCTCGACCTTCTCACGAGCGAACAGCTCGAGGTAGGGTCCGGTCGTGAACATGCGTTCGATCATCTTGCGCGTGACAGCCGGCTTGACACTGTGCCCGGTCCGCCGCTCCGTGAACAGGCTCTTGGGGACCTCGCCCTCGTCCGGCGCGCACGAACCGCGCTCGCAGATGACGAGATGCTCCGTGTTGATATGCAGGAACCGGCCAGGGTTGCCGAGCACCTTGTCCCACGTCTGCATGCTGGCGTAGTTGAACCCCCACGCCTCGAGCACTTCGCGCGGCCCAGGGTTCTCGAGCAGGAGCGGCACCGTCACCCACATGAACAGGACCGCATTCTTCAACGTGTGAGCCGCGACCGGGAGCTTGCACAGCTCCTCGATCGACATGTCCGGATAGTGATGCTTGACCGAGCTGTTGCCGCCCGTGCCCGACGTGTTCCGGTAGCGCCAGGGCGGATCGGCGTAGATGACGCGGTAGAGCCCCTCGAGCTTCGCCTGCCCCTTCACGACGGCCCGGCGCTTCGACGCGCGGACCTCGTTGCGAAGGTCGGCCACGCTCCACCCGTCGCGCTTCGCGCGCTCGAGCCAGATGCGTTGTTGCGCCGGGTCCATCGACGCCACGACGTCGGCGTGCCCGAGTGAATCGGCCAGGGCGCGCTCCGGCGGCTTGACGTTGCGCGAGATGTAGGTCCGGTTGATGAGCGTCTTGTGGCTCAGTGTCGAGACGCCCTTGATCTGGTCGACCTTCGCTTTCCAGTCCTCGCGGTTCTCCGCGTAGGCCAGGAGGTCGCCCACCCAATAGTCCGCCGCGTGCCCGCATGCCTCCGCGAACACGTAGGCCGCTTGCCACTGCGCGGCCGTCGGCGTGCCCATCGGCTCGACGGATTGCGAGTAGAACATGAAGCCGTCGATCTCGAACGGCTTCTTGTCGAACAACAGCCGAGCGGCCGTGTCGGCAGTGAGCGCCGCCGACACGGCCCGAGCGACTTTACTCATCGCCCTCGCCTTCACCGAGGTCGTGAGCTTCCGGGTTGCCCAGGTCGTCGACGTCGACCGTGGCCTGCGCGTCGCCCTTGTAGGGTCGAACGCTGAGCTTCGCCGTGCCACCGCGCACGAGCAGCTCGACGCCGTGGTGATGGTAGCTCTTGGTTTTCGTCTCGAGCATGTGATCGAGCGCGGCCTGCTTGTTCGCCTCGACGTTCGTCCGCAGCTCGTTCATCGCGGCGCCGTCGTCACCGATACGACGACACAGCTTGTCGAGCGTCGCGTCGCGGACCTGCTCCATGCCAGGGAGCGCCCGCGCCGCCGGCTGCCGATGCCGTTCGCGCGCCGATCGAACCTTCTTCGCGACGTCCTTCGACTTCGCACCCTTCGCCTTGCCGCGCGGTTTCGGTGTCCGTGCCCGCGCCGGCTTCGACTTCTTCGCCATCGTCGTCTCTCCCTTACGCTCGAGCGCCTCCGCGCGACGTGCCGACCTCGAGCCGTCGGCCGTGCTCCGCGATCAACAGGGCATCCGCGATCGCGTGCGTCATGATGATGCGCGGGAACAGCTTCGCCGCGCGTCGCTTCGTGACGTTCTTGTCGCCGCCACTGCGGCAGCCGAGCGCGTCCTGCCACTTCTGAGGCCGGACCGCCGTGAGCGGCAGCCTGAACGCGGCCAGCACGCCCTGAATGTTCC
>LNFM01002546.1_pt1 | contig 47763 bp, 41 predicted proteins | sample 596031 | NCBI WGS metagenome assembly LNFM01 (sample SAMN04254537, study PRJNA301005) | activated carbon metagenome | isolation source: dual media filters at the Ann Arbor, Michigan drinking water treatment plant | place: USA: Ann Arbor
TACGATCGTCGCCACCATGGCAGGCGACATCGAGGAAGTCCGCGGCACGCACGTGCTCATCCAGTTCGAAGCGAAGCGCTGCATCCACGCCCGCAACTGCGTGCTCTCGCGCCCCGACGTGTTCGTGCCGAACGTCCAGGGCGAGTGGATCCACCCCGATGCATCGACCCCCGAGGGTGTCGCCCTGCTCGCGCACACGTGCCCGTCGGGCGCGATCCGATACGAGCGACTGGACGGTGGGCCGAACGAGGAGGCGCCGCTCGTCAACCTCGCGCGGGTCCGCGAGAACGGGCCGCTCGCGCTCCACGGCGAGCTGGTGATCGACGGCGCGCCCGCAGGCTTCCGCGCGACGCTGTGCCGCTGCGGCGCCTCGAAGAACAAGCCCTACTGCGACGGCAGCCACGCGGCCGCCGGTTTCACGGCCACCGGCGAGCCGGCGACCGCCGAGTCCCAGCCGCTCGCGGCGCGCAACGGGCCCGTGTCGATCACCCCCGCGCCCGACGGCCCGCTGCTGGTCGAGGGAAACCTCGAGCTGACCAGCGGCACGGGCCGCACGATCCACCGCGTGGTCAAGACGGCGCTGTGTCGCTGCGGGCAGTCGGCGAACAAGCCGTACTGCGATGGGACGCACCGCAAGGTCGGCTTCAAGTCGACCTGACGCGTCGCCGTCGGCGCGCCGCGAGCAGCACGATCCACGACCACGCCGCGGGGCTCGAGGCGCCGCGGGTCGCCGCGCACGCGCAGCCGGCCGCGCCCTCGGACTCCGCGGGGCCGCCGCTGCCGGTGCCCGCCGGATCGACCCCGGTCCCGACCTCGCCGCCGTCGCTGCCGACGGCGCCCTCGGAGCCGCCATCGCTGCCGGCCACGCGGCACTCGCCCGCGATGCAGGCCTGGCCCTCGGGGCACGCGACGTCCTCGTCGATCTCGTCGTCGCAATCGTCGTCGAGCAGGTTGCAGGTCTCCTCCTGCGGCTCGCCGGGATCGCAGTTCTCGACCTCGCAGGTCCACGCCTCGCGAGCGCACCAACCGACGCCGCAGATCGGCCGCACGCGCTCGTCGGCGCGGCCGTCACAGTTGTCGTCGTAGAGGTTGCAGATCTCCTCGGCGCCGGGGTGCATCGACGGATCGTCGGGCTCGCAGTCCCCGGGCTCGCCGGCGTAGTCCGGGGTGCCGACGCAGCCCATGACGACGTCGGGGCTCATGGCCTCGAGCTGCCCGTAGTACCCGTCCTCGTCGCCGTCGGGGTACAGCGGGATCGGGATCGCGTCCTCGTCGATCTCGGTGTCGCAATCGTCGTCCCGTTGGTTGCAGAGCTCGGTCGCGCCGGGGTGCACGGTGTCGCGCGTGTCGTCGCAGTCGCCGCTGGCCGCCGCGTGCATCGCCGGCGCCGCGCCGGCGCAGTCCGTCCGCGGCGCGTCGGTGCGCCCGTAGCCATCCGCGTCGAAGTCGAGGAAGTACGACGCGCCCTCGCAGCCGAACACGAGATCGAAGTTGGCGGCGTCGGCCTTGTCGCCGCTCGCCGATCCGTTGCCGTTGGCGACCAGCACCGAGAGCGCGAAGCGCACCGAGCCCGCGTCGTCGGGCGCCGTCCAGCGGAACGAGAACTCGGTCTCGCCGCCGGACATCGCCTTGGGCTGGCTGTGGGTGAGGCCAGCCGCCACCTCCTCGAGGCCCTGACCGCCGAGGGTCGACAGATCTCCGGCGTCGGCGTCGACGAACAGCCCCGCCGTCGCGCCGTTGCCCGACACCGTGACCGTGACCGTGACCTGCTCGCCGGGCCCGAAGCTCGACGGCGACGCCGACAGCGACATCGACACGTCACCGCCCGCGTGGCACCCGACGCAGCCGCCGCCCGGTCGACCGCCCGCGTTGGCGCGCACCGTCGTCGGCGCCGCGATCGCGACGACCGCGACGACGGGCCCGAGCGCGAGCAGGAGCGAGCGACGCATCGCGGGGATCATCGCACGGATGGCGCGGGCGTGGGGCGCCCGAGTCGCCACGCGAACGCGGTGCCGATCGCCGCGAAGGCCGCCATCGCGAAGTACGCGTCCCCGTGCCAGCGATCGAAGAGCACGCCACCCAGGGGCATGCCGATGCCGAGGGCGACGCCGCCCGCGATCGCGGTGTAGACCGCGGTCGCCCGGTTCACCGCGTCGGGGACGATGTTGTCGCGGATCCAGCTCATCGCGCCGAGGTGCATGGCCGCGAAGCTGGCCGCGTGCAGGATCTGGATCGCGAAGGTCGGACCGATCGCGGTCGTCGACCCGAGCGCGGCCCAGCGCACGATCGCTCCGAGCCCCGCGAGCCCGAGCAATCCCGGTGCGCCGACCCACGCGATGATCCGCGCGCCCCAGGCGAACAGCGCGACCTCGGCGATCACGCCGACGCCCCAGAACCACCCGATCGTCGACTCCGAGATCCCGGCTTGCTGCCAGTGCTTGGTGCCGAAGCCGTAGAGCACCGCGTGGGCCCCCTGCAGGAAGCCTACGCAAACCAGGAAGGTCGCGAAGCGCGGCTGGCCGAGGATCTCGGCCCAGGACCGCGACGGGGCCGCGCGGTGGGTGATCGCGCGCTCGGTCCGCGGCACGGCCGGCATGCGGCGCAGCCACACGACCGCGAGCACCAGCACGACCGCCGCGCTCTGCAACGTGGTGAGCACCAGCGCCGCGTCACGGCCCTGCAACAGCCACCCGCCGACGACCGAGGCGAGGATGAACGACGCTGATCCCCACAGCCGCACGCGGCCGTAGTCCATGCGGCCCGCTGCGGCCGCGGTGATCGACATGCCGTCGAGCAACGGGATGATGGGCGCGTAGGCGAGGCCCAGCACCGCGGACAGGGCGACGAGGATCGGCAGCGCGTGCGCGAGCTCGAAGAGGCCGAGGGCGACGAGCACGACGAGCGCGACCGCCACCAGGAGCTGCGGACCGCGACCGGTGCGATCGGCCCACGCACCGATCCACGGCGTGGTCAGCCGGGCCCAATTGCCGATGCCGAGGAGCACGCCGAGCTGCTGGGCATCGACGCCGCGACTCGCCAGCCACACCGGCCAGTACGGCAGGTGGACGCCAGCGAGGAAGAACAGCGCCACGTAGGCGACAGCGAGGCGTCGGGCCTCGTCGCCGCGCGGGGCGGCGTCACCGGTGGACAGCGGCACGTCGCGCGCATCCTGGCAGCCACGCGGCGTCCATGCACGTCCCTTCGCGGTACACTCGAGACGCCGATGGCCCGCGCGCGCTTTCCCGAACCCGGCGACCCCGCGCTGACCCCCGTGCGCGGCAAGCGGGTGCTCGTCGCCACCGCCGCGGTCGACTTCGATCCGACCGAGGTCGCGGTGCCGTGGGAGCAGCTCGCCCGCCACGGCGTGAACGTGGTGTTCGCGACGCCCGGCGGCGTGCGCGGTGAGTGCGACGCGCGGATGATCACCGGCGAGGGCCTGGGTCTGTTCGCGGGCGCGCTGCGGGCCGACGCGAACGGGCGCGGCGCGTGGGAGCGCCTCGCGGCCGACGGCGTCCTCGACCGCGCGCTCGACTACGAGGCGCTGCGCGTGGACGACTACGACGCGATCGTCCTGCCGGGTGGCCATGCCCCGGGCATGCGCACGTACCTCGAGTCGCCGACGCTCGCGCGGTTCGTCGCGCAGTTCTTCGTGACCGGCCGACCGGTCGCCGCGATCTGCCACGGGGTGCTGCTCGCCGCGCGCTCGCGGTTCGTGGGCACGGACCGCAGCGTGCTGCACGGCCGACGGACCACCGCCCTGCTGCGCAAGCAGGAGCGCCTCGCGTGGTGGCTGACGCGACGGCGCCTGGGCGACTACTACCGGACGTACCCGGAGTTCCTGCAGGACGAGGTCACCCGGGCGCTCGCGCGACCCGAGGACTTCGAGCAGGGGAACATGGCGCTGCGTCGCGACCGGCCCGACGACCTCGGGCCGGGGTTCGTGGTCCGCGACGGGAACTACCTGAGCGCCCGGTGGCCCGGCGACGCGCACCGCTTCGCGGCGACGCTCCTGGGCATGCTCGCCGAGGGGTGACGCGCGGTTGTTCGGCCGAGTTCGGCATGATAGTGACGTCCGATGGCGCGATGGATGGACACCTGGACGGCTGCCGCTCTGCTCTCGCTCGTGACGACCGGGGCGTGCGGTGACGACGGCCCGAACGACGACACTTCGGCGGACTCGCAGTCGACCGTATCCGACAGCTCGGGCCCCGCGAGCGCGACCGCGACCGTCGACCCGTCCTCCGCCAGCGACACCTCGGGTCCGGGGCCCGCGGACTCCAGCGGGCCCGCGGACTCCAGCGGGCCTGCGCCCGCCACGAGCTCCGAGACCGGTGAGCCGCAGGCGTGCGAGCAGCTGCTCGCGCAGGCCGACTGCGAGGCCGCGGGCGGCTGCATGTGGCTGCCCATCAACGAGTGTGCGATCGACTGCGCGACCGCGACGGACGAGGCCGCGTGCATGGAGCTCCCGTTCTGCGCCTGGGACGGGAGCGCGTGCCGATTCGGCGGGGTCGGCGAGACCTGAGGGAGTCAGGGCGTCGCCCGTCGCGTCGGCGTATGCTGGTGCGGGGGGATGCCATGAACCGATTGCAGACCGCGGGCCTCGGCCTCGTGCTCGTCGCGTGCACCGTCGACGGCACCGATGACGATCCGTTCGGCGCTGGCACCGTGCCCGCGCCGACGACCACGATCTCGACGACGATCGATCCGTCGACCGGCGAGGGCTCGAGTTCGAGCACCGGCACCGACGACACCACGACGACATCCGGCGCGACGACGATGCCGGCGACCGAGAGCACCGGCGCCGATCCGGTCGGCACCAGCGACGGGGGGAGCACCGACGGCGGCGGCGACGGCATGCAGCCCCAGGACGGGATGTACTCGCCCTGCCTCACCGCGCAGGAGTGCGGCATGACGCCGATCCTCTGCATCACGGTCGTCGACGCCATGATGAACCCGACCGATGGGTTCTGCTCCGAGACCGGCTGCGCCAACCCGGCGATCGACTGCGATCCATCACCGGGGGGCACCGCCACCCCGCGGTGCATGCCGGTCACCGTGAACGCGATGGCGCTGCAGGCCTGCGCGCTCGATTGCTCGGGCGGCAAGGTCTGCCCGGCGCCGATGCAGTGCTACGACTTGGACGGCGTGGGCATGGTCTGCGGCTGATCCGAAGGTGCGGCGGCACCCTCGATCGGCGGCGCTTCGGCCGAGGTGTGATCGTGCAGGATCTTCCACGTGTCGCCGGCGCGCACGAACACCAGCGAGAACACGCCGTGGCCCGCCTCCGGCGTGTCGTCGAGCTGCCAGCGGCCGAGCACGACCGCAGCGTCGGCCCCGAGCCGTCGGGTCTCGAGGGCCGAGAACGTCAACCGGCCCATCGCGGCCGCGTCACGATACCTCGCGCGATAGCGCTCCAGCGTGGCGGCCCAGCCCCGCCGGACCTTGCCGCCCGAGGTGAACACGAGGGTGTCGTCGTGCACGTACGCGTCCATGAACGCGACGATGTCCCCGCGATTCCAGGCGTCGCGCTGGCCGTCGAGGACCGCCTCGATCGCGCGGACGACCGCGGCGTTGGTGTCCCGCGCGGCATCGGGCCCCGCGGCCGATGGCGCCGCGGTGGCTGGCGTCGACGGCCGCGCGCAGCCTGCCGATGCGACGAGCCATCCCAGCAGCAGCATCCGCCGCGCCGACGTGCTCGCGATCATTCGTCGCTCCGTCCCCTCGGCCACTCGTCCCGTCATTGCCGACGGAGTCTACCCGACCCGTGGAATCACCGTGAGGAATCCCGCGACGACGATTCGCACCGACGCCCATCGAATGCATCGCCGCGCGACGCCAACTCCCGTACCGTGGGCAACGATGGCTGGATCCCTGCGACGACTCGCCCTCGCGTGGCTCCCGATCGCGTGCACCACCGGCGCCGAGACAGGCGGCTCGGGGTTGTTCGCCTCGGTCGGATCGAGCGCCACCGCGACGCCACCGACCTCGACCACCGACGCCACCGACGACGGCAGCGAGGACGGGACGACCGGCGCGAGCGCGAGCGCGGGCACCGGTGCGACCGGCGATGGATCGTCGAGCGCCGATCCCAGCGGGGCCGACACCGCCGCGGCGGTCTGCGGCGACGACAACCTCCAGGCCGGCGAGGACTGCGACGGCATGTCGTTCGGCGACGTCACCTGCCAGTCCCTGGGCTTCGAGCAGGGCGTGCTCGGGTGCGATCCGAGCTGCCACGTGATCACCGACGCGTGCTCGACGTGCGGCGACGGCGAGATCGCCCTGGGCGAGGCCTGCGACAGCCTGAACTTCGACGGCGAGACCTGCGCCTCGCTGGGGTTCGCGGGCGGCGCCCTGTCGTGCAACGCCGATTGCACCGCGCTGGTGACCACGCAGTGCCAGCCGCTGCCGACCTGCGGCGACGGCGTCCGCAACGGCGGCGAGCAGTGCGACGCCAACGACCTCGGCGGCACCACCTGCGTCACCCTGGGCTTCGACCTCGGCACGGTCGACTGCACCGCCGGCTGCACCATCGACAGCTCCGGCTGCATGGACGACCTCGAGAACTGCGGGATGATGGGCGACTTCTGCCTGTTCGACGAGAACGACCTGCAGAGCACGTGCTGTCCCGCCGGCGTCGGCGGCAACATGCTCGGGATCTGCAACGTGTTCGTCTGCGTCTGAGCGCCGGGCGGAGCGCCGCTTTCGTCGTGGGGCGGCGCCGACTACCATGCTCGATCCCACCGCCGCTTTCGTCGTGGGGCGGCGCCGACTACCATGCTCGCGCATGTGCGATCGTCCGCGGCCCCGACACGCCCTCGCCCCGACGCTGCTCGCCGCGCTCGCGGCGTGTCAGGCCCCCGACCCCGGCGGCGTCGCGGGCCCCGAGGCGGACGATGGCGCGCGCATGGGCGAGCTCGCCGATGGCAGCATCGCCGGCACCTACGTCGCGCGCATGGCCCGGCGCCCCGACGGCAGCGCCGCGCTGCAGCACCACCTGATCCTGCCCGGCGCACCCGACCGCCCCGACCGCGGCGTCGACCTCGAGCTCGTCGTCCCCGAGGCGCTCGCGACCGCGGGACAACCGGCGTTCGACCGCAACACCATCGTGCGCGTCTGGGGCGAGCGCGACGGCGGCCGCGCTGCCCCTCGCCTCCACGTCGACGACTGGAGCGTGCTCGCGCCCGCGCCCGAGCCCTTGATCGACGCCGAGCCGTTCGCGCCGCGCGTGCTCGCCACGATCCTGCTGTTCTGGGAGCAACCCGGCCTCAACAACGGCAACGCCGAGCAATCGATGTTCGCGGGCGCCGAGGCCACCAGCGTGTTCTACGGTGAGGTGTCATACGGCCGCGAGCGCGTCATCGGCGAGGTGTTCGGGCCCTACCAGATCCCCGACCCCGGCGGCTGCGATCCCTACTCGATCGGCGCCGACGCCCGCGCCGCCATGCTCGACAAGGGCCACAATCCCAACGACTACGAGCAATTGATGTATCACTTCCCGTCGACGGGCTGTGATTTCTCCGGCCTGGCGGACCTCGGCTCGCCGATGTTCCCCGCCCGCGACAGCTGGTACCACGACTCGTTCGGCTGCACGGTCCGCAACCAGGAGATCGGCCACAACTACGGCATGGGCCACTCCCACGCCTACAATTGCGGCATCGACGAGATGGGCGAGGAGATCATCTTCGCCGACGATTGCGAGCACATCGAATACGGCGATCCCTACGATCCCATGGGTGACGGCTGCGCGCACATCAACGCGGTGCAGAAGACGTACATGGGCTGGATCGAGGGCTGCAACATCGTCGACGCCACCGCCGACGGCACGTTCAACATCGTCCCGCTCGAGACCCCCTGCAACGGGACCCAAGCCCTGCGCGTCCCTGCCTTCGACGGCCGCTCGTACTGGCTCGAGTACCGCCAGCCCATCGGTGCATTCGACGGCGACGCGGGCCTCGACGGCGTCGTGGTCCACGTCTCGGCGGAGGTCGACAACGACGGATTCGGGCCGGCGCCGTACTACCTCGACATCAACGGCAACGGCCTGATGCAGGCCGGCGACACCTACGCCGATCCCGAGGGCACCGTCAGCTTCACCGTCGTCGAGGCGAACCCGACCCACGCCGTCGTCTCGGTCGCGTTCCCGGGCGGCGGTGCCGGGGCCCCGACGTGCCGCGGCGGCGGGGCGCCCGAGCTGGTCGGCGAGGCCTACGGCGTGCTCGAGTGCGCGAGCGGCCCCTTCCCCGCCGACGACACGCCACCCGTCGTGACGATCACGTCTCCGGCCGATGGCGATCACTTCGAGGCCGGCGCCGACTTCGTCATCACCGCCGAGGCCACCGACGATCGCATCCTCAGCGACCTCGAGCTGTACCTCGACAGCGAGCCCATGGTCCGGCTCTTCGAGCCGCCGTGGTCGTGGGAGGTGACCAACATCGCCGCCGGCACCTACGAGTTCGGCGTCGTCGCTCGCGATGGCCGCAACCTCGGCCTCTCGCAGGCGGTGACGATCGTCGTCGACGCCGCGCCTGGGCCCGACACCACTGGAGGCGTGGACACCAGCGGAGGGCTGGCGGACGGCACCGGCGATGACGGGGACTCGTCGGGCGGCGCGGGCGAGACCGAGCTCGACGACGATGGCTGCGGCTGCGGCCAGGGCGAGGGTCGCGGCGCGCCGTGGTGGGCGGGTGCGATCGTGCTGGTGCGGCGCCGACGTCGGCGCTGACGCCCGATCACCGCGACGCGTACGCCTTCGCGTGCCCGTTGCGGAGGTTCGTCACCGTGATCGTGCCGTCGGCCGCGACGCGGGCGTGGATCGCATGGCCCTGGTCCGCCTCGCCGTCCTCGAGGTTCGCGATGAATTCCTCGGGGGCGTTGTGGGCCGCGTCGTTGCCCGCGGCGCGGTGCTGCTGCCAGAGATCCGGCTGCGACGGCGCGTCGGCGATCCGCTCGAACGTCGCGGGCTCGCCACCCTTGTTCGCGCCGTTGTTCATCACGACGACCAGGGGATCGACACCATGGACGAGCTGGGTCGCGCCCGAGATCGCCAGGCCATGGTGCGTCGTCTGGTACAGATCGACGGGTCCGAGGCGGTTCAAAGGGCACGCGAGCTGGTCCTCGTAGCTCCACGTCAGGTCCCCGAGATCGAGGAGCTCGAAGCCACCGAAGCGGGCGACGAAGCCGATGCTGTTGCCGTTCTCGCCGCCGTCGGGCGGCAGGTTGCCCGCGCCGTCGCACGCCGGGTTCTGCGCGCCGCCGCCCGGCAGGGACGCCGCGATCACCTCGGTGCCCGCCGCGACGACGGTGAACTCGACGCCGCCGATGTCCTGGACCAGGCCGGGCTCGACGACCGTGCGCAGACCATCGGCCACCGCGAGGTAGTCCTGCCACAGCGCCAGGCCGTCGGGGCTGCCCTGCTCGACGCTGTCGCCGTGATCCCAGTACGCCGCGATCGGCACCCGCTCGGCGAGCGCCGGGACGCCGCCGACGTGGTCGACGTGGAAGTGGCTCACCACGAGGAGATCGATCGCCTCGGCGCCGAGCTCGTCGACGACCGCCGCGATGCGATCGGCGTCGCGCTCCCCGGGGAAGCCGGCGTCCACGAGGACGAGCGGTCCGTCGGGCGTGACGAACAGCGTGGCCGCGCCGCCCTCGGTGTCGATCCAGTACACGTCGAGCGCAGCCTCGGGGACCTCGGCGGTGCCGTCGTCGGTGCTGGCCGAAGGACCGCTGCTCGAGGGATCGTCCGGCGCAGTCGTCGTGGGGCTCGCGGTGCCCCCCGTGCTCGCGTCGGCGGACGTGGAGAGCGTCGCGCCCGCGGACGTCGACGGGCCGACGGAGGTCGTCTCGACGCCGCCGCCGTCGGAGCCGGGGCCACCGCAGGCCGACAACGCGAGGATGAGGGCAAGCCGGGCATGCCGCGTCACCCTGGGAGTCGTATCACAGCGGGGCGGCCCCCCGGTCGTCACCCCGCCCAGATTTTTCTTCCGGACCCGCGGTCAGGTGGTGCCGTCGTGCGTGTCACCGGCCCAGATGCGCGCCGCCGAGTCCGACGAAGAGCTCCTGACCGCCTGCCGCGCGGGGTCCCCCGTGGCCTTCGGGAAGCTCGTCGATCGCTACCGCCAGCTGGTCTGCGCGGTCACCTACGCCCGCACCGGCGACGTCGCGCTGAGCGAGGACCTCGCCCAGGACGCCTTCGTCGCCGCGTGGCATCGGCTCGAAACGCTGCGCGACGCGGGCCGCTTCCGGGCCTGGCTGTGCACCATCGCCCGGAACCTGTCGCGCAACGCGAGGCGTGATCGTGCCCGCGAGATCGTGACCGCCGACCCGCCCGAGGTCGCGAGCGAGCCCGAGACCGACGCCCTCGAGCGGCAGGGCGAGGAGGCCACGGTGTGGCGCGCGCTCGCGACGATGCCCGAGCACTACCGCGAGCCGCTCGTGCTGTTCTATCGCGAGGGCCGCTCGGCCGCGGAGATCGCCGCAGCGCTCGGACTCTCGGTCTCGGCGACCGAGCAACGCCTGTCGCGGGGCCGTCGTCGACTGCGCCAGCACGTCGAGGCCACCATCGAGCGGACCCTCGCACGCTCGAAGCCGGGGGCCGGGTTCACCGCGGCCGTGCTCGCCGGGCTCGCGTCCCAGCTCTCCCCGATCACGGCACACGCGGCCTCCGAGGCGACCGCGAGCCTGCTGCACACCACCGCCTCGACGAAGGCCACGCTCGTGAAACTCGCCCTGCACACCACCGCCCTCCTCGGCGTCATCGCCACGCTCGCCTACGGTTGCGCCCACTGGGAGGACGACGGCGAGACGACGCGCGAGTCCCAACGGCGCCGCACACCCGCCGAGGTGGACACCACGGCCGGGGCGCCGCCGCGTGGCAACGACCAATCGACCGCGCTCGAGCACCGGATCGCCCGCGAGCGGAGCGGCGGACTCGATCGCGTCGTCGGCACCACGGCGCTCCCCGCCTATCTCCTCACGCGGCACGACGATCGCTACGTCTCGGTCGCGCTCGGCGGCGGCATCGATGCCGGCACCGTCACCGATCGCGCGATCCACCGCGAGGCCCTCCCGTCGTCGACGATTCGCGTGATCTCCGGGCGAGTGCTGGACGACGGCGGCGAGCCAGTCGCCGGCGCCGTCGTGATCGCCGGCACGACGCTGCTGAGCTACGACCTGGAGACGCTGAGCGGTCAGGTCGGCGCGACGACCGACGAGCTCGGTCGCTATCGACTCCCGATGCCCCACGGAGACGCGACCTCCGTGCTGGCCGTGCACCCGCGCGGTTGGTCGCCGCGGCGCATCGTCGAGGCCGGCGTGCGGCCCGTGCGATTCGACCTCGACCTCGGCGCTCCCGCCCGGATCGTCGGTCGCCTGCGGCTCGACGACGACGCCGTGCAGCCGCGGGCGATCCTCGAGGGCGATCCTGGATTCCTGATGATCGTCACGGGTGCCGAGGACGGCACGTTCGAGATCCCCCAGGTACCGCCCGGGGAGCTGGATCTTCGCGTGGCGCCGTGGACACCCGATCGCAAGCTGCGCCTCACGAGCAAGCGCGTGCACCTCGCCGCTGGCGCGACCGAGCGCTGGGACCTCGACCTCGTCAGCGGCCCGATGGTGGTCGTCGACGCGAAGCTCCCGGACGAGCTCGACGGCTCGTTCATCACCGTCGGCTTGGTCCCGGGTGATCGGACGCCCCGTGACCCCGCGGCATGGGACGCGACGCTCGCCGAGATCCCGTTCGCAGAGCGCCACTGGATGCCGGTCGGAGTCGGCGGCATCGATCCCATCGCCCAGTTCGATGGCGTCGAGCCCGGCACGTGGACGGCGTGTGCGCAGGCGCAGCCGTCCCCCCGCGAGCCGGCGACCGGGCTCGGCTGCGCGGTGGTACGGGTCGCGCCGGGGAGCGACGTGACGGAGCTCGACGTCGCGGTCACACGGCGGTGATCCGTCCGACCCGCCGCCGCGACCGGACACCGCGGCGGCGACGTGGCACGATCCACGCCGTGCCGGCCAGCCCCTCCGCGCAACACCTCCGCGAGCTCGCGCAGCTCCGCCGCGTCCGGGATCGCATCGATCGCGAGTATGCGCAGCCCCTCGACGTCGAGGCGCTCGCGCGCGGCGTGAACATGTCGGCCGGGCACCTCAGCCGGCAGTTCAAGCTCGCGTACGGCGAGCCACCGTACAGCTACCTGATGACGCGGCGCATCGAGCGGGCGATGGCGCTGTTGCGCCGCGGCGACCTCAGCGTCACCGAGATCTGCTTCGAGGTCGGCTGCTCGTCGCTGGGGACGTTCAGCACGCGCTTCACCGAGCTGGTCGGGATGTCGCCGAGCGCATATCGGCGCCAGGCGGCGGACGCGACCGCGGGCATCCCCTCGTGCGTCGCGAAGCAGGTGACACGACCGGTCAGGAATCGAGAAGCATCGGCGCAGGGCCGCACGTAGCATGGCGGCCATGGACCTCACCATCCACGCCAGCTTCCTCCCCCACACCGATCCCGACGCCTCCTTGGCGTTCTATCGCGACCTCCTCGGCTTCGAGGTGCGCCAGGACGTCGGCTACGGCGGCATGCGGTGGATCACGGTCGGGCCCCCCGGCCAGCCCGGCACGTCGATCGTGCTGCATCCGCCCGGGGCCGACCCGGGCATCACCGACGACGAGCGCCGCACCATCGCCGAGATGATGGCCAAGGGCACCTACGCCGGGATCCTCCTCGCCACGGCCGACCTCGACGCGACCTTCGAGCGCCTGCAGGCCAAGGGCGTCGAGGTCGTGCAGGAGCCGATCGACCAGCCCTACGGCGTGCGGGATTGCGCCGTGCGGGATCCCGCCGGCGCGATGATCCGCATCCAAGAGCGACGCTGACGCACCGCGCCCTCTTCTCCGACCGACGGAATTCTGCATGAGCAAGGCAAAGACGACGGACACGCACTCGAAGACGCCGCACGCCGCCGACCGACACGACCGGATCCGCGTGCAGGGGGCCCGCGAGAACAACCTCGCGGACATCACCCTCGAGATCCCCAAGCGCAGGCTGACGGTCTTCACCGGCGTCTCGGGCTCGGGGAAGAGCTCGCTGGTCTTCGGCACGATCGCAGCCGAGTCGCAGCGCCTCATCAACGAGACGTACAGCGCCTTCGTGCAGGGGTTCATGCCGACCTCGGCGCGGCCCGACGTCGACGTGCTCGACGGTCTGACCACCGCGATCATCGTCGACCAGGAGCGGATGGGCGCCAACGCTCGCTCGACCGTCGGCACGGTCACCGATGCGAACGCGATGCTGCGGATCCTGTTCAGCCGGCTGGGCAAGCCCCACATCGGTCCGCCCAGCGCCTTCGCCTTCAACGTGCCGTCCGTGAAGGCCAGCGGCGCGATCACGACGGATCGCGGCGCGGGCAAGTCGCAGCCCAAGGCGGTGACGTTCACGCGCCTGGGCGGCATGTGCCCGAGGTGCGAGGGCATGGGCTCGGTGACCGACTTCGACCTCGCCGCGCTGTACGACGACAGCCTGTCGCTCAACGGCGGCGCGATCACGATCCCCGGCTACAGCATGGAGGGCTGGTACGGCCGCATCTTCCGCGGCTGCGGGTACTTCGATCCCGACAAGCCGATCCGCAAGTTCAGCAAGAAGGAACTCCACGACCTGCTCCACCGCGAGCCGACGAAGATCAAGATCGATGGAATCAACCTGACGTACGCCGGTCTGATCCCGTCGATCCAGAAGTCGTTCCTGTCCAAGGACGTCGACGCGATGCAGCCGCACATCCGCGCCTTCGTCGAGCGCGCGGTCACCTTCACCGTGTGCCCCGACTGCGGCGGCACGCGGCTCGCCGCCGAGGCCCGGTCGTCGAAGATCGGGAAGATCAACATCGCCGACGCGTGCGCGATGCAGATCAGCGATCTCGCCGCGTGGGTGCGCGGGCTCGACGAGCCCTCCGTCGCGCCGCTCGTCGCCGCGCTCGCGCACACGCTCGACTCGTTCGTGGAGATCGGGCTCGGCTACCTCTCGCTCGACCGCCCCTCGGGCACGCTGTCGGGCGGCGAGGCCCAGCGCACCAAGATGATCCGTCACCTCGGCTCCGCGCTCACCGACGTCACGTACGTCTTCGACGAGCCCACCGCGGGGCTGCACCCCCACGACATCCAGCGGATGAACGGCCTGCTGCTGCGACTGCGGGACAAGGGCAACACCGTGCTGGTCGTCGAGCACAAGCCCGAGACCATCGCGATCGCCGACCACGTCGTCGACCTCGGCCCTGGCGCGGGCGCGGCGGGCGGTCGGGTGTGCTTCGAGGGCTCGCTCGAGGGCCTGCGCGAGAGCGACACCATCACCGGCCGCCACCTCGACGACCGCGCCGCGATCAAGAAGACGGTGCGCAAGCCCAGCGGCCGCCTGAAGATCCGCGGCGCCAAGGCCAACAACCTGCGCAACGTCGACGTCGACATCCCGCTCGGTGTGCTGGTCGTGGTGACCGGCGTGGCCGGGTCCGGCAAGAGCTCGCTGGTGCACGGCTCGATGCCGACGGACGCCGGCGTCGTGTCGATCGATCAGGGGCCGATCCACGGCTCGCGCCGCAGCAACCCCGCCACGTACACCGGCCTGCTCGAGCCGATCCGCAAGGCGTTCGCCAAGGCCAACGACGTGAAGCCGGCGCTGTTCAGCGCCAACTCCGAGGGCGCGTGCCCGACGTGCAACGGCGCCGGCGTCATCTACACCGATCTCGGCGTGATGGCCGGCGTCTCCACCACCTGCGAGGACTGCGAGGGCAAGCGCTTCCACGCCTCCGTGCTCGAGTACCGCTTCGGCGGGCTCAACATCAGCGAGGTCCTCGCGATGTCGGTGCAGGACGCCCGCGAGTTCTTCGGGGCCGGCGAGGCGCGCACACCGGCTGCCCACGCCGTCCTCGAGCGGCTCGTCGACGTCGGCCTCGGCTACCTCGGCCTCGGCCAGCCGCTCACCACCCTGTCGGGCGGCGAGCGGCAGCGGCTCAAGCTCGCGACGCAGATGGCGGACAAGGGTGACATCTACGTGCTGGACGAGCCGACGACCGGCCTGCACCTCGCCGACGTCGAGCAGCTCCTCGGCCTGCTCGATCGCCTCGTCGACGCCGGCAAGTCGGTCATCGTCGTGGAGCACCACCAGGCGGTGATGGCCCACGCCGACTGGCTCATCGACCTCGGCCCCGGCGCCGGCCACGGCGGCGGGACGATCGTGTTCGAGGGCACCCCCGCCGAGCTCGTCGCGGGGCGCAGCACGATCACGGGGGAGCACCTCGCGACGTACGTCGGCGCCGGGCCCAAGCGCGCGCGCAGGTCCTGATCCCGCGCTTGAATTCCGGCACGACCTCCCCGAGGATCGGGGGATCGTGCGTCGATCCACCTCGCTGCTGGCCCTGTTCGCGTCTGCCTCGCTCGCCTGCGCCGGAGACGAGGTCGCCGGCGGCGAAGGCGGCACGACCGGGGACAGCGGCGCCCAGCCGGGCTCGAGTTCCGGCGGCGTCGTGGACACCGGGGAGGCCACGACGAGCAGCATCGCCGACACGTCGACCGGCGAGGCGTTCGTACCGGTGCCCGCCCGAGGGATCGTGATCACGGAGATCGAGGCCAACCAGGCGGTCGGGGTGCCGGTGTACCGCGAGGGCGCCTGGGTCGACGGGGGCGGCCGCAACGCAGAGCTGTTCGTCGGGCGCAACACGATGATCCGCGCCAGCTGGGCGATCGATCCCGCGTTCACGCCGCGCGAGATCGAGGCCCGTCTCGAGCTCTCCTACGAGGACGGCAGCTCCGAGTCCGCGACCCGACGCGTGGTGGTCGACGGCGACTCCAATCTGTCGGTCTTGGACTCGACGTTCTGGTTCGGCGTCCCCGGCGAGCTGATCACGCCGCTCGTGCAGTTCCAGGTCACCCTGTGGGAGACCGCGCCGGGCGGCTTCGAGGACCTGCCCGAGGTGCCCGAGCCGATCGGCTACCCGGCGACGCCATCGTTCGTCGGCGTCGAGCCGTCGGACATGGCGCTGCGCGTGGTGTTGGTGCCGATCCACCACAACCTCGGCCCCGAGTGCCTGGAGCCGCCCGAGCTCGATCGCGCCACGGTCTCGGCGCTGAGCGACTACCTGTACAAGCAGAACCCGGTCAATCGCATCGACGTGACCGCGCGCGCGACGATCCCCTGGACGGACGACCTCGGATCGTTCAACGGTCTGCTCGCCGAGCTCGCGGGCCTGCGCGACGCCGATGGCGCCGATCCGGGGGTCTACTACTACGGGCTCGTGCGACCGTGCGACGGCGGTCCCGAGGGCATCGGCGGTCAGGCGATCGACATCCCCGGGTTTCCCTCGCAGGGCAACGGCTGGTCACGCGTCGCGGTCGGCCGCTTCTACTCGGGTGGGATCGACTCCACCGCCAACACGTTCGTGCACGAGATCGGGCACACCCAGGGTCGCAGCCACGTGGCCTGCAACGGCGACGAGGGCGGCGCCACGCCGCTGTATCCGTACCCCGGCGGGAACATCGGCGCGTGGGGCTTCGACATCGTCGACTGGAATCAGCTGTTCAAGCCCGACGTCGCCAAGGACTACATGACCTACTGCGGGAACACGTGGGTCTCGGACTGGGGCTGGCGCGAGGTCGTGCCGTACATCCGCGAGATCACGTCGTGGGAGGCCGCCGACGCCGAGCCGGCGACGGGACGCGTCCTGGTGGGCCTCTACGACGGGCTCGGGGGTGCGCCGCACTGGTTCGTGACGACGGGCAGCGTCGAGGGACGGACGCCCGGTGGCGCGGACACGGTGGAGCTCGTCGACGAACGCGGCGACGCGCATGTGCTGCCCGCGACGCTGGGCTCGATGGGCGACGGCGGGGGCTACAACGTCGCGGTCGCGCTCCCCGACGCCGTCGCGGTCGATCGACTGCGCGGCGCGACGCGGGTCATCGGCCCGGTGCGCGAGCCGATCGCACGCGTGCGCGTCGGCGGTGCCGCGGTGGTCCTGCTGTCGGACTAGCGCAGCGCAACCGAGGTGCGGGGGGACGCCAGCGCGTCCGCCCGCACCTCTCGCATCACCTGGACCAGCCTCAGCAGCTACCGCAGGAGAGGCTCGTCACCTCGCCGACGCAGATCGAGTCCCAGGTGTTGTTGCAGCAGTACGGATCTGCGGCGCAGACGCAGCTCTGCACCGGCGGCACCGAGCACCCGGCGCCGTGGCCGGTCGTGCAGCAGTTCGAGTCCGGCACCGTGTAGCAGGTGAACCAGTAGTCGCCGCCGCCCGCGGATTGCGTGCACACGGAGCCGACCGCCGTCATCCGCGACACGTACATCGGCTCGGAGTAGCCCGGCGTGATCGTGCGGTCGCCGTGGCACTTCAGCATCTTCGCCCCGGTGAACCAGTCGAGGATCGAGGTGCTGCTCACCGTCCCGCCGGTGAAACCCACCGATCCCCAGCCCGCTGTCGCGCCGCCGAACGAGATCACGTTGGCCTGCAGGTTGTCCGGGCAGGTGTAGACGGTGACCGCCGCCTGCGGGTTGAGGTCGGCGACGAGCTGCATGTCCTCGCGCATCAGCTCGGTGAGTCGAGGATCGTCGACGTCGGTGATGCCGTCGACGTCCGCCGCGGGCTCGGTGTCGTCGGCGTCGTCCGGCGCCGCGGTCCGCGTGGCCTCGACGTCGATCACCTCGATCCCCCGCGCGGCGAGCTCGGCCCGCGTCGCGGGGACGCGGAGGTCCGCGCCGTCCTCGTCGACGATCTCCGGCAGCGCGCCGCGGCGATCCTCGTCGTCCGGCGCCTCCGGATCACACGCGAAGCCGAGGAGGGTGAAGGTAGAGATTGCGATGAATCGTGCTTTGATCATGGTGTCGTTTCCCCTTGCGACGACAGTCGTCGCGACGCCGCCACGAGCAAGGCGCGTACCAGGACTCGGGCGGGACATCGCCCATGCTGGCGCGTCGAGGCGACGATGTCTCAGGGTGACGTCCCCGGGGGGATCCCATGGGGCAACGATTCGTGCGACGACCATTCGATCGCGTGACGTCCATTCGATCGTACGACGTCCATTCGATCGCGCACGTCCATTCGATCGCGCGGCGTGCAATCACGTCATGCGTCGGTCGATCTCGGAGATCCGTGCGGTGAGATAATCCTGCAGGATGAGGTACGCCTCGTTCGCGTCGAGGCGCTCCTCGGCGAGCTCACCGAGCGCCCGGTCGCGCGCGGCCACCAGGCGCTCGCGCAGCACCGCCAGATCGTCCCCGGCCCCGTCGACGATGCGCTTGGCCTCCGCGAAATGGCTCTCGATCCGATTGCGGCGGGCCTGCTGCCGCGCCGCCCGCAGGCCCGAGATCGCCGACCACAGCAGGGCACCGATGGTGATCGCGAGGCTGATCTCGTTGAGGTACCGCTGCACGAGCGTCGGCTCGTCGCGGCGATAGTACCGATCCGCGCCCGCATGCAGCGGGTACGGTGACAGCGCCGGATCGTAGCGCTCGCTCAGGTGCGACAGCAGCCGCTCCTGCTGCGCCAGCTCGACCTTGTGGGAATAGAGCGACTCGGTGATCGCGAACACCAGGTCCTCGTCGAGGTCGGCGCGCGCGACCAACAGCGCGTGGACGCTGATGGTGCCGATCGCGGTGGTCGGCTCGGCCCCATACGCGTGCTCGGGGATCGCGGTGACCGAGAAGAACGGCGCGTCGAGCTTGATCCCCTCGAGCGCGGAGCCGACCTTGCCGGGCTCGCCGAGCGACAGCAGGCGCATGTCGCCGCGGGCGAGCAGGCCATCGACCGCGGGCGTGCGCATGCCCGCGACGATGAACGCCGCGTCGAGGGTGCCGCCCTCGAGCGCGGCGACGGCGTCGACCACCGACAGGTTGCGCCGATCGAACGCGTCGCCGCCGATGCCGAAGTGCAGCAGCACCGCGTCGGCGATCGACTCGGTGCCGCTGCCCGCCGGTCCGACGCCGATGCGACGGCCTGCGAGCTGCAGCGGCCGGGTGATCCCCGCGTCCCGGCGCACGACCACCTGCAGCGTCTCCTCGTACAGGGGCGCGACGAGCTCGAGCCCCGTCGCGCCCGCGACGTGGTTGGACAGCAGCGCGAGCTCGGCCTCTCCGCGGCCGAGCATCTCGACCGACGCGACGCTGCCGGGGCTCTCGAGCGCGCTGAACTCGGTGCCATGGACGTCGGCCGCGAAGCCCCGCGCGAGCGTCTCGCCCAGGGGCAGGAACGTGCCACCGCGCTGGCCGGTAGCGATGCGCACGGCGTCGGGCGAGGACGAGCCGCAGGCGATCGCCCCGAGCAGCAGCACCGCCACGCACATCGCCGCCCAAGGGCCGCGTCGTAGGATCGAACGAAGCGAGCGTTGCACGCCGTCAGGGTACCTCGCCCGACGGCGGCCGGTGGCCTACGATCCTCGCGATGCGGTCGGTCGTCACCCTGCTCGTCCTCGGCGCCTGCGCGGCGCCGGAGCCCACCCCGGGCGACGCCGACACGACCGGCGCCGCCCCGCCGACGTCGGAGAGCTCGAGCTCGACGCTCGACCCCGCGGTGGAGTCCAGCGGCGAGACGAGCCCGCCGCGCGCGTGCAACGGGCACGCGGCCCTGTGCGATCGCCCCCTCGATGCGCTCACGATCGCGACCACGCACAACAGCGCCGCATCGACCGCCGCCGGCTTCACCGCCTTCAACGCCAACCAGCGCCGCGATCTCCGGGACCAGCTCGACGATGGTGTGCGCGGGATGATGCTCGACGTCACGCTGTTCGAGGACGAGACGTGGCTGTGCCACGGCCCGTGCGGGCTCGGCAAGGTCCGCCACATCGACGCGCTCGGCGTGATCGGGGACTTTCTCGCGGCGCGCCCCGACGAGGTGCTGTTCATCATCTACGAGGACTCCGCGCCGACCGAGGCGATCGCGGCCGACTGGGCCGCCGCCGGCCTCGAGTCGCTGCTGTACGTCCACGACGGCGCGGCCTGGCCGACGCTCGCGGAGATGATCGACGTCGGTACGCGCGTGGTGGTCACCGCGGAGAACGGCGCGCCGCCCCCGGCGTGGTTGCACCACGCGTGGGATCTGATCTGGGACACGCCCTACACCTTCCACGACCCCGCGGAGTTCAGCTGCGAGCCCAACCGCGGCACGCCCGGCTCGGGGCTCCTGCTCGTCAACCACTGGATCAGCACCGACGCCGACCTGCCCGACGCCGACGCGGCCGCGGCCTCGAACGCCCACGACGCGCTGCTCGAGCGGGCCGAGGCGTGCGCCGACGCCTGGGACCACCCGGTCAACCTGCTCGCCGTCGACTTCTACGACGAGGGCGACCTGTTCGCGGTGGTCGACGCGATGAACGGCGTCTGAGCCCGACGCCCGCCCTCGATCACTCGTAGATCGCGACGAGCGAAACGTCGTCGAAGTACCCGTCGCAGTAGTCCCCGCCGTTGCGGGTGCACCGGAGCTGGACCTGCACCAGCCGGGTGAACGGCGGAGCCGTCGCCTCGACCTCGGTCGCGTTCCAGGCCGCGCCCGCGTACACCGTCGACACCTCCTCGCCGAGGAGCTCGTCGGCGTCGTCGAAGAAGCGCAGGCGCACCTGGTGCGGATCGTTGTCCTGCTCGTAGGCCCGCGTGTGGGCGGCCGCCCGGAACCGCAGGTCGCCGGCATCGACGAGCGCGACCCAGGGGTCGACTCCGACCGACTGCCGCAGGCGAAAGCTCGTCACCCCCGAGCCTTCGCCGGCCCAGATCGCCATCGCGCCGGCGAAGGTGACCGAGCCCGTGGTCTGCCAGTTCTCGCCGCCGCCGTCGGACTGCAACCATCCCGTGGGTGGGCTGCCGCCCTGCTCGGCGTCGCCGTTGACGAGCAGGTTGTCGGTGCGTCCGATCCCACGGGCGCGCAGCATCGCCGCGATCGCCCCGCTGCCGCCCGTGGCATCGCCGTACGTGACGCTCAACGCGGCTGCGGCCGGGCCCCATTGCGCCGGCGTGCACGCGAGCACGAGGACGCAGCTCGTGCCCGGCGGTAGCGTCTCGGTGCACGTGCCACCCGTGCCGGGGTACACCCCACCGCTGAAGGCGAACGGCGCCGCGTCGACCGACGCCGCGACGTTCGTCGCCGCCGCGGTGCCGTCGTTGCGCAGCACGAAGCCGTGGGTCTGGACCTCACCGAGGATGATGTCGGCGAAGTCGAAGATCGGCGCGTCCTCGAGCACGAGCAACGCAGCGTCGTCCGGCGCGCCGGTGCCCGACATCGAGCCCGACTCCGCTTCGGACTCGGGCGTGCCGCTGGTGTCGAGCGTCGACGGACCCGCGTCGGTCGAGGTCGTCGTCGTGCCTGCGCCCCCGAGCGTCGCGCCCGAGGAGCCCACCCCCGAGGCATCGAAGGCGCATGCACCAGCGAACAGGCCGAGCGTCAGGCTCACCCTACGTCGAACGCCCACGCGATCCACCGCTGCATTAGGCCATCGGTTGACGCGCCCGCGCAACCCCGCGACCATCGCCGCATGTCCAACTCTACCGCCACGTCGGCGTCGCGGACGCTGCGTTTCGCCGTCACCACCGCGCTGGTCTCGATGTCGACGGTGACCGCGGGCGCCGCGTGCAAGTACGGCACGAACCCCGGGCCGCAGGAGCCCATCGTGAACGAGGGCCCGACGATCGATCCGGGCACGACGCCGACGCCGGGCACCGACGGTGCCGGCGCCGAGGGCGGCGAGCCGAGCACCGCGCTCGACGTGCGACCGACGGGGGAGCAGACACCCCCGCCGACGGACGGCGGCCCCGCGCACGGCGGACCGCCGCCGATCGTGAGCGTCAACCCCGGGCCGAACCAGCCGCCGCCGCCCACGACGCCGCCCAAGCCGCAGCCCAAGCCGAAGGTCATGGTCAACCCGGGGCCGACGACGCCGCCCAAGCCGGCGACGAAGCCCGAGATCTAGATCTAGATCCGGCGACGTCGCTAGAACTTCGACGAGACCGTCAGCATCAGCAGGCGGTCGTTGCTCTCGCGGAGGCGCCCGCTGAGCGTGCGAACGAAGCGCCACAGCAGCTCGTAGGCGAGCTCGCGGTCGACGAACATCAGGTCGCGCAGGTCCTCCTTGGGGAGCTTGAGCAGGCGCGAGTTCTCGTGGGCGATGGCGTCGGCCGAGCGCGGCATGTCGTCGTCGACGATCGACATCTCGCCGAAGTAGTGGCCCGGCTTGAGGATCGCCAGGGCCTCCTCGCCGATGCCCGACACGCTGCGGCTGATCCGCACCGCGCCCTCGAGGATGAGGTAGAGGCCGTCGCCCGGATCGCCGTGGCTGAACACCGGGCTGCCGGTCTTGACGGTGAGCTCCTGGCACAGCGACGAGATGCGGCGCAGGTGCAGCGGCAGCAGCCCCTCGAACAGCGAGACCTGCCGCAGCATGCGGATGAGCGCCGCGGTCCGCGTCTCGCCCTCGGGATCGGCGGGCGCCGACCCGACGCGCGGCGCGGGCCTGCGCCGATCCTCGCCAGTCGACTCGGCCTCGTCGCCGTCGTCGATGATTCCGAGTTCTTCGAGCCCCGAGCCCATCGGCGCTACCGTATCACGCGACCCGCAGGCCGTCTTGCCACACCTGCCCGACGAGCGGCGAGCCGGCGTGGTAGACGAGGTCCCGGACGTCCGGCGTGTCGAGCACGAGCAGGTCGGCGCGTCGGCCCGGCTTCAGCGAGCCGACGCGATCGCCCAGGCCCAGCGAGCACGCGGCGTTGTGCGTGGCCGCGCAGACGGCCTCTGCGGGGCTCAAGCGGTTGCCGTAGCACGCCAGCGCCAGGACCATCGCGAGGTTCTCGAACGCGCACGAGCCGGGGTTGCAGTCGGTCGCGACGGCCACGGGCACGCCAGCCTCGACCATCGCGCGGCCGTCGGCGTAGGGCTTGCCGAGCACGAGCGAGGTGCCCGGCAGGAGGATCGCGACGACGCCGGCCTCGCGCAGCGCCGTGCGCTCGGCGTCGCCCACGTACAGGAGATGATCGGCCGACGCCGCGCCGAGCTCGGCCGCGAGCTGGGCGCCGCCGGTGGCCCCGAGCTCGTTGGCGTGGACGCGCAGTCCGAGGCCCAGCGCCCGCGCGGCGAGCAGCACGCGGCGCGACTCGTCGACGTCGAAGGCCCCGCGATCGCAGAACACGTCGGCGAAGTCGGCCAGGTTCGCGCGCGCGACCGCGGGCAGGATCTCGGCGCAGATCGACTCGATGAACGCGGCGCGGGCGGCCGCGCTCACGCGGGCCTCGGCAGGCACCGCGTGGGCGGCGAGGCACGTGGTGCGCACACGGAAGTCGGCGCCGAGCCGCCGCGCGACGCGGAGCTGCCGGAGCTCGGCGGCGAGCTCGAGGCCGTAGCCGCTCTTGATCTCGAAGGTCGTCGTGCCCGCGCGCCGCATCCGCTCGATGCGGACCAGGCTCTGCGCGTACAACGTGTCGTCGTCGATCGCCCGCGTCTGCCGGACGCTCGAGAGGATGCCGCCGCCCGTGGCGAAGATCCGCTCGTAGTCGGCGCCCGCGATCCGCATCTCGAGCTCGTCCTTGCGATCGCCGCCCCACACCAGGTGCGTGTGCGCGTCGACGAAGGCGGGCATCAGCGTCTTGCCGGTGCAGTCGATGATCTCGGCGTCGGCGAAGGAGGCGGGGAGATCGGAGGTCGCGCCGACCCACGCGATCGCGCCCGTGTCGTCGACGACGACCGCGCCGTGGGGGATGGTGCCGAGCTCCGCCATCGCGGCGCCGGACCGCGGTCCGTCGGGGCCCGCGAGCGTGTGCACGGCGGCGGCGGCGGTGAAGATGCGGACGGGGGCAGTGGGGCGCACGGAGGTGTCGTAGCAGAGGCGGGCGGTGGGTGTCGAAGGGGGCCGTCCCGTGGCGTGGCCAGCCAGCGAGCCAACCGCGGCCCGCTCGCAGGCCACCCGTGGCCCACCTGCGGGCCACCGGGCCACCTCGCCCGATCGACTGCCAACGATCACGCGTCCAAGTCGCTCGGCACGTCGCTCGCAACGCACAGCACCTCGATGCCGTCGCTCGAGCACGAGATGCTGGTCGAGCTGCTGCGCGAGCACCCCGAGCTCGTGCTCGCGCTGCTGCATGCGGCGGTCGGGATCACCATCGACGGCGACGTCGAGGTCGCGGCCAGCCCGGAGAACCTCACCGCGATCCAGCCGCCGGAGCGACGCGCAGACCTCGTGTTGATCGTGCGGGCCCCGGGCTCGGGCATCGCGACGCACGCCGTCGTGGTCGAGGTGCAGCTGCGCCGCGACCCCCGCAAGCGCTTGACGTGGCCGGAGTACCAGGCGGTGTTGCGCGCTCGGCTCGGATGCCCCGTGCAGATGGTCGTCGTCACCCTCGACGAGGACACCGCGCGGTGGTGCGCCGAGCCGATCGAGATCGACGGGCTCGGCTCGCGGATCTACCCGGTGGTGATCGGCCCGTCACGGGTGCCGGTCATCACCGAGGTCGAGCGCGCGCGGCGTCACCCCGAAGTCGCGCTGCTCGGGGTCCTCGCCCATCGCCACGACGCGGTCGCCTTCGCGGCCGCGCGCGCCCTGCTCTTCGCCCTCGACGACGTCGACGAGGCCCGCGCCCGCTGGTACGCTGACATCGTCTTGGGCTTCGTCGAAGAAGCCGTACGCCGTGCCCTGGAGGCCGAGATGAACCCCGAGAAGTACGAGTTCCGCAGCGAGTTCATGCGTCGCATCCTGGCCGAGGGCGAGGAGCGCGGCGAAGCACGCGGCGAAGCACGCGGCGAGGCACGCGGCGAAGCACGCGGCGAGGCACGCGGCGAGGCACGCGGCGAGCTGACCGCCCTCGCCCACGCCGTCCTCAAGGTGCTCGAGGCCCGCGGCCTCGGCTACGACGACCAACTCCGCGTCACCGTGCTCGCGTGCACCGATCGCGTCCAGCTCGAGGACTGGCTCGTGCGCGCCGTCCATGTCCGCGACGCCGACGAGCTCCTCGCCCCGACGTGAGCGACTGCGACCCGGGGACCTCCAGTCCCTCGTCCACCGGATGCACCCTCGCCGACGCGGGGAATTCGGTCGAGGGACGTCGCCTCGCCGCCGATGCCGATCCCCGCAATCGGTTGGCCGACCTGGCGGCACTACGGAGCCGATGGCAACCTGGCAGCGCGACATGAACGAGACGGACCCGTCGATCGCCCGCGGCGACGGGCCGGTGGAACAACCGGGGATCGCCGAGGGCGACCTCGGGAATCTCCCGACCGGCGCCGCCCTCGACGCCGCGCTCCTGCGGCGCAGTATCAAGGAGCGCCTCTTCGGTGCTGCGCCGCCGGTCACCGTGGGGGGATACGAGGTCTCCCATCGCCTCGGCGCCGGCGGCATGGGCGTCGTGTACCTCGCCCGCGATCCGGACCTCGATCGGAAGGTCGCGCTGAAGCTCCTGTGGCCTGGGCATCGGCTCGGGCAGGCGCGGCTGCTCCGCGAGGGCCGTGCGCTCGCCAAGCTGGCGCACCCGAACGTCGTCACGATCCACGAGGTCGGGACCGACGACGATCAGGTCTTCGTCGCCATGGAGTTCGTCGAGGGCGAGACCGTCGGGCGTTGGCTCGGGACGCGTCGCTCGCTCCCCGAGCTCGCCCGTGTGTTCGCCCAGGCCGCGCGGGGCCTCACCGCCGCGCACGAGCAACAGCTGGTGCACCGCGACTTCAAGCCCGACAACGCGATCATCGGCAACGACGGACGGGTGCGCGTCGTCGACTTCGGCCTCGCCCTGGCCGAGGGGAGCCGAGGCGATGCGTCGGTGCTGCCCGCGGGGGCTCGCATCGATCGCCTGTCGCAGACCGGAGAGCTGGTGGGCACGCCCGGGTACATGGCGCCGGAGCAGCTCCACGGCGGAGAGATCGACGCGCGTACCGACGTGTTCGCGTTCTGCGTCGCGCTGTACGAGGCGCTGCATGGCCAGCGCCCGTACTCCTGCGACAGCATCGATGCGCTGCTCACCGCGATGCAGGCCGGGCCGGGTCGGCTCGCATGGCGCCGCGATCTTCCGACGCGCTTGGTCACCCTGTTGCGCGAAGGGCTCGCGACCGACATGGCGCGACGGCCCAGCGATCTGCGCGGGCTGACGGCGGAGCTCGAGCGCATCGCTGCGCCGACTCGACCACGCCGGCACTCCGTCGTCTTCGCCGCGTCGCTCGGGCTGCTCGGCCTCGGATCCGGCGTGGCGTTCGCCCTGTCGCGCACGCCCGCACCCATCGAGCCCGACACGACCACCGGCGCGATCGTCGATACCCCGGCGGTCGACGGTCCGGTGGCGATCGACGACGGCGCGTGGGTCTGCCCTGGGCCCGATCCCGACGACCACCGGAGCTGCGACGAGCTCGCCGAGCAACTCATGACGACGGACGATGCGGTCGGTGACCGTGCGACCCGATGCGCCTTTCGACGCCTGTGCTCTCCACCCAGCGCAACGACCTGCCCGCCGGGGACCGAGTACGGCGGCACGACGGGGTGCACGGCGAGCGCGAGCTGCCCGATCGAGGGGCTCGACCCTGCGGCCTCGGCGTGCATCGACGGCAACGCCACGTGTTGCGTGCTCGCGGCGAACTTGCGCTTCGAGCAGGAGACACCCGCCGACGAGGGTCAGCGCAACGCGACGATCGTCGATGAGCTGGCCCGTGCGTGCGCAGCTGGTGACGCCGAGGGCTGCGCGAGCCTCGGCACGATGGCGATGCGGACAGGCGATGAGTCCAGCGGCCTCGCCGCGCGCGTCAACGCCTGCCTGCTGGGACACGCCCAGGCGTGTCGTCGGATCGCGATCCTCCCCGAGGATCGACGGGGGCTGGACGAGTCCTGCGTCGAGCTCGACGACGAGCGCTGCCGCCGACTCGACCGATCGCCTGCCCTGCGCGCGCGCATGGCCGAGTGCAAGTCGACCCTGTGGGAGGTCCCTGCAGTGCTCACCGACGACGCGGCCGTGCTCAGCGACGCGCTCGTGCGCGCCGGCGTGTCGCTCGCGCCGGGCGAGGCCACCGCGGTCGACCGCGGTGCATCGAGCTTCCGCAGCGCGATGCAGGCGGAGTACCTCGCGCTCGCGATCGAGCTCGGCCTCGATCTCCCGCACGAGCCGTCGTCCCTCGCCGAGCTGCACGACGGCCTCGAGGCGCGCGTGCTCCAGACCGCCGGGCTCCTCGACATGCGCTTGGCGATCCAACGCATCGCCGACGAGCAGGCCGAGATCCCCGCGTCGGGCCCGGTGCTGCGTCGCCCCGTGATCGAGCGCTGGTTTGCGCTCGACGCCGGACTCGGTCGCCGGCTGCAGGAGGCGATCGCCGTCGAGGTGGGCACCGACCGCGCCGCTGCGCTCCACCTCGCGAAGGACGGCTGGCCAGACTCGCGGTGGCAACGCAATGACGGCGCCTGTCCGCCGTGAGCCCCGCGCACTCGAGCGCTCGCGGTGCGACCACCAGGCAAGCTACCCTGGGGCGTGCCCTCGGACGTAGAGCTGTTGACGGCGTGGCGAGCGGGGGACAAGCCCGCCGGCGAGGCGTTGTTCGATCGCCACTTCGCGGCGGTCAACCGGTTCTTCCGCAACAAGGCCGGCGATGACCTCGGCGACCTGGTCCAGCGCACGTTCCTGACCGTGCTCGAGGCGCGGCAGGACTTCCGCGGCGAGGGCAGCTTCCGCGGCTACCTCCTCGGCATCGCATACAACGTGCTGCGCCACCACTACCGCGATCGTCAGGTCGGGCGCGCCATCGACGTCGAGACGGTCTCGCTCGCGGACGTCGCCGCGCGCCCCTCCGAGATGCTCGCCGCCCGACGCGAACACCGGCGGCTGCTCGAGGCGCTGCGCATGGTCCCGCTCGAGCACCAGAGCCTGCTCGAGCTGTACTACTGGGAATCGATGAGCGCGAGCGAGATCGGCGAGGTCCTCGGCGTGCCCGAGGGCACCGTACGGACCCGCCTGCGCCGGGCGAAACAACTGCTCGAAGAGCGACTCACCCAGCTGATCGAAGACCGCACCGTGCTCGCGACCACGCTGGCGTGCCTCGATGACTGGGCCCGGGAGATCCGCGCCGCGCTGGATTGACCCGGCTCAGCCGACGTCCTCGAAGATCGTCCGTCCCGGCACCTTCACGCCGTGCTCGCGCGCAAACCCGTCGCCGTACCCGGCGTCGACGTGCCGGATCACGCCCATGCCCGGATCCGTGACCAGCACCCGCGCGATCCGTCGCGCCGCTGCGTCCGTGCCGTCCGCCACCACCACCATGCCCGCGTGCAGGCTGTAACCGATGCCGACGCCGCCGCCGTGGTGCACCGACACCCACGAGGCGCCCGCGGCGGTGTTGACCAGCGCGTTCAGGATCGGCCAGTCCGCGATCGCGTCCGAGCCGTCCTTCATGCCCTCGGTCTCGCGGTTGGGCGACGCGACGCTGCCGCAGTCGAGATGATCGCGACCGATGACGATCGGCGCCTTGACCTCGCCCCGGGCGACCATCTCGTTGAAGCGCAGGCCGGCCCGGTCGCGCTCGCCGTAGCCGAGCCAGCAGATGCGCGCCGGCAGGCCCTGGAACGCGACCTGCTCGTTGGCCAGCTCGATCCACCGACGCAGCGCGGGCTTGTCGGGGAACAGCTCGAGGATCGCGCGATCGGTGGCGCGGATGTCCTCGGGATCGCCCGACAGCGCGGCCCAGCGGAACGGCCCCTGCCCCTCGCAGAACAGCGGACGGATGTACTCGGGGACGAAGCCCTTGATCTCGAACGCGTCGGTGACCCCGGCCTTCACCGCCTGGGCGCGGATGTTGTTGCCGTAGTCGAAGGCGATCGCCCCGCGCTGCTGCAGCGCCCGCATCGCAGCGACGTGGCGGCCCATCGCGTCGATGCTGCGCTGCACGTACTGCACCGGATCGGCCTGGCGCAGCGCGAGCGCGGCGTCGAGCGTCATGCCGTCGGGCACGTAGCCGTTCAGCTCGTCGTGCGCGCTGGTCTGATCGGTCACGACATCCGGGATGATCCCGCGGCGCACGAGCTCGGGCAGCACCTCGGCGCAGTTACCCACCAAGCCGACCGACAGCGCGCGGCGCTCGGCCTTGGCCGCGTCGAGCCAACCGAGCGCCTCGTCGAGGCTCGCGGTCTGCTGCATCAGGTAGCGGGTCTCGATCCGCCGCGCGATGCGGTGCGGATCGACCTCGATGCAGAGGCACGCCGCGCCGTTCATCGTCGCCGCCAGCGGCTGCGCGCCGCCCATGCCGCCCAGACCGCCGGTGACCACGAGCCGCCCGGCCAGGTCGCCGCCGAAGTGGCGACGCGCGCACGCAGCGAAGGTCTCGTACGTGCCCTGCAAGATCCCCTGGGTGCCGATGTAGATCCAGCTGCCCGCGGTCATCTGCCCGTACATCGTCAGGCCCAGGGCCTCGAGCCGGTTGAACTCGTCCCACGTCCCCCACTTGGGCACGAGGTTGCTGTTGGCGATGAGCACCCGCGGCGCGTCCTCGTGGGTGCGGACGATGCCCTGCGCGCGGCCGCTCTGGACGAGCAGCGTCTCGTCGTTCTCGAGCGAGCGAAGCGACGCGACGATGCGGTGGTAGTCGGGCCACGACCGCGCCGCCTTGCCGGTGCCGCCGTACACGACCAACCGATCCGGCGCCTCGGCGACGTCCGGATCGAGGTTGTTCATCAGCATGCGCAGCGCGGCCTCCTGCGGCCAGCCCTTGCACGTGCGCTGTGTACCCCGCGGGGCGCGAATCACCGGTGCGACCATGCCGGGAGCGTACGCAACCGCCCGGAGAGCTTCAAGCCGCGCCTAATTCCCGGTCCCGCAGGTGTCGATCGGCTGGGTCAGGCGCGGCCAGTACGTCACGACGTTCCAGCACATCTCGTTGGTGGTGCCGGGGCCGCCGAGCGTGGTCTCGGTGCGCCCGGTCGAGTCGTAGATGCAGTGGGTCTGCACCTGGTCGCCCGGCTCGATGACCTTGTCGCTGGGGTTCATGTGCTGCGAATCGAACAGGTACGGGTCGTCGCGGTTGAGCTCGTAGAGCTTCGCGCCGTCGCGGTACACGTCCGTCCACAGCACGGCGCCGATGTTGTGCGCGTGCATCGCGGTGCCGAACACGTGCATCGGCTCGGTGAGCAGCGACGACGTCGCGTTGCTGCTGCAGGTCGCGACGTGCTCGTACGCCGGCATGCCCGGGGGGATCTCGATGTTCTCGATGTCGCCGAAGACGATCGTGCCGGCGTTGTGGGGCCGCAGCGTCTTGCTCACGCGCAGGTCGAGCCCGCTCGAGTCGGTGACCCCCGCGTCGGCGACCGGGTTGTTGTAGTGGACCTGCAGCCGCAGCGTGACCTTGCCCCCCGGCGCATCGCCGATGAGGAAGCCCGCCTCGGGCGGCAGGTCGTACGCCTGACCGCCGGGCGCCCAGGTGTAGATCATCTCGCCCGACAGATCGAAGCACGAGTACCCGTCCTGCTGGCCGGAGGGCTCGTCGATCTTCGTCAGCACGTAGTGGTGCACGTGCGCGACGTCGTCGATCTTCGGGTCGAAGCCGACGATGTGCCCGAGCTGGTCGAGCTCGAAGCTGAACTCGAAGCACGCGTAGTAGGTCTCGAGCACGGGTACGTTGAACGCGTCGATGCGCAGCGGCACGACGACGACATCCTCATCGGCGCCGGTGGTGGCACCGTCGTCGGTGCCGGCGGTGGTCGGGTCGGCGCTGCTGCCCGACTCCTCGGTGCCTGGATCGACGGTGGTCGGCGAGCCGCTCGCGTCGCCGCTGCTCTCGGCGGGCGCGTCGCCCGTCTGGCCCTCGGGGTCCTCGTCCGCGGCGCAGGCCGAGGCGACGACGGTGGCGAGGATCAGGGCGGGGCAGCGAAGGACCGAGTTGCGCACGATCCCGTCCTATCAGAGGGGGTGCTGCGTGTCCAAGGGCGCCGGCCGTTTCCGCGCCGTTGGCTCGGGATCTCGGGCTCAATCCGTTCGCCGCGTGCGCTCGGCCACCGCGCGCTCCAGCGTCGCCTGGAGCTCGTCACCGCGCAGCCCCTCGCCGACCTCGAGGATCTTGCCGGCCTCGTCGACCAGGATCGCGGTCGGAACGCCGGAGAACCCGAAGCGCTTCATGACCTCCTTGTCCCTGCCGTCGTTGCCGATGAACGCGTGCGTCCACGGCATCGACCAGTGCTCGCGCCGGAACCTCGCGACGTCCCCGCGCGCGGCGTCGAAGGACACGAACACGAACTCGACCCGCGGATCGTCGGCGGCCGCGAGCCTGCGCAGCGATCCGTCCTTCGACGGTTTGCTCGGCCGCGCGCCGTTGATTGCCGCGTACGCGGCGTGGAGCTTCGGCATCTCCGCCACGCAGGGGCCGCACCACGTGGCCCAGAACTCGAGGAGGTAGAGCTTGCCCGCGCGAGCGCTGCTCCGGACGGTGCCGCCGCCCTCGAGCGACGCGAACTCGAACGCCGGCAGCGACTTGCCGCGCTGCAACAGGCGGTCGGGATCGTACTGCTCGGCGATGAAGCGGCGATAGAACGTGGGGGCGAAGCGCTCTTCCATGGCCTCGGCGTAGAGCTCTCGGACGCGGGCGTCGTCGCGCCGTCGATCGGCTTGGTCGATGAGGATCGTCAGCGCCTGGATGGCGCTGCCGGGCTCGGGGTTCGTGCGCAGTCGGCGTTCGAGCCACGTCTCGGTCCTGGCGACCAGCTCGGGCTCGGCGGCCCGCACCGAGCGAACGATGAGGTGGTCGAGGTCCACGAGCAGCGGCAGGTGAGGATCTTCGGGCGGGACGTTCTCGAGGAGCCACGCCAAGTGCTCGCTCCCCGCCGGTCCGCGGTCTTCGGCCGCGGTGACCCACGTCGAGAACAGGCTGACGTGCGCCGCTCGGAGCAGGGACTTCGTCCGTGGGTCCTCGGCCGCGTCGACGTCGATCATGGCTTCGCCGGCGAGCGCGGTCGCCCTCGCGCGCTGGGCATCGGTGATCGCGGGAATCCTGCCGTCGATCAGGGGTGCCTCCCTGCGCAGCTCGTCGATGCGCGACGACCAGCGCGTGGTGAACGTGCGCAGTCGCTGCGTCGCGTCGGACTCCCCGTCCAGCTCGAGCTTCTGTACGAGCCCGGCAGGTGGGAGGGCGCGGAGATCGACGTCGATCTCAGGCCGGTCACCGAGCTCGACGATCGACCAGTAGTCGCCACCTCCATCGCTCGTGTAGCCGTCGGCGGCCGGGCCGTTGAACGTGCGGCCGCCCTTGCCTGCGATCTGGTAGCGCAGGCGCACTGCGGTCGCGGGCCGCTGCACGAGCGAGATCCGGTACACCCCCTCGGCGACGCGCTTCGCCTCGACCGGCCCGCTGCCCACCACCTCGCGCTTCGCATCGAGCAGATCGGCGCGGATGCGGATCGTCTCGCCCGGGTCGTTGCGCGGGTAGGTGCCGAGCGTCCCGTCGACGCGGAGGTCGCGATCGATCAGCGTATCGACGCGCGCGTTCGCATGATCGACCGCGGCGATCCACACGTGATACGCGCCGGGCGGCACCTCCACGCGGAAGTGGCCGGCCTCGTCGACATCGACCCGCGCGAGGGGTGCTTCGTACCCCACGCGGTGCACCGTCACCTCCGCCATTCGTAGCGCGGAACCGTCGTGCGAGCGCAGGCGTCCGGACACGGTGACGAGCGCACCAGCGCGCTCGTTCGTCGGGGCCGGCGCCGTGGGTATCGCCTCCGCGACCGGGGTCGGGACCGCGCCACGCCCCGCGCAGCCGCCGACCAGCACGCCGCCAAGGGTCGCCGTCTGGAGGAATCCACGCATCTTGCACCGAGGATAGCGCCCGCCGTCCCCCTCGGGGCGAGGGTCGCGCCCGAGGTCGCTCCGGGAGCCCTCGCTTTCGTTTGAGTCGTTTCCGCGTCCGCGACGTCTACGCTCCGATTTCGGATTTCGGATGCTGAACCTCCGCTTCAACACCATGAAGGCCGCGTACGACCGCTACAACGCGTTCGACACCGACGGCCTCTACCGTGAGCTCGGCTGGGACGACCTCGTGGGCAAGCCCGAGTGGTCGAACACCTGCGCCGTCCGCATGAGCCTCGCGCTCATCGAGTGCGGGGCCCGCATCGATGGTCGAGTCAGCATCAAGAAGGGCGTGCACCGGGGCAGGCTCGTCGAGCCCGGGCAGAACCGCCTCTCCGAGTGGCTCGTGAACAACTACTTTCGACCCCTGCGATTCCGGTTCGATGCCGCGCAGCCGGCGGGTCCGTCCGACCTGCTGGGCAAGCGCGGGATCACCTCGTTCATGAACATGCCCACCTACCCCGGCGGGCACATCGACCTCCTGCAGGGCGCCACCGATCTCCTGACCTGCAGCCGCTCGTGCTACTTCGACGCCGCCGAGGTGAGGTTCTGGGAGGTCCCGTGACGGACCACCGCCGGGGTGAGGAGACGCAGCCGTCGCTCACGCGGGCAGCTCGCCCGCCTCGCGCAGCAGCCTCGCCACCACCAGCAGCGGCAGTCCGATGATCGCCGTCGGATCCGCGCTGCCCTCGATCCCGCGGAACAACCGGATCCCCGCGTCCTCGATCCGGTACGAGCCCACGCAGTCCACCGGCGCGAACGCCCGCACATACGCGGTCGCCTCGGCTCGGTCGAACGCGCGCATGTGCAGCGCGACGCGGTCGACACCCCGCAGACACCGCCCGGTCGCGACGCTCCGCAGCACCACGCCGGTCACCAGGTGGTGCTCGCGCCCCGCGAGGTGCACGAGCTGATCGATCGCCCGCGCCTCCGTGCCGGGCTTGTGCAGCAGCTCCGGGGGATCGCCCGGCACGATCGCGAGCTGGTCCGCCGCGAGCACCCACGCCTCCCCGTCGACCTCGGCGTCGCCCAGCACCGCGGCCGCGACCCGCTCGGCCTTGAGCTCGGCCAGGTGCAGCGCGAACGCCTCGGCGGTCATCGTCGCGAACGCGGCATCGTGGGCGCGCTCGTCGAGGTCCGGGGCGCGCTGGACGAACGGCACCTCGAGTCGCCGCAACAGGTCGGCCCGATAGCGAGAGGTCGACGCGAGCACGAGCCGCGCCGCGCCGGTCATTTCCAGCACTTCTTCTTGAAGACACCGCGCAGCTTGCTGCAGTCCTGCGTCTTGGGCTTCTTCTTCGCGGCCGGCTTGGGCGCGGGCTTGTCCGCCGCCCCCGCCGGCTTGTCCGACGCTGCGGGCGCGGGCGACGTGCCGCCGTCGTCCTCGATCACGATCTCGCCGTCGGTGTCGCCCGCGGTCGGCTCGAGGGTCGCGAGCAGATCGAGCGTCGCCTGCCGCCGGACATCGAGCCCCTCGCACGCGGCCGGATCTTCCCGAGCATCGGGCACGGTCGGATCCGACTTCGGCGGCAGCGCCCGCTCGACCCGCGGCAGGAAGTAGTACTCGGGCGCCGCCGTGATCGCGGTGAGGGCGTCCGCGTACGACTGACACGGCGTCAGCGACTGGTGCGCCTGCAGCAGATCGAGCGCGGTGTTCAGCCGGCGGTTGACCAGCGCCGCGTTGGTCGGGTCCGTGCCGATCTCGTCGAGCGCACGGTGCCGCTTCGCGTACGTCAGCGGCTTCTTCTCGTTGTTGACCAGCTCGAGCAGGAAGCTGTGGCCGTAGCGCCCCATCTGGTGCAGCGCCAGGTCCAGCGCCTCGTCGCGCGCGCCCGGCGTCCGCAGCAACTCGTGCAGCTCGGCGTAGAACTCGTTGTCGTCGAGCAGCGTGGGGTCGACCTCCATCGCGTCGCCGTACGCGACCAAGGCGCTGGTGCGCTTGCCCTTGCGCTTCGACAGCAGCCGGCCCAGGCGCCACGAGAGCTGCGCGTCCTTGGGGAACTGGTCGCGCTGCGCGGCGAGCAGCTTGTCGGCCTCGTCGAGCTTGCTCGACAGGAGCAGCCGATCGATCTCGGCCAGCGCCGAGGCCTCGGGGCCCGCGGCCGTGAGGACCGCGACCGCGTCGTCGGCCCCGGGCCGCACCACCGCGGCGTCGGGCGTGGGCGACACCGACACCGTCGTCGGGGCGTCGATCGCCGGGGTCTCGGAGGGGCGGATGAGCCAGAGCGTCAGCAGGCCGACCGCGGCCGCGCCGGCCCCGATCGCGAGCCGCCGCTTGGGCGCGGGCCGCCGCGGCGACGGCACCGGGTTCAGCGTGGTGCCGACGAGCGGCACCACCGTGCTGTTGGTGCTCGTGGTCGTCAGCGGGATGCCGCCGCTCTGCAGCGAGATGGCGGCGCTCTGCACGACGCCGGCGCCCGAGACCTCGCCGCGGAGCATGACCAGCGCAGCCTCGAGGATGTCGCGCAGCTCCTTGGCGCTGGCGAAGCGATCGTCGCGGCGCTTGGCCAGGAGGCGCTCGACGATCGCGGCGACCATCGGCGCGGTGTCGGAGGGCAGGGGCGGTGGATCGGCGCCGACCTGCATGCGCACCAGCGCGACCGGATCGTCCGCGGTGAACGGCGGCCGACCGGCGATCATCTCGTACAGGATGATCCCGAGCGAGTAGAGGTCGGCCCGCTCGTCGGCCTCGACGCCCGCGGCCTGCTCGGGGCTCATGTACGCCGGCGTGCCGAAGACGAGGCCGGCGCGGGTCTTGTGCTGGTCGGTCGCGCTGCCGCCGGCGATCTTGGCGATGCCGAAGTCGACCAGCTTGAGCGTCTCGCGATCCTCGTGATCCCGCGTGACGAAGATGTTCTCGGGCTTGACGTCGCGGTGGATGACGCCCTGGCCGTGGGCGTGCTCGAGGCCGCGGCAGACCTGTAGGGCGAGCTCGAGGGCGCGCGTGGCCGGCATCGGCCGACCGAGCAGGCGCGTGAGCTCGCCGCCGTCGAGCAGCTGCATCACCATGAACTTCATGTCGTGCTCGGTCGTGCCGTAGTCGGTGACCTGCAGACAGTTCGGATGATCGAGCCGCGAGGCCGACCGCGCCTCGCGATCGAAGCGCGCCGAGATCTCGGGATCACGGGTGAGCGACGGGTGCAGGACCTTGATCGCGACGTCGCGGTGCAGCCCCAGGTGGTGACCTCGGAACACCGCCCCCATCCCGCCGACCCCCAGCAGGGCGTCGACGCGGTAGCGGTCGGCGATCGTTCTTCCCACCAGATCCTGCAGATCCGGGTGGAGGTTCGCGAGCGCGGCGGTCATCGGCGGGTGGCCGCCAGCATAGCAGGGGGCGCGCCGCGGCGAGCGAGGCGGCGCAGCGGCCGCGCAGCGCGGTCCCGAGCCATCCGAGGGCCTAGGATGTCCGAGTGGTCGCGGCACCGCGCAGCGGCCGGCCGCTGCGCGGACGCCTCAGCGCAGGGGCTTCGTGCGCACGGTGTCCTGCTCCGGGTCGCTGGACTCGGGCGCTGCCGACGGCGTCTCGATGAAGCTCGTGCCGAGGTCGCGCTCGATCCGAGCGAGCGCCTCCTGGGCCCAGTGCGCGAGGCTCAGCTCGTTCGTCGCGTGGAAGTCCGCGAGCAGCTCCTCGAGCTCGCGACGGGCGCGCGCGCTGTCGCCGAGCATGTGCGCGACCTCGGCGTCGAGCAGCCGCAGCTGCTGCAGCGCGACGTGCTCGCCCTGCACCGCCACCATGCCCGTCTTCGCGTCGGTCAGCAGCGCCGCGCCATCCTCGGGGTTGCCGCGCCGCGCGAGCACGTAGCCGAGGAAGCCGCGGTTCAGGTGCACGTGGTAGTCGTGGCCGTACATCGCGGCCAGGCGGATCGCCTCGCGGAAGGCCTCCTCGGATTGCTCGAGGTCCTCGTTGCGCAGCCGGAGATCGCCGAGGTTGTGCAGCGGTGTCAGCAGCAGGCGCGGCAGGTTCGCGTCGCGGATCTCCTGGACCGAGGCCTCGATCTCCGCGATGGCGCGCCCGGGATCGCCCCCGAGCACGGCGAGGTACGCGATGCCGGACAGGTAGCCCTGGCGCTGCAGCACGGGCACCTGCGAGGCGATCGGTCGGCCCATGTCGTGCAGGCGGCGGGCCTCGCCGATCTGTCCCGACAGCGACAGGCACCGCAGGCGCACGCCGATGACGTGGCACTTGTCGGTCGCGCTGGCCTCCTCGAGGTCGACGATCTCCATCGCCAGGCGGCTCCATCGCGCGGCCTTCTCGACCTCGCCGGCGCCGAGCAGGACCTCGGTGCGCCGGTTGGCGATGCGCAGCTCGAGCACGCGATCACGGGCGAGCTTGGCCGCCTCGGTGGCCTTCTCGAGTCGCTCGAGCGTGAGGTCCATGTCGAGGTTGGCCATGCCCGCGTAGCGATCGACGAGGCCCAGCCAGAACTGGGCCTGCGCACCGAAGTCCCCGAGCAGCTCCGCCACCAGGATGCCGGCCTCGTAGTGCGCGGCCTCGCGGCGCGGATCGTCGAGGGCGCCGGCGGCGTGGCGCAGCAGCTTCATCTGCGCGCGCAGCAGGCGATCGAGCGCCGCGGTGCGGCCGTAGCGGCGAAGCCGACCGATGAGCCGCTCGAGCACCTGCGCGGCGAGCTGGGGCTGTTGCGCGTCGAAAAGGCGATCGATCGCCTGCTCGAGCGTGTCGATCGACTCGATGCCCTCGGAGGCGTCGTCGACCAGTCGCGCCCGCAGGTAGACGAAGTTGGCCTCGGGGTTCTCGAACTCCTCGATGCGCGCGGCGAGATCGAGCCGGGTCTCGTCGAGCGAGTCCTCGTAGCGGCCGCGCACCGCCTCGCGCACGGACTCGTGGGCGAGCTGGATGATGCTCGAGCCCGAGCTGGCGCTGCGGGTGATGAGCCCCTCGCCTTCGAGGCGATCGAGCGTGCGGGTGAACCGCTCGGTCCGCAGATCGGACAGCTGCGCGAGCTGGTGCTCCTCGATGGGCGCCTCGAGCAGGTACAGGATGCTGGCGATCTCCCAGCCCGAGACGCCGAGGCCATCGAGCCGCGACTCCGAGCGCTGGGCCAGGGTCTTGTGCAGCTCGTCGGCCGCGCTCGACGCCCCGCGCAGCGCCCAGCTGTCGGCGTCGCGCACGAGGATGCTCTCCTCGATGAGCACGCGCAGGGTCTCGCGGAACGACAGCGGGTGGCCGCCGGTGAGCTTGTCGAGCATCGCCGCGAGCTCGCGCAGCACCGGCGTGTCGCCGAGCACGCCCTGCAGCACGAGCTGCATCTCGCGCTGCGACCTGATCGCGGCTGAGCGCGTGGAGCAGCGCCGAGACCTTGCTGTGGGGCTCGGTCGTGCCGCACAGCAGCAGCGGCGCCTCGGCGTGGTCGATCGCACGGCACAGCTGCTCGAACGCCACGCGCGTGGCCTCTTGGCCGCGCGACAGGTTGGAGATGTGCAGCACGTACGGACGCTCGCGCGAGGCGGCGACCAGGAACTCGGTGATCTGATCGGTCGCGGCCTCACTCAGCGTGCGGCGACGCGAGGCGCGGATGAGCTCGCCGTACGCGTGGACGACCTTCGAGCGATCGCCCAGCGCGGTGGCGATCTGTACGATGACGCTGGCGAAGGCGCCGACCGGTGACGTGTCGTTGGTCCAGCAGCTGCCCTCGGCGAAGATCCCGTCGCCCAGCTGGACCTCGCGGCGCAGCTCGGCGAGCAGGCGCTGCTTGCCCATGCCCTCCGGGGCCTTGACCAGCACCGTGCGCAGCAGTCGACCGCGCAGGCGGTTCGCGCTCGAGCTGGCGCTCGACGGATCCGCCGCGTCGCCGGGGCGCAGCACGTCGGCCGCCTTGTCGAGCAGCAACTCGCTGTAGTGGGCGCGATCGACGAACGGCAGCTGCTCGACGAGCACGCGGGCGAACTCGCGGCGATCCTGCTCGGTGTGGGCGCGGTCGCGGATCTGCGAGGCCTCGCGCCGCAGCAGCTCGAGCACGATGGACCGCGCCGACTGCGGCCGCTTGGCCGGGTCGGGCTCGAGCATGCGCCCGACGAGCTCGGCGACCACCGGCCCGGCCTGCTGCAGCAGCGCGCCGGCGAACTCGGGCCGCCAGTCCCGCTGGGTCCGGAGCGCCTCGCGGAAGCTCTTGCCCGGGAACGCACGCTGGCCCCGGATCGCCGCGTAGATCGTCGCGGCCAGGGAGTAGATGTCCGAGCGCGCGTCGGTGAGCTGTCCCCGGAGCTTCTCGGGCGCGGAGAAACCCGGGGTCCCGAGCACGGTGATGCTCTCGTCGTCGTCGCTCTCGGCGACCGGGATCGTGGCGGTCGGCTCGCGGAGCATCCGCGCCAGGCCGAAGTCGATGAGCTTGGCCTGCGGCGCGGCATCGCCCTCACCGCGCGTGACGAGCACGTTCGACGGCTTGATGTCGCCGTGCACGAGGCCGAGCGCGTGGATGTAGTCGAGCGCGCGGGCCAGCTGCAGGAACTGCTCCACGATCTGCTCGCGCGTGGCCCCGTGGAGGTAGCCGCCGAGCTCGTCGCCGCGCACCAGCTCCTGCGTGAAGTAGAAGCTGTCGGTGTCGGCACAGCGGCCGAAGTCGTGCACCGTCGCCAGGTTCGGGTGGTGGAGCTGGGTGAGGACCCGGTACTCCTCCTTGAACGCCGCGGCGAGATTGTCCCCCGCGGAGTTGGTGCCGAAACTGCGCGTCACCGTGCGTCGCGCCTGGATCCGCGAGTCCTGTGCGTGGCTGCTGTCCGGAGGGCCAAGCCGCGCCCCAGCCGCGGATTCCCGCCGGATGAGCTTGAGCGCGACCACGCGATCCTCGAGCTCGTCGAACGCCTCGTACACCGCACCGAAGCCGCCGCGGCCGAGCAGACGGCGCACCTGGTAGCGGCGCGCGATCTGCTTGGGGGTTTCTTCCTCCCCGTCGAGGTCGGTGTCGGGCTGCAGCTCGGAGGTCATCGGAGGCGGTAAAGGCGAAAAATTCCGGTGGACTGTAGGCCACGGGGACCCGGGGAACAACAGCGGTCTCGTGGGGAACGGAGCTTAGAGTACCAGAATCTGAGGTAAGACAACTTACCTCTCATTATGCCTATAAAGGCGGGCCGCCCGGGTGATGGGGACGATGTTCCGCCCCATGTGACCTACTGCGGCGGAGGCCCGAATCTGACCGGCGTGCGACGACGCGCGACGGGTGCCGATCGGTCCGTGGCCGGACCTGGCGGGCCGCGGGCGCGCAGGGCCCACCGAAGCCCTTCAGGTGCGGCGCGGCGCCCAGGGCGGGGTCTCGCCGGCGAGGATCGCGGCGAAGTTCGCCCGCCCCACCGCGGCATCCCCGACCTCGACTGTCCGCAGGTAGGCGTCCGACTCGAGCTCGAGCCTGCGCCCCTCGGACTCGCCGCGACCGGCGAGGGCCGCCCGCTTGAACGACGCCACCGCCGTGGGCGAACGGCGCCGCACGAGCTCCGCGAGCGCACGCACCCGGACCAGCGCGTCGTCGCCGGTGGCCGCGAGCTCCTGCACGAGGCCGATGCGCGCCGCCTCGTCGGCGGAGATCGCCTCCCCGGTGCAGCCGAGTCGCATGGCCTGGGCGAGCCCCACGAGGTCGGCGAGCTCCGCGGTGCCGCGGGCCCCGGGGATGATCCCGAGGCCGGTCTCGGGCAGGGCGAAGCTCGCGTCGGCGGTCGCGATCGCGTAGTCGCCCGTCAGCACGTACTCGGTGCCCCAGCCGAGCGTGATGCCCGTCGGCACGACGACGTGGAACAGGGGCAGCTGCCGGATCCGCCGCATCAGCGCGCGCTGTCGCGAGACGTGGGCGCGCACGCGATCGTCGTCCCAGCCCACGCGCTCGGTGACGTTGGCGCCGCTGATGAAGATCGGGCGGCCCTTCGCGCTCGTCCGCCGGCTCGTCGTGCACAGGCACATCACCGCGTCGTCGCCCTCGAGCGCGTCGCACAGCGCGTCGAAGGCGTCGAGCTGAGCGGTGCCCATCTCGTTGGCCTTGCCGTGATCGAGCCACAGCGTCAGCAGCTTGCGCTCGGCGTCGAGCTCGGGATGGAGACCAGCGAAGCGGGTGAGATCCACGGCGGCATCCTAGCCGCCGCGCTTTCACTCGGGCAAGCGCGCGAGATCGCCGGGCGTGTCGAGGTTGTCGAGCACCGCGGGATCGTCGACGTCGAGGGTGCACCGCACGACGTCCCCCCGCGCGAGCAGGTCGCGGAGCGTGGCGTCGGCCGGCAGCGCGAGCGCGTGGGGGAACAGCCACGCCGGGACCACCAGCGGGTGTCCACGGCGGCCGTCGAACCGCGGCTGCCACACCGCTTCGGGCCGCCCGCGCGCCGCCTCGACCAGCCTGGTCCACGTCGCCGCCGCGACGTGGGGCCGATCGACGGTGGCCACGAGCACCGCGTCGAGCGGGCCTGCCGCCGCGAGCCCCACCTGCAGGCTCGTCGTCGGGCCCTCGGCCCACCGCGGATTGGCGACCAACTGCGCCGGCGCCACCTCCGACGCCGCGATCGCGTGCGCGCCGTGGACGACCACGATGGGATCGCAGCCCGCCGCGCGCGCCCGATCGACGACGTGGCCGACGAAGCTGCGCTCCCGCCACCGAACCAACGGCTTGGGCGCACCCATGCGGATGGATGCGCCCGCCGCGAGCACCAGCGCGCCGAGGTTCAACCCGCCTTCTTCGGCGCGGCCCGCTTCGGCGCGGCCTTCGGGGCTTCCTTCTTCGGGGCCGGCTTCTCGCTGACCGGTGGCGCCGGCTCGATCGCGTTGCCCTCGACCAGGTTGTTCACCCGCATCAGCGCCTCGATCGCGGCCTTGCTCGCGAACAGCGTCTCGCGCGGGATGAGGATCCCCATCGCGCCGTTCTTCGGCTCGACCTTGATGCCCAGGCTCGGCTCGCCGACGTCGCCGACCTTCTTGAGATCGGCCATCGAGGTCTTCGCCGCCTTGGCTGCGCCCTTGTCCTTCGCTGCCATGAGGGCCACGCGGAAGCGAAGGTACGAGACGGGATCCATCGACACACAGATCTGGCAGCCGCCCATCGTGGCGCGGAGCTTCCCGAGGCCGTCGTGCTGCGCGAGGCTGGCCTTGCGCGGCTTGCCGATGCCCTTCAGCACGTCGCTGGTGAGGGCCTTCGCGCCCGGGCCCACCGCCACGAACGCGGTGCCGCCCTTCACGAACGACAGCGTCTCGACGGCGCCGCGATCGAGGAAGAACGCGAACTCCTCGACGTCCTTCTCCATGTCCTTGGGCGCGCGCAGGACCATGCGATCGGCCTTGCCGCTGCCGGCCGCGACGGCGTCGGGCTTCCACTCGAAGCCGATCTGCGCGGCCTTGTTCTTGCCCGCGAGCGCCTGCTGGGCCTCCGCCGCGAGCCGAACCGCGTCGGCGATGCTGCGCATGGCTTCGCGGGTCTTGGCCTCGTCCTTCACGTCGGCGGCGACCACAGCGGTGACGCGGCCCTTGCCATCGACGTACAGCGCGAAGACGACGTCGTTCGAGATCTGCGACAGCAACGTCGTCGCCGCCGTCATCACCTGACGGACGATCGCGGCGAACGGCTCGGGGATCTGCGCGATCGGGACCTGCTCGTTGATGAGCTTCTCGACCAGCGTCGGGTCGCCCCACGACAGCGTGGTCACGAGCATCGGCCCCACCGGCAGTCGCGACTCGAGCGCGGTCGAGGCGGCGCGGGGCTTGCCGATCGGCTCGATGCCGAGCTTGCTGAACGGCGCCTCGGCCGAGAGCATCAACGCGGCGTCCTTGGCCAGCCCGGCGTCGGCGACCAGCTCGATCGCGCCGAGGCTCTTGAACACCGCCGAGAGATCCTTGGCGAGCTTGGAGTTCGACGGCAGACCGAACAGCGCCGCCGGATCGAGATCGTCCTTGGGGATGTTCCACACCTTGGCGGTGAGCCGGTGGTCGGCCTTCGCCTCGCCGCGCAGCTTGGCCGCGCGCGCGATGTCCTCGGGCGACATGCCGACGAGCAGCTCCTTGCCCGCCTCCTTGATCAACAGCTTGCTGTCGCCGCTCTTCAGCTCCCACATGCCGTCGCCCAGGGGCTGCGGTCGCGACGACGCCGGCGCGGCCTCGATGACCTTGCGCCCGTCGACGACCGCGACGGTCGCGGCGACGTTGGCGTCCTTTGGGCCGGCGGCCGAGTCCTGCGTGGGATAGGCGGCCCACATCGCGTGGACACCGGCGAGATCGATGTTGTCGAGGAACGACGGCGCGAAGCCCATCTGCAGCAGGCCGGCCTGGATCTCCGACTTCACGTCGCCGCCACCATCGGGGGTCCAGCGCGCGCTGACGTCCTTGATCACCTCGAAGACCTCGGCGAGGTTGGAGACGCCTGCGGTGAACTGGATCTTCTCGACCGCGGCGGTCGGCTTGCCCGGCACGGTGACATCGGACGGCGGCACGGCGTCGCCGCCACCCCCGGTCCCGTTGATCACCAGCGGCGCATCGCTACCCGGCTGCTGAGTCTTCTTGCACGACGCGGCGCCGACGGCGAGGACGAGCGCTGTTGCCAACGAGTACGAACGGGGGCTCGGCATGCGCGGGAGCATACACGCCGTCGGAACCGACGCCCAGGGGCCTCTCGCCGGGGCTGGCGACCACGAAGAGGTACTCCTTGTTGCGGAGGTTCCCGACGCTGCCGACCCGCTCGCCCTTCGGGTTGTAGATACCGATCTGCGCGCCGACGTAGCGCTTGAAGTCGGTCTCGAGGACCGCGACCTCCCCGCGCGCGGCCAACATGTCGACCACCGACTCGCGCGTGAAGAACCCCTCGTTGCTGAACGAAACCACCAGGTACCGCGCCCGTACGGCCGCGACCAGCTCGGCCAGCGCGGCCGCGGCATTGGGCCGCGAGTTGAAGGCGCTGCGCCGCGTCCGGCAGTCGACGCGCTTGCATGCGGCGCCGTAGACCTCGGGACAATCCCAGCGGACCAGCGTCTCCCACACGTGGTAGTTGCCGACGTACTTGTGCTGGTTGTACGGCGGGTCGAGGTAGGCGACGTCGACCTCGTGGGCCCGCGCGACCTCGACGGCGTCGGCGCAGTGGGCCTCGCCCTTGCCCGCCGCAGCGCGCGGCAGCACGTCGGGCATCCGCAGCTCGAGCGGGTTGTGGGCCCGCGGCGCCCACTGCTTGAGGTAGGCCATCTGCACGCCGGTGGTCGAGTCGACGCGATCGGCGGCCTCCATCAGCGAGACGAGCAGCACCGCCTCGAGCTCGGGCGGTAGGTCCTTGGCCGCGATCGCGTCGCGGATCGCGTCGATGCGCTCGCCGTTGCGCGGCTGGAAGAACCGGCTGCGCACGCAGAACGTGTCGGTGAAGTAGCCGGCGCGGCCGGGCACCCGCCGGAACTCCTCGAGCAGCTGGGTCGCCGGCGCGAGCACGTCCTCGCGATCGGCCTGCACGTAGCAGCGGGCCAGCGTCGCCGCGTAGGCGTTGTGATCGTTCGCGACGACCCGGAGGCCCTGGGCCTTCAGCGCGTGGCCGACCCGCGAGGTGCCCGAGAAGAGATCGGCCGCGGTCCGGATGTCGGGCAGGCCCGCGATCACGTCGCGGATGAGCGGTACCAACGTGCGCTTCGAGCCGATGTACTTGATCACGGGGCCCCAGCGTCGTCGGGCGCGTCCGGCGTCTCGGCGCTCCGGTCGATCACGCTCCCGATCATGTTCATGGCCGCCCCGGTGCCCCCGTGGCGATCGGCCACGAGCTCGGCGACGATGCTGATCGCGATCTCGACCGGCGTCCGCCCGCCCAACGCCAGGCCGATCGGCGCGCGCACCCGCGAGAGATCCGGCGTCGGCCGGCCCGACTCGCGCTCGCGATGGAGGATCCGCCGCAGCACGGCCACGACCTTGCGGCGGCTGCCGATCATGCCGAGGTAACGGTGGGGTCGGCGCAGCAGCTCGGCCAGCGCCCGCTCGTCCCGGGCGTGATCGCGGGTCACCACCACGAGGTAGTCGCGGTCATCGGGCTCGAGGTGGCCGTCGAGGAGCTCGTCGACGTCGCGGGCCTCGCGTTGGACGTCGGCGAACGCGGGGTGCTCGAGCAGCTCGTCGCGATCATCGAACACCGACACGCGGAAGCCCGCGGCGCGGGCCAGGGGCACCAGGGCCTGCGACACGTGTCCCGCACCGATCACGATGAGCCGCGGCTCGGGTTGCAGGAATTCCACGAACACCTCCATCGATCCGCCGCAGCACATCCCGAGATCACGGACCAGGTGGGCTTGGACCCGCCGACTGCGACCGTCGCGGAGCGCCGCGCGGCAGGCGTCCTGGACCTGGGCCTCGATCGCACCGCCGCCGACGGTGCCGATCTGCACGCCGTCGTCGCGCAACAGCAGCCGCGCACCGACGACCTGCGGCGCCGAGCCCGAGCGCTCGATCACGGTGGCGAGCGCCGCTGCGACGCCAGCACGACCCGAGACCACCTCGACGATCGCCTCGGCGACGTCGAGGACCGTCGCGCTGCCGCGGCTGTCGATGCGCGTGCGCTGCACGGGGACGGAGGGTACACCGCAGGGGACGGAGGTGACAGGGTGGCAACCCCGGTGGCTGGCGCCGCTGCGCCCGCATCGGCGTGGACGCGCCGCGATCGACACGCACCTGCTCGAGATCCCGCTGGCCACCGCGACGGGCAGTTGCGACCGCTCCAGCGCCGGCGTAGACCTGACGCCGTGGCCTCGCGTCGCGCGTCGTCGACCGCCTGCGCCCCCCGGTGGCGATGTCTGCCCGTGCTCGCGGCGCTCGCCGCATGCGCGGGCACGCGCCCGCCCCCGGGTGACCCGCCCATCCCCGCCACGCAGCCGCCGTCGGTCCGCGCGCCGATCGAGCCCGCGACCACGGCGGGGACGCCGGCCTGTGCGACGCCGTCACCGCAGGACGCGACGTGCACGGCGGTCGAGCTCACGGGCGCTGCGCCCTGCGAGACGATCTGCCGCCAGCCGCGGGCCGCGGCGCCCGATCGCTGCTGCGAGGGCCCGGTCGACGTCGTGGTCGCGAGCGACGGCGCCGAGCTGCTGCGGGTCGGCGCGTGCGAGTTCGTCCCGCCCGACTGCGCGGACGTCCACGGCCACGGCTTCATGGATGCGCAGCTGCGCGTGTTGTCGGCGTCGCCGCCGGAGCTCCTGCTCGTGGAGGGCGGATGTGAGTCGCGCGCGCTGGCCCACGGCTACGTGCCCGACGGCGTCGCCGCCTGGAGCGGCTGCGTGCATCGGCGCTGGCGGTGGGATGGTCAGGCCCTCGCCCCGATCAGCCCGGTTCACCCGCGACCGTGAAGCCCACGACGTCCGCGGCGACCGTCGTGCGCACGGCCGTGCCGTCGTCGCCGATCGCCGCGCGCACGAGCGCGTCGCCGTCCTGCACCAGCAGGCTGCGCGAGCCCTCCCACTGGTACTGGCAGCGATCGGCGCAGACGGTGAGGCGCTGGGCTTCGGGCATCGGCTCGGGGGCGGTGAGCGAGATCCGCATCAACGCGCTGTGGTCCGTGTACGCGAGCTGGGCGCCATCGGGGGCGAACCGCGGCCACTGCACCTGCGCCCACGCGGTCTCGGGCGCGAGCATGCGCTTGCGCGATCCATCGAGGCGCGCGGCGAACAGGCGACCGCGGCTGGGCTCGTGGTGCTCGCCCCACACGACGACGTCGTGCCACACCGTGAGCTGCGCGAAGCCGAGCTCGCCGCCCGCCGACATCAACACCTCCTCGACGACGGGCGACAGGCTCGCGCGGACGAGCACGTCCTTGCGATCGGACCCCGCGCGTTCGTAGAGCACCCGACCGTCGGGCGCCCACGCGGAGAACGCCTCGAGCCCCGGGATCGGCGTCGTGGTGCCGGTCGCGAGCTCGAAGCGATGGAAGCCCGGCGTCACCCCCTTCGGCAGCGGGAGGCCGTCCTCGGACTCGACGGCGTCCTGGTGGAACAGCAACGCGGCGCCGTCGGGCGTGAACGCGGTCACGAGCACGCTCACCTGATCCGCACGGTGGCGCGTGACCTGCTGTTTCGCGCTGCCGTCGAGCGCCGCGACCCACAGCTTGCCGCGATCGAAGTACGCGAGGTGACGACCGTCGGGGGCGATCATCGGGCTCGCCCGACCGCGACCGAGGCTCCCACCGCCGTCGGCGTCGACGACCCACATCGCGCGGGGCCAAGCGTCGGTGATCGCGAACATCTGCACCCGATCGCGGGGCTTCGCGCGGAAGAACACCGCGGCGCGGCGCCCGACCGCCGCGGTGGGCTCGAGCAGCGGCGGGATCGCGGTCGCCGACGACGCGGCCGCGGGTTCGGGTCGTGACTCGGGGGGTCGCTCGACCTGGATCGCGGGCGCGGGCACGACCGCCGCCGTGGGCGTCGGCGCGGAGGCCCGCGAGTGGCACGCGGCGACCAGGGCAACCGCGACGACGCGAACGAGACGCGTCATCGCGGCCCCGTCCAGCCGCATCGGGTGATCCGCCACTGCGGCAGCGTAGCGCAGTCGCACGCGATCGTGCGCCCGCGCGCGGTCGCGAAATGCGGGCGCGCGGTTGAACCCCGGCCCCGGCGGCCCACACCGTGGTGTGACGAACCCCATCCCACCGACCGCCCCCGCGCGAGGCCCCCGCTCGGATCGGGCGACGCCCCTGCGCGCACTGCTGCTCACCGCGCTCGTCCTCGGCGGCTGCCGACCCGAGCCCGTGCCGAGCTCACCGGGGCTGCCCGCCGCCACCAACGTGAACGGTGCCGGCACCGCGGCGACCTGCGGTGACGCGCCGCCGTGTCCGGAGCCGGAGCAATGCATCGAGTACTACGGCGTCGCAGGTCCGAAGGGCCCCAAGTTCTTCGCGTGCGAGATCCCCTGCGACGACGGAGCGAAGTGCCCCGACGATCTGCAGTGCATCACGATCGCCGACGGACCCGGCGAGGTGTGCCGGCCACCCGCCGAGCTGACCGATCCACCGCCGACCCCCGTGTCCCCGACACCGCCGCCGCCGAACTGA
>LNFM01001770.1_pt1 | contig 47752 bp, 43 predicted proteins | sample 596031 | NCBI WGS metagenome assembly LNFM01 (sample SAMN04254537, study PRJNA301005) | activated carbon metagenome | isolation source: dual media filters at the Ann Arbor, Michigan drinking water treatment plant | place: USA: Ann Arbor
GCGAGCGGGGCGAGGTCGGCGACAGGGCTGACGCCAAGCGGGAGGATCCGCAGGGTGGAGAGGTCTCGCAGCGGGGAAAGCCCTCGCAGCGGGGCGAGGTTTGCGACCGGTGTGTTGTGGAGCGAGAGGGTCCGGAGGGTGGTGAGGCCTCGCAGCGGGGCAAGATCGGTGGTCCGGGTGACGCCGAGCCAGAGGCTTTGCAGGGTGGTGAGGCCGCGCAGCGGGGCGAGGTCGGTGACCCGGGTGCCGGCTAGCGAGAGGTTCCGCAGCGCGGTGAGTTCGGCGAGCGGGGCGAGGTGGGTCACCGGGGTGTTTAGGAGCGAGAGGGTCCGCAGGCCGGTGAGGCCGGCGAGCGGGGCGAGGTAGGTCACCGGGGTGTTGTCGAGCCAGAGGGTCTGCAGGGTGGTCAGGCCGACCAGCGGGGCGAGGTCGGAGACCCGGGTGTCGTCAAGCGAGAGGCTCTGCAGGGCGGTGAGGCCGGCGATCGATGGCGGCAGTCGCTCAAGCGTGGGCAGCTCCAAGCGCAATTCCGTTGCAATGCTGCCTTGCGCTTTGGCCTCTGCAATCAACCGCTCGGCCTCGGCGTAAGCCTTTTCTGGCGTGTCGAACGGGTTGGGCTCGGTGTCGTCCCGTGCAAGCTGGGTGCGCGAGGTTGCTGTGGGAGCGGCTGGCCGCTTCCTCGGAGGTTTCCTACTCGCTGGCTTGGGCGGCGCCTTCGTGCCCCTCGCCTTCCCCCGTCCCGTGCCCTTCGCCATGTCCCGCCTGCAATGTGATCAAGTATGACTGTCCGTCGTCATGCTACAGGGCGCGGAGAACGGGACAAGGGACCTTCGTTCCGCCCAACGGTCGGGGCATGGGCGCTCCACCAGTTGCCCCCGCACCACAGCACCGGTCCCTCGATAACCCAACGGGGCGTATCCGGTTGATGGCTCTGCTCAGGCGGGGGACATTGCGGGTTGGAGCCGCCATTGGGCGCGGCTCGGGCGAGGGCGTGTCATGCTGGACATCGCGAGACGAGGCATTGCGCGCGCAGGGCGGCGGCTCGGGGCTGTGGCGCTTGGCAGCCTGCTGATGCTGACGGCAGCGACAGTCTCGGCAACCGCGCAAATCATCCCGACGCCCAATCCGGGCCGCGATTGCCAGACTGTGCGCACCTGCAACTTCTCGCGGACGGGTGCGGTACGCGGCTGTCTCTCGTCATATACGTGCCGGGTATGCCGGACGGTGCGCTCGCGCTGCACGATCGGTAACGCGCGCAACTGCGAGCGTGTCGTGTGCTCGTGGGGCGGTTGAATCTCACTACTGACCCATGTTGCCGTCACGCACCGGAACCGGCGCGTCACTCCGGCGGTCGCTGACGCCTCGATGGCGGCCCGATGGGTTCCGGTGACAAGCCCCGGGATGATAGTTGGGGGACGACCGAATTGCCATTCGCATGGGTCCAGGGGCCCCGCCCCTGGCCAGGGATGCTCGAAGGGCCGGCGGCCCTTCGAAACTCGCCCGGAGGGCGAGCCTCCTGTCCATCCACGAGCACGTGACGCTCGAGCGCGACGGGGAGTTGCCTCCACCCTCACCCCTTGTCCGGATCGACGAACACCTTCGGTGGCGCGGCCCGCTTTTCGGCCATCCAGCGCGGCACGGGCAGGCCCTTCTCGCGCAGGAAATCCGGATTGAAGAGCTTAGACTGGTAGCGCGTGCCGTAGTCGCAGAGGATGGTCACGATGGTGTGGCCCGGGCCGAGGTCCTTGGCCAAACGAATGGCGCCCGCCACGTTGACGCCGGATGACGAGCCGAGGCAAAGGCCTTCCTCTTCCAGAAGCTGGAAAACGATGGAAACGGCTTCCGCGTCGGGGATCTGATAGGACTTGTCGACCGTCAGCCCTTCGAGGTTCGCCGTGATGCGCCCCTGGCCGATGCCTTCGGTGATCGACGAGCCCTCGGACTTGAGGACGCCCGTCGTGTAGTAGGCATGCAGCGCAGCTCCGGGCGGGTCGGCGAGCGCGATCTTCACATCCGAGCGCTTGGAGCGAAGACCCATGGCGATGCCGGCCAACGTGCCGCCGGAGCCCACCGCCGAGACGAACCCGTCGACCTTGCCGTTCGTGTCCGCCCAGATCTCCGGCGCCGTCGTCGCGATGTGCGCGTCGCGGTTCGCCGTATTGTCGAACTGGTTGGCCCAGATGGCGCCGTTCGGCTCGGTCTTTGCCAAGGCTTCGGCAAGACGGGCCGAATACTTCACGTAGTTGTTCGGGTTCTTGTACGGAACGGCCGGCACCTCGACCAGCTCGGCACCGAGCAGGCGCAGCGTGTCCTTCTTTTCCTGGCTCTGCGTCTCGGGGATCACGATCACGGTCTTGAAGCCGAGGGCGTTGCCGACCACGGCGAGGCCGATCCCGGTATTACCCGCCGTGCCCTCGACGATGGTGCCGCCGGGTTTCAGCGTGCCGCGCTTCACGGCATCCTCGATGATGTAGAGCGCCGCGCGGTCCTTGACGGAGCCGCCAGGGTTCATGAACTCGGCCTTGCCGAGGATCGTGCAGCCGGTCTCCTCGGAGGCCCGCTTCAGTTTGATCAGCGGCGTCCGGCCGACGGCATCGGCAACGCCATTGCGAATGGTCACGTTCGGGCTCCTTGGGCTCGATGCGCGATATGGCCTGAGAACCTAGCAGGCTCTGCCGGGCTCGCAATCGGGAAGGCCGCACCGAGGCTGGAAACCGGCCCGATGCTCGCCGAGGCCAGCAAGCCTATTTGATCGGTGAGAATGGCGCCGGAAGCATCAGCCAGGCGTCTTGAGTGAGCGTCGGCACCGGGGGTGGCGGCGGCCAGATGCCCTTTTCCTGCATGGTTTTCCTCACCTCCATGCGCTGGTCGAGGCTCTTGTAGGCCCAGATGTGCACCCACTGGTTGAGACCGCCGATGTCGGACGTGAGGACGCCGATCAGCGGTGACAGCTCGAGGCGCGGCGCGAGGTGCTTTTCCCACTTTGCCGCCATCTCAGGCACGCCACCGGCGCGCAGGACGTAGCGGCGCATCTCGAAGTACGGCCCGTGGCTCGACGGCTCCAGCAGCGGCGAGAACGGCAGCGGCTCAAGGATCTCCGATTTCATGTCGGTGATGAATTCGGCGACCTTCGGCGGCCAGACTCCGGTCTTCACGGCCTCGGCCCGGATCCGCGCCCGCTCGTTGGTGTCCTTGTAGGCCCAGACGTGGATCACCTGGTTGAGCGGTCCGAACTCCGTCACCCAGCAGGCGGCGAGCGGCGACAACTCGAGCCGCTTTGGCAACGCCTCGCCGAAGCGCTTCAGGAACTCCGGCATCGTGCGGACGCGCAGCGTGTAGGTGCGGAACTCGTAGATCATGGGCCGGGCTCTCCTTCGCAATACGCCGTGGTAGCAGATGCCGATCGCACGCCGCCAGCTTCCCGACTGCAGCTCCCCCTCGCGCTGACGCGCGCTTCGCCCTAAGAAGGGACAGGAACCAGGAGCCGGGATCGCGCATGGACGTCACCGCCCACGCTTTCAAGTCGAACGTCAAGGCCGCATTGAAGGACATGCAACTGCAGCGCGCGCTGTCTGGCCTGCCGACCGGGCTGGTCGCGCAGCGCACGGCCGCGAAGGCGAAGCTGCCCGAATTCGAGGCGCTGCGCGACGTTGGTCGCGACATCAAGGACCACACGCTGGCGCACCTCGATCTCTATCTCGAGGCCTGGGAAAAGAAGGCGACCGCCGCAGGCGCCAAGGTGCACTGGGCGCCAACCGCGGCCGACGCGCGCGAGATCGTGGCCGGCATCTGCCGGGAGGCCAACGCGCGGCTGGTCACGAAGGGCAAATCCATGGTCTCCGAGGAGATCGCGCTCAATGCCCACCTGGAAGCGCAGGGGCTCGAGGTGGTCGAGACCGACCTCGGCGAATATCTGGTCCAGATCCGGCACGAGACGCCGAGCCACATCATCGCGCCCGCCATCCACCTGACCGAAGCGCAGATCGAGGCCGACTTCCGTCGCCAGCATACGCACCTGCCGAAGGACCGCCCGCTCGACGAGCCGGTGCAGATCGTCAGCGAAGCGCGCGATATCCTGCGCGAGAAGTTCATCAAGGCCGATGTCGGGATCACGGGCGCCAATTTCCTGATCGCCGAGACGGGATCGTCGATCATCGTCACCAACGAGGGCAACGGTGACCTGACGCAATCGCTCGCCAAGGTGCACGTTGTCGTCACGTCGATCGACAAGGTCGTGCCGACGCTCGAGGACGCTGCAACGCTCTTGCGCCTCCTCGCACGCTCGGCAACGGGCCAGGAATTCTCCGTCTACACGACCTTCTCGACCGGTCCACGCCGGCCGGAGGATGCTGACGGCCCCGAGCAGTACCACGTCGTCGTGCTCGACAACGGCCGTTCCGCGCTACTCGACACGCCGTTCCGTGAGGTGCTCCGCTGCATCCGCTGTGGTGCCTGCATGAACCACTGCCCGGTCTACGGCGCGGTCGGTGGGCATGCCTACGGATGGGTCTATCCGGGCCCGATCGGGGCTGTCCTCAACCCGGCGCTGATCGGGCTCGACGAAGCGTCCCACCTGCCCAACGCCTCGACCTTTTGCGGGCGATGCGAGAGCGTGTGCCCCATGAAAATTCCGCTTCCGGGCCTCATGCGCGAATGGCGCCGCCAGGAATTCGCCTCGGGTGCGGGCTCGGCGGTGGGGCGTTCGGCACTGAAAGCCTGGAGCTACCTCGCGCGCCGTCCGCGCCTCTACCATCTCGCGACGCGCCTCGGCATCGCGACGCTGTCGGCGCTGGGGCGCACGCGGGGGGCGTTCCGCAGCCTGCCGCTCGCGGGCGGGTGGACGCGCCATCGCGATCTCGCGGCACCGCAGGGACGCACGTTCCAGCAACTGTGGGCCGAGCACAAGCAGGGGGTGCCGAGGTGAGCGACTCAGCAGCAGCATTGCGCCGCGACAAGGTCCTTGGGGCCATCCGTTCGCGATTGGGTCAATCCGACGGGCGAAGCCGGACGGCAGCGTCGCGCATCGCTGGACAGGCCCCGCATCTCGTGCCCGAGCGGTCTCGACGCGACGCCGCCGGCCTGAAAGAGCTGTTCGCCACTCAGCTTCGCGCCGGCAACGCTACGGTCGTCGCGGTCGCGAGCGAGGCTGATCTCCCGGCAGCGGTTGCCGCCTATCTCCGTGGACAGAACCTGCCGCTCGCCATGCGGGCCGGTAACGACACCTGGTTGCGCGCCATCGACTGGTCGCGCGAGCCGGCGCTCTCGATTGCCGAGGGCCCTGCGGTACCGGATGACGAGGTTGGGTTGACGCATGCCGTGGCGGCTGTCGCCGAAACCGGTACGCTGGTCCTGGCCTCCGGACCGGCGAACCCCGTGACCGTGACGTTTCTTCCGGAGACGAGCATCATTGTCGTGCGCGCAGCGGATTTGGTCGGCCCCTACGAGGCCGCATTCGATCTCATCCGCCAGCGTTACGGTCGCGGGACGATGCCGCGCACGCTCAACCTGGTTTCTGGGCCGTCGCGTACGGCCGACGTTGGCGGTCGCCTCGTGACGGGTGCGCATGGACCGCGCCGGCTGTGCGTGATGGTCGTCGGCTGAGCGGACCGTCGAGGCCGGGGGCGGCTTCGCCCTACTTCTTTTTCTTCTGCAGGCAAATCTCGAGGCAGCGCTGGCGCTCCTCGTCGCAGCTGCGGCTGCCCTTGGTCGCGACACGGCAACGATCATGCTGGGCCTGGCAGTCACTTACACAGCCGGCGCTCTGGGCGACGGTCACGGGCGGCGCACCACTGGCCGGAACCGTCGATTGCGGTGTCGGCTCTGCTGACTTCTGCGGCTCTGCCTCGGCCAAGCCCCCGCTCGCCGCCCAACCGATGACCGCCGCGAGAGCCGCACTGCACATGATGCGCCGAAGCACGTCGCGCCCTCCCATATGTCCCTTGACCAGCTCACCGTCGCCAGCGCGCCCTCGTGACCAGGCGACGTGGCGCAAAGTTCCAGCCGGCTCCGGAGTTCCCTCTCCGCGACCTGCGGCTCGCAAACGCGGCCGCTGAGTTCGCCGGTCCGATCCGATCGCAAGTAGCCCATAGGGTTGCACGTATGAACGCAAGCTGAACCCGACAAGACCTGGATTGGCCTCATGCTCTGCGAAAGGGTCGTGTTGCTAAGAAGCCCCAAGTTTGGGCGTGGCTGGAACGGACCCGCAGAGTTCTGGTGGGCGGTGAGGGGTTCGAACCCCCGACATCCTCGGTGTAAACGAGGCGCTCTACCGCTGAGCTAACCGCCCGCAGCTCAATGCCTTAAGGCGAGCGGGGCGTAGCTGTAAAGAGGTCGTGAGAACGGTCCCCGCTTTCCAACCGTCTTTCTCACGCGTCACGGCTTCCCACCCGTCGGAGCTTTCGCTGCATTTGGCCGGTTTTCGGGCGCTTCAACTGATCGTGCGGCGCACTTCTTGGCGCAAGAGCGGCAGCACCTGCTCTACGAACCATGGGTTCGCCTTGATCCAATGGTTATTGCGCCACGAGGGATGCGGCAACGGGAATAGTCGAGGGCGCGAGTCGAGTGAGAGGATTTCCGCGGCCCGGCTGACGACGTCGGTAACGGGCCCGCCCGCGGCTTTGGGCAAGTGCCAGCGATGCGCATAGAGCCCGACGAGTAAGACCAGCTCGAGGTTGGGCAGCGACGCAAACAGACGATCGCGCCACAACGGGGCGCACTCGCGGCGCGGGGGCAGATCACCGCCGTTGGCATCGAGGCCGGGAAAACAGAAGCCCATCGGAATAATGGCGATGCGCGAGCCGTCGTAGAACTCCTCTGGCGTGACACCCATCCACGCCCTGAGCCGGTCGCCCGACGGATCGGTGAACGGCACCCCCGATTGATGCACACGCGTGCCGGGCGCCTGACCGGCGACGGCGAGACGCGCACTGGAGCTGACCCGCAGCACCGGTCGCGGTGCATGGGGGAGCGGAGCCCCGGTCGGATCGTCGAGACATCGGCGGCAGGCTCGCAGTTCGGCGACGACGTCGTCGAGGCAAGCTCCCGGTGCCGGAGAGATCTCGCCCGACGTCGGTGTTGCCGCTGCTCGCCTAGATCTCGATGACAAGCCCGTCCTCTGCCAGCACAATTCCGGCCCCGGCGACCTTGTGCCGATTGGCCAGCATGCCTGCATTCATGTGCGTCAGCATCACTCTGCGCGCACCGATCCGGCCGAGGTTGGCCGAGATCGTCTCCCAGCTCATGTGGAAGCGGACCGGGCCGTCGTAGGCGTAGCACTCCATGATGTAGAGGTCGGCGTCGCGCCCGCAGTCGACCAGCGGCTCGACCCATTCGGTGTCGCCGGTGAAAGCGAGCGTTTTGGCTCCGAAGTCCATGCGAAGGGCATGCGAGGCAGCACCCGATGGGTGGCTCACCTCGTAGGCCATGATGTTCGCGTCCGCGAGCCTGACCGGTGTTCCAGCCGTCATCTCGACGAATCGAAGATCGAACCGCCGCGGCACCTTGGTCGAGCCCGCAAACAACGCCTCTGCCGCAGCCACGAAACGCGCCTCGATGCCGACTGGACCGGCAATCGTCAGCGGCGTCGTCCGTTTCGCCACGTGCTGCGCGTGGAGCAGCCACCAGACGAGCCCGCCGAAATGGTCGCCATGGAGATGCGAGATGACGATGGTAGCAATGGAATTGGCCTCGAGCCCGAGACGGTTCAGCCCGATGATCGACGTGGCCCCGCAGTCGAGCAGGAGCCGCTCCCGGCCGGTATCCAGGTGGTAGCAGGTCTGCAACCGGCCGCCCGAGCCGAACGCATCACCGCAACCGACGACGGTAAGTTTCATGCTGGTCTCCTGGGGGACCTCCAAGATGCCGGGTCAGCCGTCTCAGGCCTTGGCGCTGGGTCGCGCTGAGACTTCGGCATGCCACCGTTTGACGTTGGCCAGGGTTTCGGGGATCGCGATCCGGGCCGGGCGCATGAAATCGACCGCGACCAGCGCCGTGATGTCGGCCACCGTATAGGCATCGCCCGCAACGAATGCGTTGCCCGCAAGCTCCGCGTCGAGCATGGCGAGCACCTCGAGCGCCTTCTGTTTGTTGGCCTCGCCCCATTCCTTGACTTGCGGCACCTCGAGATGAGCCATCGCGGGGTGGGTATGCCGGAAAGCCTGCGAGACGTGGGTCAGCAGGCCGAGTTCCATGCGCCGGTTCCACATTTCGACATTGGCACGCCCAATGGCCGAGTGGCCGAACAACGCCGGCTCCGGCTTGGTCTCCTCGAAATAGCGGCAGATGGCCATGGTCTCGGAAATGGTGGTGCCATCGTCGAGGACCAGGATGGGAACCCTCTGCATAGGGTTGAGGCGGGTCATCTCTTCCGACTTGAGAGCGCCCTTCATTAGGTCGATCTCCTCGAAAGCGACCGTGATGCCCTTCTCAGCCAGAAAAATTCGCACGCGGCGCGGGTTTGGAGCCTGCCGGGTTTCGATGATCTTCATGACGACGCCTCTGGACTAGCAGCCAGCGCTTACTACCGCGCCGATGGACGCTGCGGACGGTAGAGAAGCCGGCCCGTCCGCGCAAGCCGGCCCCCCGTCGACTTGGACCGCGCGATAACCCGAAATTAGCGAGTTCTCGACATAATCCGGAGGGGTCGGGCGGAGGTGGTGCCGGAATGAGGCCGGTGAGAGCCGCGTCGTCCGGGGCATCGGCCTTGGGAGACGTCGAGGTCGCGGGCACTTGAAGACGGCCGGATCCATAAACGCGCCTAACGGCAACCGCCCGAACGCTACCGAGGGCGTTCAGGGAGCCGATGGCCGGCGCACGCCTCTCAGCGAGGTCCGGGCCCGACTGGTCCAAAGGTCGGATGTTCGCCCGGAATTCCAGTACGAACTCGTGTCGATGTTCGTGCGCAACGAGCTCGGTGCGATAGCCACAATCCAGCTGCTGGCCGTCATTTTCTCGCTCGCCTCGATGTTCTGGGCCCCGGTGGGGGAGGCGATCGCCTGGCTTCTGCTGGTCATTTTCGCCAAGGTCGCGTTACTCGAGCTATGCCGCCGCTTTGTGGCGACCCCGCGCGCGGAAATCGACATCAAGGTCTGGCGACGGCGTTTGATCATGGCCGAGTTGATCGGCGGGCTGGTCTGGGCTGGATTCGCGTTGGTCGGTCGGGGAACGCTCGATTCCGCTAGTCACGTCTTCATCTTCGCATCTCTTATCGTCGTGCTTGCCATCCGCATGACGTTTGCCTCGACCGTGATGCCGATCCTCTACGTCGGGACCATCCCGATGACCGTCGCCGTGGTCGTCCGATTACTGGCCCTCGGCCATCCGTTCTATTGGGCCATGGCCTCGATGGCCGTCGGCGTTCACGTCTACTTCGTGTTCCTGGCGAAAGGCCTCAACTCGACCGCTGTCGCCATGCTCGAGTTCCGGGCCGAGAAAGATGCCCTGATCGGTGAGCTGGAGAAGGAAAAGGCGATCTCCGACGAGGGCCGTCGCCGGGCAGAGGCCGCGAACGTGGCCAAATCCCGCTTTCTCGCCACCATGAGCCACGAGCTTCGCACGCCGCTCAACGCCATCCTGGGCTTCTCCGAGGTGATGAAGACCGAGATCCTCGGGCCGATGCAGAACCCGACCTACAAGGAGTATGCCGGCAACATTCACGACAGCGGACGCCATCTCCTGCACCTCATCAACGAGATCCTCGATCTGTCGCGCATCGAGGCCGGGCGCTACGAGCTGAACGAAGAGGCGGCTCGCCTGACCGATATCGTCGAGGATTGCCATCGCCTTCTGAAGTTGCGGGCCGAGAGTAAAGGCCTGACGATCGTGCTCGATCTCGAGGAAGGCCTGCCCCAGATTTGGGTCGACGAGCGTGCCATACGCCAGATTTGCCTGAACCTGCTGTCCAACGCGCTCAAGTTCACGCCCAAGGGGGGCACGATCACGGTGCGCGTGGCGAGAGCGGCTTCCGGAGGGCAACTCGTCTCGGTCAAGGACACTGGGCCGGGCATTCCCAAGGAGGAAATTCCCAAGGTCTTGCAGGCGTTCGGACAAGGATCGCTCGCCCATCAGACCGCGGAGGGCGGCACCGGCCTCGGGCTCCCCATCGTGCAGAATCTGGTCGAGTTGCACGGCGGTACGTTCGAGTTGGCCTCGGAGCTTCGCAAGGGGACCGAGGCCACGATCGAGCTGCCCCGGAAGCGCGTGCTCGAGGCCATGCCACCGCTGCAGCCGCTGGGGCGTGAGCGGCACGGAGCTCCGCGTGCGTTCGCCGGTGATCCGCCGCCCCCAAGTCCCACGGACGGCATGCGGCGCAGGCCCAGGCTGCGGATCGGCGGGTGACGGAAGCCTTGGGAACTCGACAACTCACGGCGCGATGTCGTCGAGTTGAGGCCCGGGAGATTGTCGGCCGCGGGTCGGTTGCCTAAATTATGCTCGACGAGGCCGGTAATCGTCTCAACGCGCGTGGCCCGCTGCGTTCATGGTGAAGCCACCTCTGAAGCGACCAAGACACGTCCGACACGTATAACCGAGCGCACCGCTCATCCGATGGAAACCGGCGCATGAGCATAGAGACCCCTTGTGTGGGCATATGCAATTTGGACCGGACCTCAGGACTTTGCTCGGGGTGTGGTCGGTCGGTCGAGCAGATTGCCGGCTGGTCTCGGCTGACGCCGGCCGAGAGGCGTCGGATCATGACCGGGCTCAAGGCGCGCCGGGACCGGAGTGTTGGAGAGATCGAATGATACGCGCTCTCGTCCTCGTCATTGCAGTGGCCCTTGTAGCCCTCCTCCTGCTGAGTTTCGAAGGCGGCTGGCTCAAGGCCCTGTTCGGAGAGCATGAGGGTGCGCTCACCGCCGACGCGCAGGAGCTTGCTGCGTTAGCAGCATCGCTCGCACTCATCGTTATCGTGCTGCCGGCTGTCTTCGGCGGCTATCGGGGTCGCGTCGGAGGCGCAATTCGCGATTTGGTCAGTTGGACGGCCATCGCGCTGGTCTTGATGGCCGGCTACAGCTACCGAGATGAACTCGGCCGGATCGCCTTCCGGATTGCAGGTGAGTTCTCGCCACCCGGCTCCTCGCTGGCCGTCGAGCAGCGTCAAGCCGGGGAGCATGCCGTACGCATCCGGAAGCGGGGTGACGGCCATTTCGTGGCGCGGGTCGCGGTCGACGGGGCGAGCGTCTCGATGCTGGTCGACACCGGCGCTTCGACCGTTGTCCTTCGCCAGTCGGATGCCCGGCTTCTCGGGGTCGATACGCGGAATTTGCGCTATTCGGTGCCCGTGCAGACCGCCAACGGGTTGGCGTACGCGGCTCACGCTCGCCTGCGGCACGTCTCTATCGGCTCGATCGAAGTTCGCAACGTGGATGCCCTTGTCGCTCAACCTGGTGTGCTCAAAGAGAGCCTCCTGGGTATGAGTTTCTTAAGCCGGTTGCGTTCTTATGAGTTCGCCGGGGAGTTCGTGACTTTCAGGATGTGATGGCCGCACACGCGGCCGCCCTGGCGTGTGAGCTTTGGGCGAACCGCGATGCTGTCTTCTGGCACCAGAAATCTTGCTAAGCTCGTCGGAAGCTGGACCCTTGCTGCCGGCGTTTTGGCGTTCTCCCTTATCAATATGGAGGAGATCCGCACCCGGCTCGGCTTGACGCTCAGCCCTGAGGATCTCGGAATGACGGCCGACGCGCGCCCCGAGCCCGAGGTGCGTACCGTCATCCAGTATGTCGAACGCCCGCCGGTCGACCGCGGCGACGAACGTCGCAAACGCCCCTCCGGGGGTGCCAATCGCGACGCCGAGCTGTTCAAGCTCTCTGTCGCACTGCCACGCAGCCGGGACGGTCATTTCCACGCCGATGCCCAGATCAACGGGCGGAGCGTTCCCGTCCTCGTCGACACCGGCGCCACCCTCGTTGCGATGAGCTACGAGGATGCGCAGTCGGCCGGTATTTCGGTCCGGCCTGACGATTTCCGATACGTCTCGAACACGGCCAACGGCCAAGCTCGCTTCGCCCGGGTCACGCTCGACACCGTCCGTATCGGTAGCGTTTCTGTACACAACGTCGCTGCTGCCGTCAGTCAGCCCGGCAAGCTCAACACGACCTTGCTCGGCATGTCGTTCCTCGGGCAGTTGCGCATGGAAATGAAGGACGGGCTGCTGATCCTCGAGCAGTAACAGCAACTCGGCGTGGGAACATTCATTCGTATGCGACGTTAATCGGTGCGGTGCATCGGTCTCGACCCCGCCACCATTTTGCGTTAGCGCTCCCCTGCCGCCACGACCGACGAGGATGTCCATGTTGCCCAAGCCGCGCGCCGACCTCAAGCCCAACACTGCCGATTTCGAGCGGTTGCCGCTCGTGAAGCCGACGGGTTTTCGTGAGTACGATGCGCGCTGGTTGTTCCCGGGAGAGATCAACCTGATGGGGTTGAACGCCATCGGTCTCGGCCTGGCGACGCTCATCAACCGTCGGGGGGTAGCTCCCCGGATCGTTGTCGGTCACGACTTCCGGTGGTACTCGGCGAGCGTCAAGCAGGCGCTGATGACCGGCCTGCTGGCGGGTGGCGCCGAGGTGCATGACATCGGCCTCGCGTTGTCGCCGATGGCCTACTTCGCTCAGTTCGAACTCGATGTCCCTTGCGTCGCGATGGTCACTGCCAGCCACAACGACAATGGCTGGACCGGCATCAAGATGGGCCTTGCCCGCCCGCTCACCTTCGGACCCGACGATATGTCGGAGCTGAAGGAGATTGTGTTGTCGGGCAGCTACGAGACCAAGGGAGGCGGCCGCTACATCCATGTGCCGGACATTCCCGAGCGCTACATGGCCGATCTCTCGAAGCGCCCGAAGTTGAAGCGCCGCCTGAAGGTGGTTGCGGCTTGCGGTAACGGCACGGCAGGTGCCTTCGCGCCTCACGTTCTTGAGGCGATCGGCTGCGAGGTGATCCCGCTCGACTGCAACCTCGATCACTCCTTCCCGCGCTACAATCCGAATCCCGAGGACATGAAGATGCTGCACGCGATCAGTGCGGCTGTCCTCGAGCACAAGGCCGACGTCGGCCTCGGCTTCGACGGCGATGGCGACCGTTGCGGCGTGGTCGACAACGAAGGCCACGAAATCTTCGCCGACACCGTGGGTGTCATGCTGGCGCGCGATATTTCGGCCCTCCACAAGAACGCGACCTTCGTCGCCGACGTCAAGTCGACCGGCCTTTTCATGACCGACCCCGTCCTTCAGGCCAACGGCGCCAAGGCGCTCTACTGGAAGACCGGGCACTCCTACATGAAGCGTTACACGTTCGAGCAGAAGGCCCTGGTCGGCTTCGAGAAGAGCGGCCACTACTTTTTCCAGCCGCCGCTCGGTCGGGGCTACGACGATGGTCTCGTTGCGGCACTGGCCGTGTGCGACATGCTCGATCGCGCGCCGACGAAGTCGATGGCCGATTTGAAGCGCGAACTGCCGAAGACCTACCAGTCGCCGACCATGTCCCCGCACTGCGACGACGAGAAGAAGTACGGCGTGGTCGAGAAAATCGTGAAGCAATTCGAGGCCGAAGCCAAGGCTGGCGGCAAAGTCGCCGGCCAGGCGATCCGCGATCTCGTGACCGTCAACGGTGTCCGCGTCACGCTGGCTGATGGCACATGGGGCTTGGTCCGCGCGTCGTCGAACAAGCCGGAGCTCGTCGTCGTCGTCGAAAGCCCGGTCTCCGAGGCGAACAAGATCGCGATCTTCCGCGACATCGAGGCCCGCCTCGCAAAGTTTCCCGAGGTCGGCGAGTACAACCAGAAAATCTGATGCCCCAGTAGAGCTGACGGCCCAGAAATTCTGATGCCAAGTCTGAGGCCGCCGCTCTGGCGGCCCGATTGACAATCCTTGTGCGCCGCCCCCATGTCTCGGCCGCCGCCGGGGCATTGCCGGGCGGCGAGCAACCGTCCAACCGATAAGCGACCATGAGCAAATCCCCGATCCCCTCGCCTTTGCCGACAGAGCGGGCGCCTCTTGGCGTGCTGGCTTCTTTGATCTTCGGATCGCGCTGGCTGCAGGTGCCCCTTTATCTGGGCCTGATCCTGGCCCAGTGCGTCTACGTCGTTCTGTTCCTCAAGGAACTATGGCACCTCGTCAGTCACGCGGCTTCGTTCAGCGAGCAGCAGATCATGCTGATCGTGCTGGCGCTGATCGACGTCGTCATGATCTCGAACCTGCTCGTAATGGTGATCGTCGGTGGCTACGAGACGTTCGTGTCGCGACTGCGCCTGCAGGGGCATCCTGACCAACCCGAGTGGCTCGACCACGTCAACGCCAGCGTCCTCAAGATCAAGCTCGCGATGGCGATCATCGGGATCTCGTCGATCCATCTGCTGAAGACGTTTATCGAGGCGGGCAATCTGGGCCAGCCGGGCGCCAAGTTCACCGAGGCCGGCGTGATGTGGCAAACCATCATCCACACCATCTTCATTCTCTCGGCGGTCGGCATAGCCTACGTCGATCGGTTGGCCCACGTGCCCGACCATCGCTCGCAGAAGCACTGAGTCCAGCGAAAGGCACCCCGGCCTCAGGCGCGGGGTGCGATGGCTTCGAGACTCGGCAGTGGGTATGAGGAAAACTATCCTCTCAGCCGCGTGCGCACGATGCGCGGGAAGTCGTCGCCGGTAATTTCGCCCGTTTCCTGCGGCTGGGGCTGCATGCGACCCCGCGCTTCCGCCGCCTGTTGTTGGCGGTTCTCCTCCAGACCGGCCCAGTACATGGCTTCGGGTGACGGCGCAGTCGACCGCGGCGGCGCCGCCGGAGCGTAAGTCTGCTGCGTCATCGGCTGGCGAGCGGCGGCTGCCGGCAATCCTGTCCCGGCGAACCAGGCCTCGACGAGATCGAGTTCGTCCGCGGACAGCGTCAGTCCCTGGGAGCGGCAGCGCGCCACGACGAAGTTGCGGAAGCGTCCTGCGAAAAGGTTAGCCGACGCGCCTTGCTCGAACCACGGATCGGCCTCGCTCACCACCTCCAGCACGAAGCGTACGTCGTCGCGACGCACATCGATGCCGCGCTCTTGCGCTCGAAGGACGATATTCTGGATGGTCTGCGCACCGATCAACCCGTTCTCGGTGATCTCCTGCGCGATCGTCTCGAACAGCATCCGATACTCGGGCGGCGCCAGTGGCGGCGCCTTGCAGGCCTCGTGTATGCGCGCGATCGAGTGCTGGATACTGCCTCCGGCTTGTGCCGGGGTCGCGGCCGGGGATTGCTGCGGAGCCTCGGGCTTCAGCGGCGTGGCAGCGGCAACGGGAGTGTGGTCCAGCGACGGACGCCGCGCGAGCATGTTCCCACTCTGCCCGACAACAGTTCCAGCCGACCCCGGTTGTGCTGCAGCGGCGTGTGCCGGAGCGGGCTCAATGGCTCTGCTCTGACCGAGCCCGGCGAAGGGACGTGAGTCGCCAACGTCCTCGCGCGAGACCATCGGCTGGCGCTCGAGACGTGGCTCTCCGATCTCCAGGACCGGCGGCATTGGCCGGACCTCAAGGCGCGGCGCGGGCGGAGCGGTAGCAGCAGCCGGTTGCGTCATGTGACGCTGCATATCAATCACGACGTACGGCGGCTCGCCGGACAGCCGCATGCCTTGCGGGAGCCCCTGCAGCAGCAGCTCGCGGAACCCACCGGCGCCAGCCCAGCTGGTTCCGATGGTCCGATCGTGGCCGATACTGCGCACGGCGCGATCCGCCAGAACTTCGAGGGGCACGGGCGCGTTGGCCGCACGCACGGCCGCGACGACCTCCTCGATGATCGAGCGCCGGATCGCTTCCGTGTTCGGGGCCGTCTCGGCTGGCGCCTCGTCGCTGGCTGACCGACCCTGCGTCAGCAGCTCGATCAGGTCCATTTCACGAACTTCGCCGTCGCTGATCGCCGTGTAGGGCACGGCCGTGTATTCGGTCGCGTAGATCACGGTCCGGCGCGCGTGCGCACGCAGTCGATGCAACACGGGCGTGAAGTCGGCATCTCCGGACAGGATCACGAATTCGTCGAAGTGCGTGTCGTGGTCGAGGTAGTCGCGCAGGTCCATGACCATGCGAATGTCGGACGAGTTCTTGAGCTGCGCGGTCAGCGGCGGGCAGTCGACCACCTCGAAGCCCGCGCGCAGGAAGTGATGCCGCACGAACGGGAACGAGCTCATGTCGGTCGAGTTGTCGGAGGTATTCCGGCGCGGCACCGGGTTCCCGTAGCACCGGTTCATGACGATACGGCGCGGCGCGTCGAGTGACAGCCCGTTCGTCGGGGTAATCAAACCGCCGCTCTCAATCTGCTTCAGCCAGCCGATCGCGTCCTTGGCGAAGCGCTTGGCGGCTTCCTCGCTCTTGCGACGCAGCGACAGGTAGATGTTGTCGTAGTCGACGAAGACTGCGCTCAAGAACGGACCTGATTGTTGCCGCCTCATCTCTACGTGCCCCCGAGCTGCCCCACTTGATTGCGCGAGTCATGCGCCTTGCGGCAGAGATCACTGAGTCGGCGGCAGGCAGCAAGGCGCGGTCGCAGCAGGCGGCAGGCTATCCCCCGTTAATTGCCCAACCGATTATGATCCGATAGCGGATTGATAGTTATCTGGCGCGGTTTAGCCGCACTTGTCCATATCTCGCAAACGGCAGACAAACAAAGTCCTGTCAGTCGCGAAAATCGGACGTCCAGTCGATGAGCGAATCACTGCCTCGCCTGCTCAAGACTTACCAGTTCCTCGATCTGGCCCTTTCGGAGTACGGCACCCGGATGGCGAGCGATGAATTGCGCCGACTGCGTACCGAGCTGGCGTCCACGTTTTCCGGGATCGTCTCGCACACCTCTGACGACGTGCGTGTCACCGTTGCACAACTCCGCTTCATCATCTCGAACCTGGATCGCATGTCGGTCGACGACGGCATATCGCGCGAGCTGCAATCGGCCTGCTTGCAACATCTCGACCGTATCGCGAGCCATGTCGCCCCAACTCGCGACACGCCACCGAAGCAGCAGGCTCAGCCGCCATTGGCGCGACTTCGTGTCAATGCCCTATCCGATGCGAGCCTTCGCCAACTCGACCTGTTGAGCGATCGCGTCGGCGTGCTCGACACCAGCCTCCGCTTTCTGTTCACCAATACGGCGAACGCCAAATTTCACGCGATGCCTGCCGATGCCTTCATTGGGCGGCCGATTTGGCGGATCTTGGGGACGCGATTCTTTGAGGCCGTGAGCCGGCCTCGGCTCGAGCAATGCCTGGCCGGCCAAGCCGCGTCCTGCATCGCTTCTCCCCCCGGGCGCGACCCCTCGATCGTCTACGCGTCGCGCTTCGACCCCGTGCGCGACGAGAGCGGCGATGTCACCGCAATCCTGATCGTGTCGCGCGACATCTCCCACATTCCCGTCCCGCCGGAGATGCTCGCTTGCCGGCCTGATCAGTGACGACCCGGGCCTCTGGTCGGGCCCGGCTCGAAGTCCTCCGCCGCCAGCTCGAACCGGTCGAACGTGAAGCCTGGCGCTACCGTGCAACCGACCAACGTCCACGCCCCGAGCGAGCGGGCTTGCTGCCAGTAGCCAGCCGGGACGACGATCTGCGGAACCTCGCCGCTGGCGAAATCGATCCCGAGGCGGAGTTCGGTCGGGCTCTGGTCCGCGTCCGGCGACATGGAGAGCGCCAGCGGAGCTCCCGCATGGAAGTGCCAGATCTCGGCGGCATCGACCCTGTGCCAGCGCGAGACCTGCCCCATCTCGAGCAGGAAATAGATCGCGGTCGAGGCCGCCCGGCCCGTGCCCTCAGCCGGCACGTCACGGAAAGTTTCGCGATAGAAACCGCCCTCGGGATGCGGTTGAAGGCGTAAGCGCTCGCGGATCTCGTCGGCGGTCGACATGGCGGTTCCTGCTACAGCGGCACGCGAATGATGGCTCTGAGGCCGCCCATCGAACTCTCGCCGAGCGTCACGTCGCCGCCATGGCTCTTCGCGATGTCGCGGGCGATCGCGAGCCCGAGGCCCGAATTGCCCTCGTCCTGGTTGCGGGCGTGGTCGAGCCGGTAGAAGGGGCGAAACACGTTTTCTCGCTCCGCCTTCGGAATGCCCGGGCCATTGTCGTCGACCTCGATCCTGAGCCAGCCCCGCTCGGTTGCGGCCCGGATGACGATCTGATCTCCGAACCGCGCCGAGTTGGAAACGAGGTTGGCGATCGCCCGCTTCATCGCGTTTCGCTTCAGCGGAATGACGATTTCGCGCTGGCGACGCCGGATTCGCAGCGTGATTGGGACCTCAAGATGCTGTGCCTCCGCGACGATCTCCTCCAGAAGGCCGGCGACATGCGTCTGCGTCGCGACCTCGCCGCCGTCGCCTTTGGCGAATGCGAGATAGTCCTCGAGCATGCTCTGCATCTCTTTCAGGTCGCCCTTCATCGCAGCGACCTCCGGCCCTTCACCGAGGAACGCGAGCTGTAGTCGCAGGCGGGTAAGTACGGTTCTGAGGTCGTGGCTGACGCCCGCGAGCATCGTCGTTCGCTGGTCGACATGCTGCGTAATGCGCTCGCGCATCTCGAAGAAGGCCTGGCTCGCCTGCCGCACCTCACGCGCGCCGCGGGGGCGAAAATCATCGGGCACGGGGCGTCCCTTGCCGAACGCGTCTGCGGCCTCGGCGAGCCGCAAAATCGGCTTGATCTGGTTCCTCAGGAACATGATTGACACCGTCAGCAACACGACGGAGGTGCCGACCATCCACATCAGGAAGATGTGCGAGTTCGAGGCGTAGGTCTGGCTGCGCCGCGCAACGAAGCGCAGCACCGCCTTGTCATGCTTGACGCGGATCTCGACGTGATCGGATTGGCCGACGGTGTCGATCCAGAACGGGCGGTCGATCAGTTTGCCGAGCTCGCGCGACAACGTTCGGTCGAGCAGGGCGAAGAACGGCTTCGGCTGTGGTACAGGCAGATCGCCGGCCGGCAACACGGTCATCGAGAGGCCGAGGCGCTCGCGCGCCATCTCGAGCATCCGCGCGTAGTTGTCGGCGCGCGGGTAATCTTCATAGACGTCGATCAGGGCGGCGATGTTGCGCGCGGTGGCCTCCGAAAGTCGCCCGGTAACGGCCTGCCAGTGCCGCTCCATGAAGCTGAACGCGACTACGCCTTCGAGCAGGACGATAGGAGTGATGATGATGAGCAACGCACGGGCATAGAGGCCCGTTGGCAAGAGGCCGGACAGCCGCTGCATCACGGCGTGACCAAGGCTGCGCAACGCCTCGGGACCGAGCCAAGCGGAAAGCTGCGTCGCCACTTTGGGCGCCGCTGTCGCATCTTGGGCACTGTCGTTTGCAGCCACCATTCGGTGGTCTCCCGTGGGTCGCCCGACCGTCGCCGCGCTCCGGCGTCAACGCGTCGCCGCACTAGTCGACGTAAAGGATGTAGCCTTTGCCACGCACGGTCTGCAAATAGATCGGATTCGAGCTGTCAGCCTCGATCTTGCGCCGCAATCGGTTGATCTGCACATCGATCGCGCGCTCGCTGCCGGTCGAATCGTCGTTGGCAAGCTCGTGACGGGCGATCGGCGAACCGGGGCGGCCGGCGAAGAGCCGCAGAAGGTCGCGCTCGCGCTCCGTGAGCTTGATGATCTCGTCGCCGCGCCTGAGCTCGCCCCGAGCCATATGAAAGAGGAAATCCCCCATCCGGACCTCGTCACGCGGGATAGTCGAGCCGTCCTTGCCGCGCCTGAGGATGTTCTGGATCCGAAGCAGCAGCTCGCGCGGCTCGAAGGGCTTGCCTACGTAGTCGTCGACACCGGCCTCGAGGCCCGCGATGCGCTGTTCGGGATCGGCGAGCGCAGTCAGCATGCAGATGGGCACCGGCGAGATCTGTTTCAGATCGCGAGCGAGTTCGAGACCCGACTCTCCGGGCATCATCACATCGAGAATGACGAGATCGAACGAGAGCCCCCGCATGGCGGCACGGGCCGCCTTCGCATCCGCGGCCGTCGAAACACGATAGCCCGCCTCGAACAGGAAGCGCGCGATGAGATCCCGGATACGCTGGTCGTCGTCCACGACGAGAATATGCGCAGCGTTGTCGGGCAGGGGTTCTCGCTTCTGGACGGATGTCTCTCGGTGCATTGTTATCCCCGATGCCCCCCCGGAATCGAAGCCGCCTGCGTCGCCCGCCGCACCAGCTCCATTGCCCTCTCCTGGTCTTCGGGAGTGATCACGCCTGCAAGAAAAGCCGCCGCCGCAGGCTCGCTGCCGGGACCCGCGGCCGCCAGGGCTTCGCCGAGTCTCTGCGTCTGCAACGCGAGGAGGCGGCTCGCAAGGCAGCGCCCGCGCTCCGTCGGGTGCAGTCTCCGCTCACGCCGGTCCACGGCACCCGTCTCCTGCAGAATGTAGCCTTCGTCGACGAGTTGCTTCAAGACACGTGCAAGGCTCTGCTTCGTAATCTTCAGAAGGCCGAGAAGATCGGCGACCCGCAGACCCGGATTCCGATTGACGAAATGCAGAACGCGGTGGTGCGCGCGTCCGAAGCCGAGTTCGGCCAGGATCTCGTCCGGCCCCGCCACGAAGTCGCGGTAGGCAAAGAACAGCAGCTCCACCATCGCGACGAGGCGTGCCTCGTCGTCGGTCGCAAGCGGTTTCGCCCCTGGAGCGGCGGCCGTCTGTGCCTCCCCTCCGCCACTCCGCGAATTTAAGTCAGCCATGTTGACATATTTGAGGGTGATCGGTACCCATGGCAAGGCTTTTCGAGGCGTTGCACCGCGCATCACATCCCACCTTTTGCGCCGGTCGTCGCTCGCTTCAAGCCGGCTGGTGTCCGGCCACGAGCGATGCATGCTTCGCATTTGAGACGGCGAGACAGGCACCCGAATTGAGGCCCAAAGACGGCGACAGCGGCTGGCTCAGCCGGACTGGCAGCCGAACAGGAGCACGGCCCACGCAAGGTCGTGCACACACGCGAGAGGAGATGCGCCAATGGCTGACAGCAGGCAGTCCTTCGTCATCGAACGGAATCCCGAGCCCGTTGGTGTAGCCGACCGCGCCAAGGTGCTGGCCGACCCCGGCTTCGGCCGCGTCTTCACCGATCACATGGCGCTCATCCGCTACAGCGAGGGCAAGGGTTGGCACGACGCCAGGATCACTGCGCGCAAGCCCTTGATGCTCGACCCGGCCTCCGCCGTCCTCCACTACGCGCAGGAGATTTTCGAGGGGTTGAAGGCCTACAAGACCGCCGACGGCGGCATGGCCATGTTCCGGCCCGACGCCAACGCGCGCCGTTTCCGCCAGTCAGCGCAGCGTCTCGCCATGGCCGAGCTGCCCGAGGAACTGTTCATCGAATCGATCCGGCAGCTCGTCGCCATCGACAAGGACTGGTTCCCGACGGTCGAGGGTGGCTCGCTCTATATTCGGCCGTTCATGTTCGCCAACGAAGTGTTCCTCGGCGTCAAGCCGTCGTCCGAATACCTTTACCTGGTCATCATTTCCCCGGTTGGTGGCTACTTCAAGAGTGGGGCTCCGGCCGTCTCGATCTGGGTGTCGCAGAACTACACCCGCGCGGCGCCCGGTGGCACGGGCGCGGCCAAGTGCGGCGGCAACTACGCCTCGAGCCTCGTGGCCCAGGCCGAGGCCTCCAAGCACGGCTGCGACCAGGTCGTCTTCCTCGATGCCGCGGAGCACAAGTGGGTCGAGGAACTCGGCGGGATGAACGTCTTCTTCGTCTTCGAGGACGGCTCTCTCCAGACGCCGCCGCTCTCCGGCACCATTCTCCCCGGCATCACGCGTGACAGCCTGATGACGCTCGCCCGCTCCGAAGGGCTGACGGTTCGCGAGGAGCCCTATTCGTTCGATCAGTGGAAGCGCGATGCTGCCAGCGGCAAGCTGACCGAGTGCTTCGCGTGCGGAACGGCCGCAGTCGTCACGCCGATCGGCAAGGTCGCGAGCCCCGAGGGCGAGTTCAAGATGGGGGCCGGTGGCCCCGGACAGACGACGATGCGCATCAAGCAGAAGCTCGTCGATATCCAGCGCGGCGTCGCCCCCGATCCGCACGGCTGGGTACACAAGTTGGGCTGACCAGCCATATCCAGCCCCGGCGGGAGCAGCGAGTTCCCGCCTGTCACGCCCTGGCTTTCCACATGCCGCCGACCCGGGCCTTGAGATCGAGGGTTGCCGTCTGGCCGGGCGGCGCGGGAACAACCTCGCGACGTCGTGGCGGCCAGCTTGCCTGCTCGAAGCAGCCAGCGATCGTCGCCGGTATGAATCGCGTCCGCGACGCATAGAGATGACGGTCGCCGTTGCGGGCCTGCAGGTGGACGTGGAAGCGCTGCGGCAACAGCAGATGCAGCTCGTCCTTTGCCCTCGTCATGGCGACATAGAGCAGACGCCGCTCCTCCTCGATATCCTCCTGCCGACCCGTCGCCATGTCGGACGGAATGCAGCCGTCGACCACGTTGAGGACGAACACGGCCTGCCATTCCTGCCCCTTTGCTGAATGGATGGTCGACAGGATCAGATAATCCTCATCCAGCAGCGGCGCACCTGCCTCGTCGCTCGTGGCATCGGGCGGGTCCAGCGTCAGCTCGGTCAGGAATTGCGCGCGCGACCGATACTGGCCCGAGAGACGGACGAGTTGTTCGAGATCGCCGCTGCGCACGGCTGCATCCGGATAGCGCATCTCGAAGTGCGGCAGGAACCAGGAATGGATCGCCCCCAGCTCGGCCGGCCAAGGCGTGCGTCGTGCGGCAAGGTCCTCCATCAGGGCGACGAACTCGGGCCAAGCCGCGAGCGCGGCTGCAGGCGGCCGATAGATCGCGAGGGGCGCGAACGGGCTATCCCCGGTCGCGACCCGATCGAGCATTTTCGCCGCCGTGCCAGGGCCGACGCCGGGCAGCATCTGCAACACGCGGAAGGCGGCGATACGATCGCGCGGGTTCTCGCCCCAGCGGAGGATGGCGATCAGGTCCTTGACGTGCGCCGCTTCGAGGAACTTCAGCCCCCCGAACTTGACGAAGGGGATGTTGCGCCGGGCGAGTTCGAGCTCGAGCAGCATGCTGTGGTGCGCGGTCCGGAAAAGGACGGCCTGCGATTTGAGCGCCATTCCGGCCTCGCGATTGGCGAGGACGCGCTCCGCGATGCAGGTGGCCTGCGCGATGTCGTCGGTGACGCTGACGAGGCGCGGCTTCTGGGCGCTATCGCGGACCGAGCGAAGGTTTTTGGTGAACCGTTCCGCGGCAAAGGCAATGACGGCGTTGGCCGCCGCCAAAATAGGCACCGTCGAGCGGTAGTTCTCCTCGAGTGTGACGACCGCTGCCGGCGGATCGTACTGGCCGGGCATGTCGAGGATGTTGCGCACAGTCGCGGCGCGAAAGCCGTAGATCGCCTGCGCGTCGTCGCCGACCACGGTCAGTCCCTGTCCATCGGGCGAAAGCCCCTTCAGGATCGCAGCCTGCAAGGGATTCGTATCCTGGTACTCGTCGACGAGCACATGATCGAACCTGGCACGCACGTCGGCCGCGATCCCGTCGGCGCGCATCATCTCGGCCCAATAGAGCAGCAGGTCGTCGTAGTCGAGGACGCCACTCGCTTGCTTTGCCGCCACATAGCCGTCGAACAGGCTACGCAGCTCGGCCTCGAAGTTGGCCACCCAGGGAAACTGTCGCGCGAGCACGACGGGCAAATCCAGCCCCGAGTTCACGGCGTGCGAGTAGATCGAAAGGCACGTCGCCTTCAGCGGAAATCGCGTCGCTTTGTCGGACAGCCCAAGTTCGTGGCGGACCAGATTGAGAAGATCGGCCGCGTCCTCACGGTCGTGGATGGTGAAGCTTGGAGCGAGGCCGATGCGGTCGGCATAAAGCCGCAAGAGGCGCGCGCCCGTGGCGTGGAACGTCCCGGACCAGGGTATCGAAGCGGCCGAACGGGATCGCGGTCCGGTTGCCCCCGCGAGCGCCGACGCGACGATCCGCTCGACGCGGCGTGTCATGTCGTCGGCGGCCCGGCGCGAGAAGGTCAGCAGCAGTATGCGGCCGGGATCGGCCCCATTGAGGATGAGGTGCGCGACCCGGCTGGCGAGCGTCGTCGTCTTGCCTGAGCCCGCGCCGGCAATCACCAGAAGCGGCCCGCAGGATGTCGTATCCCCCGGGCTGACGCCGTGCTCGACGGCGCGGCGCTGGGCGGCATTGAGGCTATCGAGATACGTCACGGTCTCTCTCGTCGAGGCGGCTGCGGCCGGTGGCCAATCGACACCCGATCATGATTCGGCGGCGTCTCCCAACTGCCCGCCGGATGGATAACGCCGGTCGACGATCATCAATCGGCAAGGAACGCGCCTCGCCGGATGACAGGCGGCCCCGTCTTGTGTCACGGTGCGGCGGCATGCAGGAGCAACCTGCAGCCATCCGTTGCATGAGGGCACGCGTTCATGACTGAGTTCGCTTTAGCCGAGGCCGTGGGTGGCACGCCTCGTGTGATCGCACGAACGCTCGCCGACCGCCTCACGGACGCGCATGGCCATAACCTCGGCTTCATCTACGTGACCAGCCTCCTCGCCAACGATCTCGCGAGCGTCGTCGCGAGCTTGAAGGTGAGCACAGGGATCGAGGACTGGGTCGGCACCGCGGGCCATGGCGTCTGTGCCGGCGGCGTCGAGCACTGGGATGGGCCCGCGGCAGTCGTCCTTACGTGCCGCCTTGCGGAGGGCAGTTATCGCCTGCTGCCCTCGATCACGGATGCTGAAGCCGCAGCCGACCCGGCCGGCGGCTTATTTGCAGCTGGTCTCGGCGTCGTTCATGCCGATCCACGCAACGGCGCGGTGATGGACATCGTTGCGGCGCTGTCGAGAGAGCGGGGCGCCTATCTGGTGGGCGGGCTCACGTCGTCCGACGGCACTTACCCTCAGGTCGCCGGCACGACCGTTATCGATGGTGGGGTGTCTGGCATCCTGCTCGGCGGACGCCTCAGTGTCGCGGTAGGATTGACGCAAGGTTGCACGCCGATCGGACCGGCGCACGAGATCACTCGCTGCGAAGGCCAGATCATCGCGGGGCTCGATCGCCAGCGCGCCTATGATGTGATGTGCGAGGACGTCGGCATCGCCGAAGGGGCGGATCCGCGACCCTGGCTCACCAATGTGCACGCCGCGCTCCCGGTCGCGGGCTCCAACGAGGCCGACTACGTCGTGCGCCACCTAATCGGCATCGATCCGCGACAAGGCCTCGTGGCGGTGGCCGAGAACCTGCAGGTGGGCGACCGGGTGATGTTCGTTCGGCGCGACCAGGAGAGTGCCGAAAAGGATCTCGTTCGAATGCTGTCCGGCCTGAAGGGGCGGCTGACCAAGACGCCGAAGGCAGGGCTCTATTTCTCCTGCGTCGCGCGTGGCCCAAACCTGTTCGGCGGTGAGAGCCACGAGATGCGCGCGATCCGCGAGACGTTTGGCGACATCCCGATCGCAGGTTTTTTCGGCAATGGCGAGATTTCGAACGACCGCGTCTACGGCTATACGGGCGTGCTGACGCTCTTCACGTGACAGGCGAAGCGAACTGCGCCCCTCAAGTCCTCTGGCGAAAACCCGTCGGGGGCCACACGATCAACGCGATGAGTGGGTAGACGAGCAGCGACGTCCACAGGAACAAATTGAAGGCGTTGATGTATCCGATACCCGTGGCCTGCCGGCTCATTTCGCCCGCGATCCCGGCAAGCCCGCCACTCGTCTCGGTGGTCCATCGCCCCATCACCGTTTGAAGGGTCAGGCGGTCGTTGAACGGGTTGATCCACTGCACCAGCTCGGCGTAGCTGATTTTCTGGGTGTGAAACACGACGACGATGCTTGCCGAGATGTAGTAGCTGGATGCCACGCTGCGAACGAAATGGAACATCGCGGCGCCTTCCGCCGAGCGCCGAGGGTCGAGATTCGAAAACACCACGAGCGACATCGGCACCCAGAGCCAGCCGACACCGAACCCCTGCACCGCCATCGCCCAGGCAACGTCGCCGAGCGGCACGTTCATATCGAAGCGCGCCATCTCGATCCCCGCATAGGTGTGCAGCCCGAAGCCGATCAGGAACAGCAGGCGCGGATTCCAACTGTTCGCGAACAGGATCATCAGCAGCATGGAGAGCGCGGTTCCCGCTCCACGTGCCGTGATCAGCAGGCCGACGGTGAACTCCGGCAAGTGCTGGAGCTGCTGCAGCATGGCCGGTATGAGCACCATGGGCGTCACGAACAGCATCCCGAAGATGGCGGCGATGCCGATGCCCAAAGCGAAGTTCCGCTCGAGCAGCAGCCGCGGATCGAGGAAGGGTCGATCTTTCGTGAGGCTGTGTGCCAGGAAGATCCAGCCGAACAGCGCCGCCAACGCACACTCGACGATGATCTCCGTCGACGTGAACCATTCCGCCCGTTCGCCGCGATCGAGCATCAACTGGATCGAGGCAACGCAAATCGACAGGCTGAGGAACCCGATCCAGTCGAGCCTCGGTCGTTCCTCGTGGGGCGGATCGGGCTTGATCGCGGTCAGTGTGCCGACCAGGGCGATTACTGCCAGCGGCAGTAGAATGAAGAACACCCACCGCCAGGAGTATTCCTCGCTGACATATCCCCCGAGCAGCGGCGCGATCGTTGGCGGGATGCCGACGCCCATCGAGTAGATCGAAAGCGCCGGCCCGCGCTTCGTCCCCGTGAACTGGTCGATCACGATCGACTGCGCGATTGGCGTCAGCGGCGAGCCGAAAGCCGACTGCAGCACGCGCCAGAAGATCAGCTCTGAGAGCGAGTTCGAAAGCCCGCACATCAAGGTGGCCGCGCCGAAGCCCGCGACGCCCCAGATCATGGCGCGGCGGCGCCCGAAACGGCCGGAGATCCATCCGGCGAGCGGAATAGTGACGGCGGTCGCGATCAGGTTCGACGTGACGACCCACGCGACCTGATCGGGGCTGGCCGAAAGCGCGCCTTGGATCTGCGGCAGCGACACGTTGGCGATGGTGATGGTGGTCGCGTAGAGCGTCGTGACCAGCGTGCAGGTGATGAGAAGCCACACGGTGCGCGAGCCTTGGGTGAGGGCGGGAGGGCAGCAACCCTGATCCGCAGCGTGCGGGCAAGTCGAGTGTCCGAATCTGCTTCTGCTGAATCGACGTGCGCCGGTCTTACACCCTTCGCTCGAGCGCCGCCCTGGTCAACTCGCCCAGGCTCGTTTTCTGCTGACCCGAGCCATCGAAATTGGCCGGATCGAGCCAAGTCTCGTAGGCCTCCTTCAACTTCGGCCAGTCGTCGTCGACCATGGCGAACCACGTCGTATCCCGCGTGCGCCCCTTCACGATGACGGCGCGGCGGAAGTGGCCCTCGTAGGTGAAGCCGAAGCGCTCGGCGGCACGCCGGGAGGGCGCATTGAGCGCATCGCACTTCCACTCGAATCGCCGGTAGCCCAGATCGTCGAAGACATACTTGGCGAACAGGAAGTTGGCTTCGGTCGATACGGCCGATCGCGAAATAGCGGGCCCCCAGTAGATGCTTCCGGTTTCGATGCAGCGGTGCTCCGGCGTGATCCGCATCAGGGTCTGGCGGCCTTCACAGCGACCCGTCCGCTTGTCGATCACGGCGAAGACGAGCGGATCTTTCGACGCCTCGGCTTTGGCGAGCCACGCATCCATGTCGCCGAGCGAGGCGGGCGGCTCCTCGAACAAGTATCGAAAGCGGCGCGCCGCATCGGGTGGCGTAGAGGCGGCGTAAAGCTCGTCCCGATGCCGCTTGGCGTCGATCGGCTCGAGGCGGCAGTACTGCCCGTCGAGCACGATGCGCTCCGGCCGCGGCGCGGGGGCCGGATCGACGTGGGGTCCGATCGGGAGGCCCGTCGCCGCGTCGATCTCCTGCGGGATCTGGCCGTCGTGGATGGAGTTCACAGCGCAAATCCCCCGTCCACGAAGAACGACTGGCCTGTCGTGAAGGCGCTCTCGTCGGAGGCGAGGTAGACGGCAACGTGCGCCACCTCCTCGGCGGTACCGAGGCGGCCCATCGGTTGGCGATCGATGAACATCTGCCGCGCTTTCTCGGTGCTGCCGACTTCGCGCCCGAGTGCTGCAATACGATCATCCAGCGAGGGCGACTGGATCGTACCCGGGCAGATGCAGTTGCAGCGCACGCCCTTCTTGATGAAGTCGAACGCCACGGCTTTGGTGAGGCCCACGACCGCCGCTTTGGTCGCCGTATAGACGTAGCGGTTGGCGACCGCCTTCGACGGCCCTGCGCCCGAGGCCATATTGATGATCACGCCTTTGCCGCGCTCCACCATGCCGGGAAGGAACGCCTGGATGCCGCGGTGCATCGACTTGACGTTGAGGTCGAACGAGAAATCCCAGTCCTTCTCCGAGCAGTGCAGTGCATCGCCGTGATGTACGAAGCCGCCGCAGTTGAAGAGGATGTCGACCGGCCCCACGCGTTTCGCCATGGCGTTGACGGCGTCGGTATCCAGCAGATCGAGCTTCAGGCACTCGGCGATTCCGGCCTCCTTGAGACCTTGCATCCGGCCCTCGTCGAGGTCGGTGGCGATGACGCGGGCGCCCTCGCGCGCGAAGGCCAGCGCCGTCGCGCGGCCGATCCCCGCGCCGGAGGCCGTACAGAATGCCGTCTTGCCCTTCAGCCTGTCGGCCATGGCACTGTCTCCCGTGTCTGAACCGTTTGTTGCAGTCTATACGGCGTCGGCACCCGAGGCGAAGCGGCTTCGCAGGCCGGACTGGGGCTGCTGCGCAACGCTCGCTGCCGAAACGGCGGGGATAACCACGAGCATCGCGTTTTACCGTTGGCGCAAGCGGTCGGTGTCGATCATCTGCGGTTGTAATCCTCAACGGTTCTAGGAGATTCAGCCATGCTGCGCCCGACCATCCTGATGAGCACTGTCGCGCTCGCATCCGTCCTCTCGCTGTCCGCCACCGACGCCGCTCTCGCACAAGGCAAGAAGGGCGCTGCGCCGGTCTGTGTGAACAAGGCCGCCAGCGGCACCAACACCACGAAGGACGGTGCCATGTTCCAGGCTTGGGAGGCTGTTCTCCAAGCGACCGATTGGGGCTCTTGGGCGTCGTTCATGACCTCGAGCGGCAAGATCGGCACCGCCCCGGGCTACAAGGTATCCCAGGTCAAATCGAAGTGCGGCCCCGGCGGTCTCGGCTTCAATTGCAAGATGCAGGCGAGGCTCTGCAAGTAGGCTCGACGGAACCCATTCCCCCACCGCGCGCTTCCTGGCGGCAGTGGTGGGAGTGCGGATGATGCGCAGGAGAAGGGTTGAACGAGGTGCACGGACGTCGCCCCCCCGGGCGGCAGCCGTGTTTTGGCTGGTAGGGGCTCTGATCCTCGCGTTGATGCTGGCGGCGTGGCAAGCGCGCGCCGCATTGCTGATGGCCTTCGCGGCCGTCATTTTCGCCACGATGCTGCTGGCCGTTTCGAGACCATTGAATGCGCGACTTGGCCTGCCACGCGCACTGACGGTGCCAGTCGCCGCGATCTTGCTGTTGGCGCTGCCGCTCGTCGGGTTCATTTTGATCGGGCCCGAACTCCAAGCGCAGCTCAGCGCCTTCGCAGAGGCCGTGCCGGCAGGCATCCGGTCCATTGAGCAAAGGTTCGGTATCAGTTTTGAAGAGCTGCTGAAAGACGCCACCGGAACGAGCGCGGCCAATGGGAACGATGGAAGCCGCGATCTGATCGCGGATGGCATTCGCCTGGCGCGAATGGTCGTGAGCCAATTGGGTATGGCTGGCAGTTTCGTCCTGAGTGCGATCGCCGGCTTGCTCGTGGTGGCCGTCGGAGGAATTTACGTCGCGTCCGATCCAGACCGCTACCGTCGTGGCATCGTTCAACTCGTCCCTAAAAGGCATCAGGACAAGATGAATGGCGCAATCGGTGCTTGCGGCCATGCGCTCGAGCGCTGGCTCCGCGCGCAATTCGCGGCGATGGTCGCGGTAGGCGTGCTCACTGGCGTGGGCGCTTGGCTGATCGGGTTGCCCGCTCCGCTCGCCATAGGGGTGATCTCCGGCATCCTCGAGTTCTTTCCCATCATCGGACCCTGGCTCGGCGCGGTGCCAGTGCTGCTGCTGGCCGTCGGTCAGGGAATGCAAGCCATCGTGCTTGCGGGCCTTTTGCTCCTGGTCATCCAGCAGCTCGAAGCGAACGTCATCACGCCGATCGCGCAAGATGCGATGGTCGAGATCCCACCGTTCCTCGTGCTCTTTGGGTTGATCGCGTTCGGGCTCGTCTTCGGGCTCGTCGGAGTGCTCGTTGCCGGGCCGCTGACCCTCGTCGCCTATGTTCTGGTCAAAGAACTGTACGTAAAGGACGCACTCGGCAAGGACCAGCGGTCGCCATCGACAGTCAAGGCCTCATCGACGACTGATCAGCCGTGAGAGAAGTTCGGATCGCCGAAAGCGGCAGACGGCTACCGCCGCCCTAGCGCTCGGGCCTGAACAGCTTCTCGCGATCGAGCGGTTTCTCAGATTTCGAGGCCGACCACCAGCCGACATTAGGCTGCGCGGCGCGCGTGGCCGTCGAATAGTTACCGGCCAGCACTTGGTTCAAATCGCGCTTGATGACCGCGGTTTGCCCTTCCGAGCAGTAGTCCGCATCGGTGGCGATCCCTTTGGCAACCTTGGCGACGGTGAAATCGTAGCTCTGCTCGGCCTTGGCACGCTGATCGGGGGCCTGCTGAGCCTCGAATGCTAGGTAGGACTGACGCAGCTCATTGGCATTGAACACGTAGCCACAACGCTGCGCCCGCGCGGCTGTCGTGCCAACGTGGAGTGCGCGGTCGGTCGCCGTCTCCGGAGGAGGCGGCGCTGCGGCCTGTTTGGGCGCACCGCCGAGCAGCGTTCCCGTGGTGAGACCACTTCCCGACGAGCAAGCACCAAGGGCGAGCGCCACAACGATGCTCGCGATGCGGCAGGCAATCCCCGAAGTGGTGTCCATGTGCCGTGGCTCCCCCGAGTCCGAACGACCGATTCTTGCCCACGTCGTAGCATGCCGACGAATGGTCCGGTAGGCGGCCGCAATCAGAGCGGGGGACAAACGGTGTCGGATGCGGCGGTCGTGTTCAATCCGCCTGCAGGATGAGGGCAGTTGCCTCGTCAGCCGGAAACAGCAGCTCAATCTTCAATTCCGCCAGCGCGATGTCCTCGGCCGAACCGAACTGGGCGATGGTGGAGAACAACGAAAGGACCAATTCGCCAACCTGGAACCGTGTCGTGAAGATCGCTGGAAGCGCTCCGGCCGGATAGTAGGGCGGCGAAATTTCGCACAGCAGCCGATCGGCTACCGCATCGAGGTCTGGGTCGCCGCCGAGATGCCGGCTCTCGGTTTTCAGCCGGGCCGAGATGTGCGTGGCGACCTCCGTCCAATTCACGATCGCCTGACGGAACGGGCCGTGCGTGAGAAACGCATCCAGCAGGCTTGCTCCCACCGCGATTCCCGCCGCCCCGAGTAGTCGCTTCGCCGGGTCGTTCAGTGCCACGAGCCGCCAGTGGCGATCGTAGGCGAAGGCGGGATAGGGCGCATGTCGAGCGAGGGTCCAATCGACGGCCGCGCGGATCGAGGCCATTTCGGCATCGTCGAGCTCGCGCCGACGATACGCGGCTGCAAAGCCGGCGGCCTCGAGCAGGGCATTGCGCTCGGGCCGCGGCACGCCGAGGGCTTCAGAGAGTCGGATCACCATGGCGCGTGTGGGATTGGAGCGACCGGTCTCGAGAAACGCGATGTGGCGCGCGGACACGTCGGCCTCGAGCCCGAGGCGTAATTGACTGAGGCCACGGCGCCGGCGCCAGTCCTTGAGGCTGTCTGCGAAGGGCATGCGTGATCCTCGAGTGCTCATCCCTGCATCGGCTCACCGAAATCTATAGCGTCCGATGTGGGCTGGCACTTACCTCCCGCGTAATTGGCGCGGTCTCCCCACGCGCCTAGGTCTGGCTCACCGCAGCAGTTCAAAAAAGGAGACCTCCCATGGTGCATCCTTCAAGCATTCAAACGACACTCAAGCTCGCGTCCACCGCCGTTGTTGGCGTGGGGCTCGTCCTGGCATTGGCGGCACACCCGGCGACGGCGGGCATCACGACGCTCCTCGCCGACGTTATCTTCTGGCCATTCGACGGCCAACCGACGCTCGACGCGCCGGCCGCACGTCTGCTCGCGGCGATATCCGGCGGCGTGATGGTCGGCTGGGGCGCTTTGCTCTGGATGGTCGCGACCCGCATTCTCCCGTTCGATCCGGCGCTAGCTGCAACCCTGGTGCGAGCCAGCCTTATCGCGTGGTTCGCGGTAGACAGCACGGCTTCGATCCTCGCCGGCGCGCCGCTCAACGTAGTGCTGAACGCCGTCTTCCTGGCCGCATTCCTGGTGCCGCTGGGAATGCTCGCGGGGAAATCGCCGGCGTGAAGCTGGCTCAGGCGGTACGGGAGCGGCTGTGTGTGCCGCTCCCCATTCGCAGGATCAGCTCAGCCCTGCCACCAACTCCGCCAGCTCGTCGAGTTTTCTCAGCGCCGCATCCCGTGGCGCCGTCGCCATTGCCAACACGGCGCGGTCCATGCCGGCATCGCGGAGTGCGCGGAGCTGATCGATCTCATGTCGCGGGCCGTAGACGCTCATCGGGATAGAAGCGGGGTCGCGACCTGATTCGGCAACCATCTGCCGGAAGCGCCGGCCGATCTCCAACGGATCCTGATCGCGTCCGCCGATCGGCATCCAGCCGTCGCCGTACTCGACGGCGCGCCGCGCGCCATAGGGGAATGCCCCGCCGAGAATAATCGGCGGATACGGCTTTTGCACCGGCTTCGGCCAGCACCACATCGGCTCGAAGTCGACGAACTGCCCATGGTATTCTGCGACGTCGTTGGTCCAGATCGCCTTCATCGCCTCGACCCTTTCGCGCATCAGCGAAAAGCGCGTTTTGAAGTCGGTGCCGTGACTCGCCATTTCCTCGGCGTTCCAGCCGCCACCTATGCCGAAGATGAAGCGGCCGCCCGACAGGTAGTCGATCGAGGCGACCTGCTTTGCCGTGTGGATCGGATCGCGCTCGACGACGAGACAGATGCCTGTGGCGAGCTTGATGCGTTTCGTCGTCATCGCGGCGGCGGTCAGCGACATGAATGGTTCGAGTGTCTGCTTGTAGTGATCCGGCAGCACCGGCCCGCCACCCCAAGGCGACTTGCGGCTGACGGGAATGTGCGTGTGCTCCGGCATCCACAGCGATTCGAAGCCTCGCGCCTCAACCGCCGCACCGAGTTCCCCCGGCGAAATCGAAGAATCCGTGACGAACATCGAGATGCCGATTTTCATGGCCTTGGTACTCCTCTCGCACTGCAGCCGACCGGTGGATCGGCGGGGTTCGGCTTCAATCCCGTCCGGCAATCAGTCCGGCGCCGCGATAGCCGCCATCGACGGCCAGGATTTCGCCCGTTACGTAGCTCGATTGCACGGGATCGAGCAGGAAGCGCGCCGCGCGTGCGATCTCGATCGGCTCGGCATAGCGCTTCATAGGGATCGTGCGGGCATAGGTTTTGCGATCCTCGGCGGTGTGGTGCTCGCGCACCATGGGCGTATCGACCGGTCCCGGCGCGATGGCATTGACGCGGATGCCGAGCGGCGCGAGCTCGTTGGCCATCACCATGGTGAGCGTCATCACACCGCCCTTCGAGGCGCCATAGGCCGACCGATGGAACGAGCCGCGTACGCCGGAGATCGACGCGACGTTGACGATAGACCCGCCGGTCTGGCGGTCGCGCATGATCCGTGCGGCGGCGCGCCCCACCATGAAGGTCGCGACCACGTTCAGCTCCAATACACGCCGGAAGTCGGCAGCGGACGTCTCGAACAGGCTTTTGTTCAAACCCATCCCGGCGCTGTTCAGCACGCCTTGGAGGCCGCCGAAAATGCGCGAAACCTCTGCCACAGCGCGTTCGACGGCACCTTCGTCGGTCACATCGGCGGCAACGTACTGTATGGTCTTTTTCTCGCCGAGCTGGGATTTGGCATCCGCCAGCGCCGCCTCGTTCTTATCGAGCAGGGCGACAGACCAGCCGTCCTCGAGCAGCAGCTCGGCGGTCGCTCGTCCGATGCCCGAGCCGGCGCCGGTGATGAGCACCGACGGCTTCGCCTGCTTCGCTGCCTTAGCCACTGCTGTCTCCTAAGCTTGGTTTCCTCTGGGGCATGATCCGCAGGCGCAGCTGGGGCCGTCAATCGTCAAATCGGTCAGGCTTGCAACAGGGCTTGCTCAGTCATCGCGTCGAGACGCGCTTGCGTGTCAGTCCGCTAGAAGACATTCTCGCCTCGTGGTCGATGCGAGGCTCGCCGATGGGAGGGGCGTCGGCGGCCGAGCGACAACGAGAAAATGAGCAGGGAGGTTTGCATGAGGTTGTTTGGTGGTTTGTTGCTCGCGGGCGCCGTGATGACCGGGATGGGTCAAACGGCGCGTGCCGAGGTCGCGGAGGTCGTGCTGGGGCAGCAGTTCGGCGCGGTTTACATGCCGCAAATGGTCATGGAGAGCGAGAAGCTCGTCGAGAAGCATCTCGCGGCCGCTGGGATGGGGCAGGTCAAGGTGCGCTGGGCGCGGCTCGGCGGCCCGGCCGCACTCAATGATGCGATGATCTCCGGAAGCCTTCACTTTGCAGCACAAGGCGTACCGTCGACCGCGATCATCTGGGATCGCACGCGCAGCAATATCGGCGTTAAGGCTCTGGGCTCGGTCGCCAACAACAACATTTGGCTGAACACCAAGAACCCGAACATCAAGTCGCTGAAGGACTTCACCGAGAAGGACCGCATTGCGGTGCCATCGTTGAAAGTTTCGACGCAAGCCCTGATGCTGCACATGGCTGCGGAGAAACTGTGGGGCAAAGGCAATCACACCAGGCTCGACCACATTACCGTCGCACTGCCTCATCCGGAGGCATTGGCTGCCGTGACGAGCCCGACGCACGAGATTACCACGCATTTCGCCACGTCCCCCTTCCACGAAGGCGAGATGAAGGCGGGATTACGAACGGTGACAACGGCAACCGAGATCATGGACGGTCCGTTCTGCGGCCTCACGTTCACGTCCAACGAGAAGTTCCGCAAGGAGAACCCGAAGGTTTTTGCCGCCGTGTCGAAGGCATTCGACGAATCCTTCGAGTGGATCAATGCCGACAAGCGTCGCGCCGCCAAGCTCTACATCGAGCTGGCCAAGGAGAAGCGCATGTCGGAGGACGAGCTGAGCGCGCTCTTCAGCTCGCCCGACATGGAGTTCACCAAGGTGCCCAAGCAGGTCGCCAAAATGATGGAGTTCATGCATCGGGTCGGCATCGTCAAAACGAAGCCCGAGTCCTGGAAGGACCTGTTCTTCCCCGAGGTCCACAGTCTCCCCGGTAGCTGAGAGCGAAACCGCGACGCACGCGCTGGGCCCGATGGTCGGGTCCGGCGCGGCGCCCGATCCAGACCAAAAGCTGCCATTTCCCTCGGAGCGCGATCGACGTGAACCCGATGCCGCAAGCACTGGCGCCACTCCTCCAGGTGAGTGGCGTGACACTGCAGTACAAGACCCGCGAACACCTCGTGACTGCGACCTATCGGGTGAGCTTCGATGTGCTTCCATCCGACCGCTTCGTGCTGTTGGGGCCTTCCGGCTGCGGGAAATCCACGCTGCTCAAGGCGGTCGGTGGGTACATGGCCCCGACCGAGGGCACGCTAAAGCTGAAGGGCCAGACAATCAGGAAGCCCGGCCCTGATCGTTGCATGGTGTTCCAGGAGTTCGACCAGCTCCTGCCCTGGAAGACGGTCAAGCTCAACGTGATGTTCGGGCTTGAATCGTCAGGCAAGCTCCGCGGCAAGGCGGCCGAGGAGAAAGCCATGCAATACATCGAGAAGGTGAACCTCACGAAATTTGCAGACAGCTACCCCCACACGCTTTCCGGCGGCATGAAGCAGCGCGTCGCCATTGCCCGCGCCATGGCCATGGAGCCCGACATATTGCTGATGGACGAGCCATTCGCGGCGCTCGACGCCTTGACGAGGCGTAAGATGCAGGAAGAACTGCTCCAGCTGTGGGACGATACCAGGTTCACGGTGTTGTTCGTCACGCACTCGATTCCCGAGGCTGTATTGATCGGCAACCGCATCCTGCTGCTGTCGCCACATCCCGGTCAGGTCAAGGCTGAACTCAACAGCGACGGTTCTGATCCCGCGGATGCTTCGGGTGCCAAGCTCTCTGACCGGATCCACAACATGCTGTTTGCCGAGCAGGTCGAGGAAACGGGAGCGCACGTGTCATGAACGATGCCAATCGCGCAGCCCTCCCAAGCGAGTCCCGTCCCGAGTTCATCCTGAAGACGGAGTTGAACAAGGATTTCGGCGTCGTCGAAAAGCCTTTGACGATGTGGGAGCGGATTTACAACAATGGTGCAGCGCGGAAGACGTTTCTCCTCATCGCCCTCGGCATCATCTGGGAGTGGTACGCGCAACGCCTCAACAATCCGTTGCTCGTTCCGACGCTGTCGGAGACGCTGCGCGCGTTCTGGCAGGCCATCTATCTCGGCGAGCTTCCCGGCCGTGCCGTGACCTCGATTCGCCTGCTTCTCCAGGGTTACGCGATCGGCCTGGGGCTGGCTCTGGTCTTCACGGCCACGGCGATGACGTTCCGGCTCGGCAACGATCTTCTCGAGACGTTGACGTCGATGTTCAATCCGTTGCCTGCCATCGCATTGCTACCGCTGGCACTGATCTGGTTCGGCCTCGGCGACAACAGCATCATCTTCGTCGTCGTGCATTCCGTGCTGTGGGCCGTGGCGCTCAACACGCACTCTGGCTTCCGCTCCGTCTCGAACACCCTTCGCATGGTCGGTCGCAATTATGGCCTCGGCGGCATTGGTTTTGTCGTCAAGGTGCTGATTCCGGCTGCATTCCCTTCGATCCTGACCGGCCTCAAGATCGGATGGGCGTTCGCGTGGCGTACCCTAATCGCGGCCGAGCTCGTCTATGGCGCGGCGTCCGGAAAGGGTGGACTTGGTTGGTTCATCTACGAGGCCAAGAACCAGCTTGAAATACCTTCGGTCTTCGCTGGCCTGTTCACCGTGATCATGATCGGACTGCTGGTGGAGAACTTGATATTCCGCGCGATCGAGAGTCGAACCGTTCGTCGCTGGGGTATGCAGACGTGACTTGGTTCGTGCAAGGAGCCGTTGCCTCGGGCTCGTGACGAGGTCGGGATGATGCAGCTGACATGCCCCTGCAGCACTGGCCGCTGCAAACAGCAAGCGCTTGCGCTAGCGCGCGAACCCCTGGAAAGTATGAGTCGGAAACGCCACGGCAACAGGAGGCCATGTTGAGCCAGCCGAGCGACGACGAGTTCGGGTTTGCACCCGACTACGACGCGCCGATCCCGTACATGCACCGGATCCGCACATATTATCAGACGCTCGGTTACGGTGCGCCGTATCGTTGGGCGCACTACCGCGATGTGCCCTTCACGCCGATGACCAAGCCTCTCGCCGAGGCGACCATTGCTCTGGTGACGACCGCAGCGCCATACCGCCCCGAGGCCGGCGATCAGGGTCCGGGCGCGCCCTACAACTCGGCGGCCAAGTTCTACACGGTCTATTCCGGCGACAGCGCCGAAGACCACGACCTCCGCGTCTCGCACATCGGCATCGACCGCAAGCACACTACGGCCGAGGATTCCAACACCTGGTTCCCGCTGCCGGCGCTACGCGAGGCGGCCGCACGCGGTGTGATCGGCAAGGTGGCGCCCCGTTTTCACGGCATGCCGACCAACCGCAGCCACAAGACGACCCTCGAGGTCGATTGCGAGGAACTGGTCCGCCGGGTGAAGGAGGACCGAGCCGACGCGGCACTGATTGCCGGTAATTGACCGGTGTGTCACCAGACCGTGAGTCTGGCCGCTCGCACCCTCGAAGCCGCAGGCATTCCGACCGTCGTCATGGGCTGCGCCAAGGACATCGTGGAGCACGCCGGCGTGCCCCGTTTCCTGTTTTCCGATTTCCCGCTCGGTAATCCTTGCGGTAAGCCGAAGGACAAGGCGTCCCAGATGGCGACGCTCGAACTGGCTCTGCGCCTGCTTCCCGCGGCGATCGGGCCGCGCACCACGATCCAGAATCAGATCCGCTGGAACGCCGACGGCAAATGGAAGCTCGACTATTCCAACGTCGAGCAACTATCAGCCGAGGAGATCGCTAAGCGCCGCGAGGAATTCGACCGCGGCAAGGAGATCGCCAAGCAGCGCCTCGCCGAGGATCTGAAGAAAAAGGGCGCGGCGGAGTAGTTCGCCACTGAAGCCGGGCGCCCTTGGTGGCGCTCAGCTTCGTGTTGGGGTCGGGAGCGCCTCGGGTTCGGCTCCAGGACCGGCACCGGAAAGTTTAGCCCTTCAGCGCATAGGCAACCGCGCAATGCGTCGTGGTGAACTGATTGACGTAGAAGGGCTCGAGCGGCGCCATGATCTCCTTGCGTTTTGGGCTGTCCCAGAAAGATTTAATGTCGGCCTCGCTAGCCCACAGCGTGATCGAGTAGCCGGCGTCAGGATCGTTTTGATCTCGCGCCAGCCAATGGTTCTCGAGGCCCGTCTGGTCGCCGCGCGCAGCCATAGCCGCTTTGAATGCGGCCTCGAACGCGTCCCATTTGCCTGGGAGGATTTTTCCCCAAACGATACGCATATACATCGGGAAGCTCCATGCGATGGCGGACAAGCAACGGATGCTGCCGCGGTCGCTGCTTATCCATCTCGGGTGAAACTATAGCTTCGATAAACCGCCGGCTGGTCGGGTTCTGCAAATGGCGCGGTTAATCCCCGTCTTCATATTTGAACGAGACTTTGATTTTTGCCCGGTAGGCTTCGACCTTTCCATCTTTCAAGTGCATGTCGAGTTGGGAAATCTCGGCGATACGAAGATCTCTCAACGATTGTGAAGCCCTGTCCACCGCGGCGTTTGCCGCTTTCTCCCAGGATTCGGTGCTGGTGCCGACGAGTTCGATGATCTTGTAGACGCTTTCGGCCATGACACTCTCCATGCCTCGCGTAGCGGCAGGCAGCTGTGACTTGGTCCACGCCGATTCGGGGGCACGGAACAATATCGTCCGCTGCGCCAAGAAAAATCTTAACACCCATGACCGAGCCCGTCATGTCGAAATCGGTACGTCACAGTCATCGGTTCACGGAAACTGCAAGCCGCAAGCTAAGCATTCTCGACGAAGGCTTCCCTGCCCGATTGCTCAGACATGTCATTCGTCCTATATGTCCGGACAGCAATCCCAACCGATGCGTTGGCGCCCGTGTTCGCGCCGCGCGTCCGCACCGCCTCGAGGAGATACGATGGCCAACTCCACTTCCGCTGCCCGCACCACGGCAACCGACCTCGACGCTATCATCATCGGCGCTGGTCTCTCCGGCATGTACCAACTCCACTGCCTGCGCGATCGGCTCGGCCTCAAGGCCACCGTTTTGGAGGCGGCCGGTGGCGTCGGCGGCACGTGGTACTGGAACCGTTACCCGGGTGCGCGCTGCGACAGTGAGAGCCATTCCTATTGCTTCCAGTTCTCGGACGACCTGCTCAACGAGTGGGAGTGGTCCGAGCGCTACCCGGAGCAGCCGGAAATCCTGCGCTACATGAACTTCGTCGCCGACAAGCTCGACCTAAAGCGCGACATCCGTTTCAACACCCGCGTCACAGGCGCCACCTACGACGAGGCCGCCAACCGCTGGACGGTCACGACCGAGGCCGGTGATAAGGTCTCGGCCAAATTCCTGATCACCGCCGTCGGGTGCCTGTCGACCGCCAACGTGCCGAAAATTCCCGGCCTCGAGACGTTCCAGGGCAAGTGGTACCACACCGGGCTTTGGCCCCACGAGGGCGTCGATTTCCGCGGCAAGCGCGTTGCGCAGATCGGCACCGGATCGACCGGCATTCAGGCGGCGCCGGTCATCGCCAAGACCGCCGGGCACCTCACCGTCTTCCAGCGCACGGCCAACTACTCGGTGCCGGCCCACAATGCGCCGCTATCGCCCGAGCGCAAGAAGGAGCTGAAAGCGCGGATCGGCGAGACGCGACGCACCATGCGCTCGACTCCGAACGGCCATCCCTTCACCATCGAGGACCGCTCAGTCTTCGACGTCTCGGACGAGGAGCGTCGCCAGATCTTCGAGAAGCAGTGGGAGAAGGGCGGCCTGCAGTTCCGCGCGGCCTTCAACGACATCACGACCAGCAAGAAGGCGAACGACACGGCCGCCGAGTTCCTGAAGGACAAGATCCGCCAGATCGTCAAGGACCCGAAGACCGCCCAGATTCTGGCCGACATCGACCACCCCTACGCGGCCAAGCGTCCGCCGATCGACAGCTTCTATTTCGAGACCTTCAACCAGCCGCACGTCACGCTCGTAGACGTCCGCTCCGACCCCATCGAGGCCATCACGCCGAAAGGCATCCGCCTGAAAAGTGGCGCCGAGCACGAGGTCGACATCATTGTCTTCGCGACCGGCTTCGACGCGATGACCGGGTCGCTCGTGAAGCTCAACATCAAGGGACGCGGCGGTCTCCCGCTGGCCAAGGCCTGGGAGGCCGGCCCGCGGAATTATCTGGGCCTGCAGGTGGCGGGCTTCCCCAACATGTTCACCATCACGGGGCCCGGAAGCCCGTCGGTGCTCTGCAATATGCCGGTGCCCATCGAGCAGCACGCCGAGTGGATCGCCGACTGCATCGATCATATGCGCCGCAACGGCATCGAGCGGATCGAGGCCAAGCCCGAGTCGATGGACAGGTGGGTTGCCCACGTCAACGAGGCCGCAAACGCCACGTTGCTGCCTGAGGCGCACCACTCCTGGTACCTCGGCGCCAACGTCCCCGGTAAGCCCCGCGTCTTCATGCCCTATGCCGGCGGCATGGCCCGTTACAAGGACATCTGCGACGAGGTCGCGGCCAAAGGCTACGAGGGCTTCGAGCTGCAGCGCGCCCCGGCCATGGCGAAGTAGGAACAGACAACGCCGCCGTCTCTCACTGGACGAGAGCGGCGGTTCTCAGCATCATTCGGTGGGGCGCCGGTTCGAGCGCCCCCCTTTTTTGTCAACGGGGACCCGTCATGCAGCAAGCGCCGTCCGTTCCGTCGAAGTGGGACGTCGAGGCCGATGTCGTTGTGTGCGGCTTCGGCGCGGCGGGCATGGCGACTGCCGTGACGGCGCACGAGGCCGGCGCCAAGGTGGTGCTGCTCGAAAAGGCGCCCCAGGGCAAGCACGGCGGCAACACCCGAGTCGCCGGCCAGGGCTACCTCAACGTCTCGTCTGTCACGAAGGCCGAGCAGTACCTCACCGCGCTCTGCGGCGAGTTCAAGGTGCCCGAGGTCATGGTCAAGGTCTGGGCCGAGGAGATGGCCAGGAACAACGACTGGCTCGCGTCCCTCGGCTGCGATCCGCAGGAGCACCAGCACCAGCCGGTCGGCATCGAGTTTCCAGAGCTTCCCGGCGCCGACTGCGTGCACAAGTTCCACGACGGTCCAACCTACGGCTATTCGCTCACCTGGAACGCCTTCGAGCGGTGCGTCCTCGAACGGCCGATCGACGTTCGCTACGAGACGCCGGCAAAAGGGCTCATCCAGCACGACATCACCAAGGAGATCGTCGGTGTGCGCGCGCAAACCTGCGGCAAGAGCCTCAACGTCAAGGCGCGCAAGGGAGTGGTCCTCACCTGCGGCGGCTTCGAGAACAACCAGGAGATGATCCGCAACTACCTGCCGGGCGTGCCTACTGTTACACATCGGGCTCGCCCTTCAACGAGGGTGACGGCATCACGATGGCCCAGATGGTCGGCGCTGATCTCTGGCACATGAACAACTACGCAGGGCCGTCGATGGCGCTGAAAGTGCCCGAGGTCCCCACCTCGTTCTCGATGCAGGCCTTCCACTACTCCAAGGTCATCCCAGGCGGCGCCATCGTCGTGGGGCCGGACGGCCGCCGCTTCTGCGACGAGAAGTTCAAGACGCGTCACGGCAAGGTGCCGATCAACGGCCGCTGGATGCCGCTGCCGACGCCCGTGCCGATGTACATGATCCTCGACCACGTGCATTTCTCGGCCGGCCCCCTCTACGACAAGACCCCGAGCCACGGCTGGACGCAGATCATCGAGAAATACGACTGGAGCCACGACAACTCGAAGGAACTGGCCAGCGGCTGGATCAAAAAGGCGGATACCGTGGCAGGTCTCGCCAAGGCGATCGGCCTCGACCCGGCGGTGCTCGAAGCCACCGTCTCGCGCTGGAACGCCGACAGCGAGGCCGGCCGCGACACCGAGTTCGGCCGCACGCTGATGCTCACCCCGCTCAGCCGCGGACCCTTCTACGCCATCGAGCTCTCGCCCTCGATGCTCAATACCCAGGGCGGGCCGCGCCGCAACGAGAAGGCCGAGATCGTGCGCCCCGACGGCACGCCGATCCCTCGCCTCTACAGCGCCGGCGAGCTGGGCTCGATCTACTCCTACCTCTACCAGGGCACCGGCAACCTCGGCGAATGCCTCGGCTTCGGCCGCATCGCCGGGCGCAATGCGGCGGCGCAACCGGCATGGGGGTGAGAACGTGATGTGTTGGCCGAGGCACGCGCATCCGTGACATGGCGCACCGCGCCCACACAGCGGGCGGCTAACCGGCACACGCGCCAACGCACGACCGCAATATGGAAGCCAGAATGCAAATCGGGAAGCGGCCATTCGATCGCGTCCCGACAGCCCTCTCGCCCAATGCCTTGAGGCGAAATTAGTTGAGCGGCACGCGCACCGTCGCCCGTCCCGTCACGGCGCTGTATCCATTGGCACCGATACCATCGTAGCTGCCGGACAAATCGACCCCGACGCCATCCTTGATGGTTGCCGTCACTCCGAGTTCGACGCGTCCACGCACACCCTCCGGGCCCGCCGCGTCATCGCCGATCGACCCCGAGCCCACAGACGAGGTATCGCCAGCGAAGTTCCAGATCGCCTGCAAACCAACGCGCGGCATGAAGACAGCGTCACCGAACTCGAATCGATAGCTGAACTCAGGACCAGCCTTTGCCTGGCCGAGGCTTGCCTTGATCGACGGGATGACCACGCCGAACGTGTCGGCGTAGCTCTGCGAGGTGTCTTCGATGTAGGCGACCGATGCCGAGGGACGGAAAGACCAAGCCCCATAGGTCCAGCGCCCTGATAAGGACGTGGCGGCCAGCCACCGATCCGTGTCGAAGCGATCGACGTAGGTCAGGAACGGGCTCACCGTATTGCGTGACTGTCCCCAAGCCGTCCGACCTTGCCAGAAGACATTCTCGCTCAGACGCAGCGTGGCATAGGGACCGACCATCCAGCCATGGCCGGAAACCTCCGTTGCAACCCTCGTCGAAAGCTGCTGCATATGATCGAACTGCACGACGACACCGACGAGGAGGCTGGGGTTCACCACGTAGTCGGCGCCGAGCGTCATCAAACCGAACTGGCCGTCGAGATCACCGCCCGAACGGCTGTCGCGGAAGCTCGTGTATTTCCCTTCCACCCAGACGTCGAATGGATTGGGGTCACGATTGCCGCCGGCACCACGAGCGCCATCGTAGGCCAAATCCGAGGCTGCGAGCTTCTGCTTCTCGGCTGCATCGGCAGCCATCGTCATGTCGCGCAAACTGGTGGCGAATGCAAAGCGCGTCGTGTCGTCCTGGCCGGTGCCTGAAAAGCGCAAGCCACCCATTTGCCCAGACCCGGTGTTCGAGCCCGCGAAGTCCGGCCGGTATTGGTTGATCCCAGGCAATCCTTCCGTCTCACCGCCTTGTCCTCCCATGCCCGCCATCCAAGGTTCAGTGCTGCGATCTCCCGCGAAGGGGTTCGAGAACGAATTCTCGATGCTTCGAACGGGCCCACCCGCCAGACGCATGCGCGAGATCGCCGAGCCGTCGGGGCCTTCACCCAATCGCGATGGAATGTGGCCGCCGTCACCGACGCCACGGCCAGCGGCAAAGCCTGCACCTTGCCCCGTCTGGCCACCTTGCTTACCCCCAGCCTCGATCAGCCGGTCGATCTGTCGGTTGGCGTCGGGTCCGTTGCTCAGGATCTGGTTGTTTCGGGCTCCGAGGAACCGACCGATCGCCTCGGCGGTCCGAGGCGCCTGATCGACAACGGTTTGCGCCACCACGTTCGATGTCGATTGAGCCGTGGCGCCACCACCGTTGAAAGTTGCCGTCAAGGTCTGTTCGCCCGACGTCGAGATCGACGCCATGCACGTGGCAACACCGCCGGACAGCGCAACGTTGCTGCACAGCGTTGCCGATGAACTGGTGAACGTCACGGTGCCCGAGACCGGAACGGGCGAACCCAGAGCGCCGACCGACGCCCGACCGTGGGAGGCCCCAGCACCCGGCGAACCACCCGACAAGCTCACGACAGCGGTCAGTGTGAACGGCTGGTTGAGCAACACCGGATTGGCCGACGAAGTCAGTGTCGTGGTCGTGGCCATCTGATCGACGCCGAACGTCTGCGCGACAGGCGTGGCTGCGGCGTAGTTGTTATTCCCGGCTTGCGAAGCCGTGATGGAGCAGTCGCCCGGGCTGACCATTGACACGGTCGTGCCCGCGACGGTGCACACGGCGGGCGACGTGGACGCGAAGGCAATGGGAAGCCCGGACGACGCAGTGGCGATCAGGATCACCGTCCCGCCCGCTTGGAACGTCACGTCGGCTGGTTTGGCAAAAGTGATCGTTTGTGCCGCCTTGCCGCTTACGATGCTGAAGCTTTGCGAGGCGGTGTAGGGCCCGGTGCCGGTGCTGCTGTCCGTGGCCGTGAGACTGAAATTGAAGGTGCCGGCTGCCGTCGGCGTGCCGTTGATGGCCCCTGTCGCCGGTGTGAGTGTCAGGCCACCGGGCAGCTCACCGGCAGTCACGGAGTACGAGTACGGCGCTGTGCCGCCCGTAGCCGGTGTGATCGCGGCTGTATAAGGCGTGCCGAACGTGGCCCCCGCGAGGGCCACCGAGGGCAGCGTCATCGTCGATGCGGCCGGCGTGATCGCATAAGCCCGATTGCCGGTCTGCCCATGGGTGTCGGACGCGGTGACGGAGAAGTTGAACGTGCCGCCCGCGGTCGGCGTCCCGCTGAGGACACCAGGCGATGACAGGCTCAATCCGGCAGGCAGTGCACCGGCCGTCACGGTGAAGCTGTACGGTCCACGTCCTCCGTTTGCGGTGACCGTCTCGCTGTAGGCCGTGCCCACCTGGGGGTTCGGCAGCGAACCCGGGTTCACTACGATGGTCGGGGCACTGACATTGAATCCGTAGCTCAGGCCAATCGAAAACGGTGAGCCTGTTCCGGTTGATCCGGTATCGGTGGCCGTGATCGAGACGACGTAAATGCCTGGCTGCGTCGGCGTACCCGAGACGCTGTTGCCGGTGAGCGTCAAGCCCGGCGGCAGCGTCCCGGTGACGGCATAAGTGTAGGGCCCGATCCCACCCGCAGCAGTGAAGCTCTGCGAGAACGGTGTGGCATACGCGGGCGTGAACGTCGTCGCCGCCGGGGTCAGCGACAGCGTCGGCGCAGACACCGTCAGCATGAACGCCTGACCGACCGAGTACGGGCCGTTGCCGGTGCTGGTGTCGGTGGCCGAGGCATTCAGCGTGAAGCTGCCGACCTGGGTCGGCGTGCCGGAAATGGTCACACTGTTGGCCGTGCTGCCAGTGATCGACAGGCCGGCCGGCAGGTTGGTGACCTGGTAGCCGCTCCAAGGCTGCGCCCCGCCGTTGAAGGTGAAGGTCTGGCTGTACGCCGCGCTGACGGTGGCTGCGAAGCCACTGCTGACCGAGATGGTGACGATCGGGTCGTTGACCGTAACCGTAATCGTGGCCGGCGCCGAGGTGCCGCCGCTGTTGGTCGCGGTGTAGGTGAAGGTGTCGCTGCCGGCAAAGCCTGCCGTCGGCTGATAGGTGATCGTGGTGCCGGTCGCGATGGCGGTGCCGTTGCCGGCGGGCGTGGTGATTGCGACCGAGGTCGCCGCACCGCCGGTGATATTCAGCGGCACATTGGTTGCAGCCGCGTTGTAGGCAACGGTCAGCGAGGAACTATTCGCGACTGGCGGCTCAGCGATGACGACGATGCTGTAGGACTGAGTCGCGGTGTACGGACCGGTACCCGTGCTGCTGTCGGTCGCGGTGATGCTGAAGTTGAAGGTGCCCAGTGCGTTCGGCGTTCCCGTGATGGAGCCGTTCGACGGACTGAGCGTCAACCCGCCAGGCAGCGCACCGGCAGTGACGGCATAGGCGTATGGTGCAGTGCCGCCCGAGCCAGGCGTGATAGAGGCCGAATACGGCGTGCCCCGGGTGCCCCCCGCAAGAGCGCTGGCCGGCAACGAGATCGTCGGCGGAGCTATCGTGAGTGTGTACGCTTGAGCGCCTGAGAAAGGTCCTGGAAACGGGCTGCTGTCGGTAGCGGAGACAGTGAAATTGAAAGTGCCGCCCGCTGTCGGTGTGCCTGAGAGAACGCCCCCTGAAGACAGGGTGAGACCGGCTGGCAACGCGCCGGCAGTAACTGCAAACGCGTACGGCGCTACTCCGCCACTGGCGGTGGCCGTCCGGCTATAGGCCGCCGCCACCGTGCCGTTCGTCAGCGAACCCGGGCTGACCGTCACCGGCACGTCGTCGTTCGTGATTGTTCCGACACCCTGATTGTCAGCAATCGTTGCGTTCGTGGCGCCGCTGACGTTGACAAAAAAGGCTTCGTTCGCCTCCGCAACGGCATCGCCGATAACAGGCACGGTGATCGTGCCGGTTGTCTGGCCTGCAGGGAAGGTGAGCGTGCCGCTTGAATTTGCGTAGTCGGCCGGCTGGGTCGCGGTACCGTCGGCGGTGGCGTAGTTCACGCTCACCGTCTGGCCGGAGGCCGCGCTCAAGGAGACCGTGAATACCGCGTTCGTCGTGCCGCTGTTGCCTTCGGTCACCGTCACATCGTTGATCGACAGCGATGGCAGTGGGTCATCATTGGTGATCGTGCCCACGCCCTGGCCATCGACCACGACCGCGTTGACCACGCCGGTGACGTTGACGAAGAAGGTCTCGCTCGGCTCGTTCAGCGTGTCGCCGTTGACCAGCACGGTGAAGCTGTAGGTGCTGCTGCCAGCCGGAATGGTCTGGGCGGTCAGGCTGCTGGCGACGTAGTCCACGCCCGCCGTGGACGAGCCGTTGGCAGTCGCGATGTCGAACGTCACTCCGCCCGGGCCAGCCGGAGCGCTCAGGCTCACCGTGAAGGTGAAATTCGTCGTGCCGGCGTTGCCTTCGTTGGCGGTGACGTCGTTGATCGTCAGGTTAGGTAGATCGTCGTTGAGGATGGTGCCGGTGGCGCTTGAAGGTACGCCAACGGTGTAACCGGCGCCGGCGTTGAGGGTAAGAATGACTGTCTCGTCCGATTCGATCGTCGCATCCGCGGTCGGGTTGACTGTGACCGTGCCGGTGGTGCTGCCGGCCGGAATGACCAGTGGAGACGTGATCGTTGCGTAGTCGGTGCCGTTGGTGCCCGTGCCGCCGATGGTATAGCCCACCGATGTCGCGCTCAGGGATGCCTGGTTCAGTGTGACGGTGAAAACGAGGTTCGGCGCCCCGTCCTCGCTCACAGATGCCGGTGAAACGCTGATCGTCGCGCTTGGCACATCGTCATTGAGGATGGTGCCGGTGGCGCTTGAAGGTACGCCAACGGTGTAGCCGGTACCTGCAGCGACCGTCAGGATGGCGGTCTCGTTAGCCTCCACGCTGCCATCGACACTCGGGTCGATGGTGATGGTTGCTGTCGTGGCGCCGGCCGGGATGACCACCGTGGCGACGCCGC